>Ga0209541_10004245_pt1 | contig 25637 bp, 24 predicted proteins | sample RifCSPlowO2_01_FD_184027 | JGI IMG/M metagenome (GOLD analysis project Ga0209541, IMG submission 184027) | Groundwater microbial communities from Rifle, Colorado - Rifle CSP2_plank lowO2_0.1 (SPAdes) (version 2) | ecosystem: Environmental > Aquatic > Deep subsurface > Groundwater | place... | reverse complement strand
GCATCCGCATGGAATTCAATGTCGGCCACGGCGGCAAGATGCGTTCCAGCTCGGAATTGGTGAAAAAGGCGCCGCGCTAGGAGCCGCGTCTCAGGCCTTTCGCAAGACCTCCGAATACGCGGCCAGCATGCGCTCGCCGTAATCCTGCCAAGTGAAGCCCGCGGCCGCCTTGGCCAAGGCGGCCGTGCCCATCTTGGCGCGCTCCTCGGGATGTTTGTATAGATAGAGCAATTTCTCTTTCAGCTTCCCAATGTCACGGATAGGCAGGATGAATCCTTCCTTGCCATCCTCGATGATATCCGGACCGCCGGTGTTCTCGCTTGCGATGACCGGCAGGCCGCAGGCCATGGCCTGGATGATGACCATGCCGAAACCGTCCTCTACCGAATCCAGCACGAAAACCGAGGAGTCGGAATACAGGCCTGCCAGCTCCGTTTGCGGCACGGAGCCGATGGCACGCACGTTCTTTTTGTACTTTGCGAGGAATGGCCGTATCTCGTCGTGGATGGTACCTACCAATAGCAGCTCCGACTTGGGCAGTTTCAATTCATGGAAGGCCCGCAATAGATAATGGACGCCCTTGCGCAAGGTCAGACCGCCGGCAAAGGCCACGCGGAAGACATCGTCGTTCTTCGGGGTTTGCTTGAAAGACGAGATATCCACACCATACGGCACACGGATGATCTTCTTCTCTGGAATGCCTTTCTCAACGAAGGTCCGCACGGCGAACTTCGAGCCAAGGGCAATGTGATCCGCTTCGGCGTATTCCTTCAATTCTTTCTGTACCGGCCGCTCGTCGTATACCGGCTGCGGCAATCCGAAGCGCGCGTACTCCTCGTTCAAGATGTCCCGTTGATATTCGATGTGCGAGCTGCCATGGTCCACGATGGTCGGGATGCCAAGCTCTTTGGCGCGGCGGATGGCATGCAGGGAGAAGAACGACCAACCCACGAACAGGTCCGCATCCGCGGGAATGAGCTTCGCCGCGCGCTGGTCGAAATATTCCGCTAGCCAGAAATCTATGTCCCACCTGCGGCGCCACGGCGCGGGCAGCAACCGCCAGACGCGCGACATTATCTCCTTGCCGATGACCGAGCGGACCTTGTCCCGCGGCACGCCGAAACGCGCGGCGATGAAGGCCGGATAGGAAGTGATGAGCATGTGCAGGTGGCCGCGGCGCGCGAGCTCCGCCGCGAGATTGAAGCCATGGAACCTGCCGCCTACCGAAACAACGACCTTCATGTGTTTATGGTTTACGTGCCCAGATGTACATGCCGCCCGAGAAGCGGTCGAAGAGCGGGAACTTGCGGGTATCGAGCTCGGCGGCGATATCCTTGCGCTCCGCGAGCAGATGCAGCGCCCGCGGCGAGACCTTGCTGCGCAGGTCGAATATCTTCAAGCTGTTGCCCTCTATATATTCCAGATACTGTGCGCCGCGCAAATATGAGAACAGGTTGTTGCGGATCATAAAAAGCGTTTCGCAGGAATCATCCCCGGCCACCTCGGGCGGAGTGTCGTTCAATTGTTTCAAGTATGCCTCTTTGGAAAGCAGAATGTGGTCGAAAAGTTTGTCCGGACCCCATTCCGCATGGTCGCCGGAAGGCCCGTACCACAAGGGGCCGAAAGAGGCGTAGAAGATGCCGCCGGGCTTCAGGAAATCGCGTGAACCGGCGGCGAACTTCGGCATATCCGGCACGTGCTCCAGGACCGCGTCCGAGATCACAAAGTCGAAGGAACCGGCGTGGTCGCGCGGCACCGCGTCAAAGTCCCCTTTGTAGAAGGTGACCGGCACGCCGAATTCTTTTTGGATCTTCTCGGCGAGAAACCGCCACATCTCGGGATATTCATATAGGTCGAAGGCCACTATCTCTTTCGGCCTGAACGCCGCAAGTTGTAAAAGATTTTTGCCGTAGCCGATGCCGGGTACCAGGACGCTCGCGCCCCGGATCGGGATAAAGCGGCTGCAGTATTTATAGACATGCTCCTTGAACATGCCGCCATCGCCGTTCAGGAATATGTTCACGCGCCGGAAGACCGGGTCCTCGGCTAGGCGCGGCTCCAGCTTCAAAAGCCGGCGCCGCAGCGCGCCGCTCATGAACGGCCTGGAAAGTGCATACCAGGCGAGCTTGGCGCGCACCGCCAGCCGGCGGCGCGGGTCGCGCACCTCGCGCTCGTCGTTAGCGATTATCTCCAGCTGATGCTGGTCCATATGCGCTCATTCTATATTATTTCCCGCGCGGACGCTGTGTTGGACTTTACCCCGTTTTTATTATAGATTTCAGGAGATGAAATTCGGCGTCCTCGGCAATTCCAAGGTGGGCATGAAAATATTTCCCGCTATGACCGCCTCCGCGAGGGTGGAACTGGCGATGATCGGCAGCCGCGACGCGGAGAATGCCAAAGAGGGCGCCGCCAAGTACGGCATACCGCAGTGGGGCACGTATGCGGACGTGCTCGCGAACAAAGAACTGGACGTGATATACATTTCACTCCCGAACACCTTGCACGAGGAATGGAGCGTGAAAGCGCTAGAGGCCGACAAACACGTCATCTGCGAGAAGCCGGCGGCGCTGGATTACGCCTCGGCGAAGCGCATGGCGGCGACGGCAAAAAAGAGCGGTAAACGGCTGATGGAGGGTTTGATGTTCCGCTACCATCCCCAGCACGCGAAGGTCAAAGAGTTCATCCAGGACGGCACTTTGGGCAAGCTCGTCCGCTTTGACGCCTGCTTCAGTATGCCGATGCAGAGCGGCAACATGGTGGACAAGGAATTGGGCGGCGGCGCGCTGAACTATATGGCTCCCTACCCCATCTATGCCAGCCGCATGATCTTCGAGGAAGAGCCGATCAACATCCATTGCAGAATGAAGGACCATCCGGAGCACGGCGTGGACCTGCGCGCGGACATGATCATGGAATACCCAGAAGGCAAGATCGCTTTCGCTTCCACTATCATGGACGGATATTTCCAGTCCACTTACGGCGTGCTGGGCAACAAGGCCGGCGTACGCATGGGCCGGGCCTACGCGGTACCGAAGGACATGGGCACGCGCATCTTTTTGGATGCGAACGACAAGACGGAGGAGATCGACATCCCGCCGGTGGACCAGTTCCAGATCATGCTGGACGCTTTCTGCGAGGAGGCCTCGCGGCCCGCACCGACCGAGGATTACGAGGGTGATCTGGTGGCGCAAGCGCGAGTGCTGGAGGCCGCCCGACTCTCGGCCAAAGAGGGCCGCACGGTGGATATTTCGGAGATAAGCTGATATTCTGCCGTCATGGCCAATGAGCGCACTCCCCTGGTGAGCGTCTGCGTGACGTTCTACAACTCCGAACAATTCGTCGGCAGGATGATAGAGAGCTGTTTGAGCCAGACGTACCGGAATGTCCAGATCGTCTTCGTTGACGATGCCAGTACGGACAAGAGCGGCGAGATTATCCAGGCTTACGCCGCGAAGGACCTGCGGGTGAAATATTACCGGACCAGCGAAAAGCTAGGTATAACCAAAAGCCTGCAAAAGGTATTCGAGATCGCGGACGGCGAGTATGTGACCTGGCTTGGAGCGGATGACTGGCCGGCCCGGGATGCCATAGAGAACGGGGTAAAAAGCTTCCTAGAACATCCGGATGCCTCCGCGGTGATGCCCAGGGTCGTCAGCTTGCGGGAGCTGGGGCATGGCAAGTTCGAGTTCATAAGCGACAACAGCCTGCCAACGGGCGAATACGATATTGATTGGATCGCGCGGCAGACGTACCGGACGCTGCAGGCGGCACCTTGTCTTTTCGCGCTTTTCCGCAGGGAGGACGCTTTGCGGACAATGGAATATTTCTTTCCGAATTATTGCTACAACCCTGCCTTCCCTGAGGAGCTGCGGAAGATAATCCTCATGAAGATCTACGCGCCGGATTTCGTCTTCTTCCTGGAGATCCTGTCCAGGTACAAAAAATGCGTGTCGAACGAATCGTTCATTATCGTGAAAATAGCCCATACCAGCAATCTGGAATTCAAGGACGTGAATAGGAACGACACGGCAGCCGGGGTGCTGAAAACGGAATACTACCGTCTTATTTTCTTCGGACCGGTATACAGCCAAAAATACCCAAATTACTACCGCGCCATGAAGATATATACCCGAACGCACGCGCTCTCCGAAGTGCTGATACATTTCGTCCGATCCGGCCTACGTCCCGGCTTTTTCAATGTAAAAGCGGACAGAGAAATGGCCGCGAAACTGCTCGAGGAGCTCTCGACGCCTGAAACCGTGGCAGCTTCGATCCTGGCCATCCCCCGATTCATATACCGTTTCGGAATATTTCTAGCCAGGAGATCGGCGCGAAAGATATGGGCTGGCAAGGACAGGATGGCGCCTCTCTATGGAGAAAGGCTTTTTCTGCACGCGGATTCCGGCTTCAGGGCCTGATCGTAAAAAAGGCCGGGGTATGATATCCTGACCCTACAATTTAATCAGAGGCCTAACCCGTTCCGGCTGGAACGGCAGGGTCGGCAAAACCGGTAAAGGGCAGAAAACCTCTCGTCAGGGTTCCTTTACCGGTCGTATGGGGAAACCCATACGTTCGGGCCGAAAGGCTCGAGCTCCTGGCGGGAGGCTTTTTGTTTGGGCTTCCTGTCAGGCGCGCGGACAACATAAGGAATGTTCAAACGCCTTTTCAGGAAACTCTTCCCGGAAAAATCCAAGACCGATTTCGCGATAGCTTACATAGCCAATCGGTTCTTCATGGAACGCATCAACGCGGACCCGGTCCTGGTCGTTGGAGATTACACCAATCGGGATTATGAGACCTTAAAGAAAAGGTTGGGCCGGATCTATTCCCTGGACGTCGTAGATAACCCCCATATACCGAAGGAGTTCTACCTGAAGCAGTCCATCGAGGACCGCATACCCTTCCCGGATGGATACTTCAAGTGCGTATTGCTCGCGGAGGTCATAGAGAACGTCTGGCGCGACCGGGACGCGATGCTCGAGATCAATCGGGTCCTGGCCGAAGACGGGGTCCTCCTCATGAGCTTGGAGTTCTACGCGGACGAACCGCTCCATTACCATGTCTATTCGCCCGACTCTTTGGACCTATTGCTCCGGCACAGCAACTTTGACGCCAAAGAAATAAGATATCAAGGCTTTGTCACTAAGTTCATGGGCGCCAGGTTCAGCGCGGCCCTGGCCATCTTTCTTTACCCGATCTTCCACCGCAAAGCCCTTTCTAAAGTGAACGAGATGATCTGGTTCCTGGATGGACTGCTTAAGAACTCCAAAAACATAAACGGCGTGTTCGAGATGACGGCGTACATCCTGGCCAAAAAGAGCGGCGCGGCCATAGACCCCATCGAGGTGCAAAGGCGGTACTACGAACCGTATACCAAAGCGCACGCCGGTCTTTGACCGCGCGGCTGGGCTACAATTTTACGACCATGCACTGCGAGCCGAGCAATCTGCCAATCGACTCCGGCTTGTCTTTGAAAAACTCGTCGAACGCTTTCGTGACTCCGGGGATGTAGGTGTAATCGTGAGAGATCAATACTGCGCCTTTATTCATGCGCGGATAGAAGAACTCCAGGCAGCCCTTGGTGGATTCATACAAGTCCACATCCAGGTTAACAAAGGAGAATCTTTTGTCCTTGATCGGGTCGGCGCTGTCCGGGAACAATCCTTTGTACACATGGACGTTGGGATATGGCGCCAGGATCTTTTTAACGTACTCGAACGGCGTGGCGTACATGCCCTTCTTATACATCTCCACGTGGGAATACGAGGACAGGTCATCCGCCGCGGTCGGTTCGGGAAGTCCTTCGTCAAAGGTATCGAACACATACAATGTTTTTTCTCCCTTGGCCTCGCAGATAAGCTTCGCGGAGCCGCCACGGTAGGAACCGACCTCAGCCAGATCGCCCTCTACTTTACTCGCCTTCTTCACGCCCATAAAAAGCTGGTAGGCCTCGTGGTAGTCCATCATGAGCCCGGGCTCCTCTTTGGCCTGCTGGATCAGATCGAAGACCTTAGGGTCCATCTCCGGGCTGCCATAGTAGACCACGACAGCTTTCTGTAGCAAAAGGGCGCGGTTTACTACTTTGGCCAGTATGCTCTTGGGGAAGGCCAATATCCCGACCTTCACCAGCCAGCTTATGATGTTTTGCGTAAATTTTTTCATTGGGCAATGGTTGGAATGCCCGCTCATTCTACTCTATCGCCGCGCTTGCCAACAAGTTTTTGACATTATATCGTTATCCTCAATGGCTAGGAAATTCAGCATCATCGTCCCTACCTACAACGAGGAAAAGGACATCTTCCGCACCCTGAACGCCCTGGAAGGTCTGCAATGGCCGGACTTCGAGGTGCTCATCGTAGACGACGGCAGTAAGGACAAGACGGCGCAAATCGTGGAGCAGTTCTCCAAGCGCCTGCCAAACTTCCGCTTCCTGCCGCAGCCAATGAACCGCGGCGTTTCGGCGGTCCGCAACATCGGCATCAAGGAATCGCAGGGCGAGGTCGTGATCATCCTGAACGCCGACGTCCTCCTGCCGCGCGACTTCCTGAACCGCATCAATCCTTATTACGATCAGGGTAAGAAATGGGTGGCGGTGGTGGCCCGGGTCATCAACCTGGAGAAGGTCTATCCCCGCCTAGTGGAGGCCGGCAGCCATTACACCTACGAGGTGCGCGGCGATCACTGGGTCTGGACCGAGGGCTTCTCCTGCACCAAAGAAGCAGCCATTGCGGTGGGACTATTCCCAGAGGCTATGCCCGGCTGCTCCGGCGAGGACGCGGATTTCGGACTGGAGCTGGAAAGGAAGTTCGATGGCGTCCGAGCCATGGAAGTGGTCGTGCCGCACATCGCGCCGGATAACATCTCTGAGTTCTGGGGCCAGCAGCGAGGCCGTGGCCAGGGCCGGACCAACTACTACTACCACATGCGGCACTTGAACAAGGCCGGCTTGTTCTTTAATTCGCTGGCCTCCTCCGGCTGGCGCCTGTTCAAGATGCTGATCCTCATCCCGCTCACCGTGCGCGCCTGGCAGTTCTCCAAATACTCCGAGAAAGGCCGCAAAGATTTCCTGCCGTTCATCTGGGGCAACTACGTGACCGAGCTGGCTATGCTCGCCGGCATGTGGCGCGCGTTCCGGAGGATCTTGGCTGCGAAAAAGCAATAATGGCCAGGAAGGTCTTCATCACCGGCGGAGCGGGCTTCATCGGCTGCAACGTAGCCGATTTTTACCTTAAGCAAGGCGCGGCGGTCATGCTGTTCGACAACCTTTCCCGCGCGGGTGTGGAGCACAATATTGATTGGCTGAAAGGGCGCGGCAAATTCACCTTCGTGAAAGGCGATGTCCGCGACTATGGCGCCTTGCGGGATATCTTCCAGGCGAACCCGGATATCACCGACATCTTCCATGAGGCCGCGCAGGTGGCGGTGACCACTTCGGTGACGGACCCGGTGGAGGATTTCAATATCAACGCTTTGGGAACTTTAAACGTGCTTGAGGCCTATCGGCGTTATGTGCCGGGAGCGGTGTTCGTTTATCCATCCACCAACAAGGTCTACGGCAGTTTGGAGGATATCGATTTCAAAGAGGGCGACAAGCGTTACGAGTTCGCGGACCAGGCGTATAAGAACGGCGTGGATGAGAGGTATCCCGCCGACTTCTATTCCCCATACGGCTGCTCCAAGGGCACCGCGGACCAGTACGTGCGCGACTATGCGCGCATTTACAACCTGAAAACGCTGGTCTTCCGCCAATCCTGCATATACGGCACCCAGCAGTTCGGCATAGAGGACCAGGGTTGGGTGGCCTGGTTTATTATCCGCGCATTGTTCGAGAAACCTTTGGTGCTGTACGGCACGGGCAAGCAGGTGCGCGACGTCCTTTTCGTGGGCGACCTGATCGAGGCCTACGAGGCGGCGATCCAGAATATAGATAAGACGCGGGGCAAGATATATAACATGGGCGGCGGCGCAGAGAACTCCATCTCGCTTTTGGAGTTCATCGAGTATCTGGAGAAGACCTTGGGCAAGAAGATAACGTACCAGTTCGCGGACTGGCGCCACGGCGACCAAAAAATCTTCGTCGCAGACACCTCGGCATCGCTCAAAGATTTCGGCTGGCAGCCGAAAACGGGATACAAAGAAGGCATCGCGAAGCTTGCGGACTGGCTGAAGGAACAAACGCCGATCCTGAAAGAGATATATAAGGACATCAGTTAGAAATTTAACTGCCGGTGGACCCGCCGGGATTCGCACCCGGTTTCCTGCTTGTCAAAGGCAATGTTTTACGTCCATAAACTACGGGCCCAAGGCCACCGGCACCCGCAACCATAACAGTGGGCGGGCGGGGAAAGCTCAAAAAGAGATAATAGAAACATTAAGGGACCGCGAAAGCGGTCCCTTAAAGTGACAAGCAGGATATTTGGTCCATAGTTCGCTTGGACCATTGCCTCACTGCAATAATAACGCCTCAATAGAACTGGTCAAGCGTCGCTTTAAATAAGTTTAATGATCTTGTGCTAGCGCTGCCTCGATCGCCGCGACGCCCGCTTCGTAGCTATATTTCTTAACGATCTCTTTTGAGCCCGCGCCGAACACCCTGCGCTGATCCGGACTAGCGACAAGCTCCTCAAGCGACCTGGCCAACGCATCCACGTCCCCTGCCGGAAACACGAACCCATTTTTGCCCGGCTGGACCAGATCCGGTACGGAACCCACGATGTCCGAGACGACGAGCGGCAGGCCGAAGCACATGGCCTCGTTCAGCACGAAGCCCCAGGTGTCCCCCGCCTGCGACGGGAAGGCGAAGATGTCCGCGAGCGCGTAGAATCTGCCGACCTCCGTTTGATTGCGAAATCCGGCAAAATGCACGCCGCTCAGTTTTTTGTCGGCGACGTATCTTTCGAGCTCAGGACGTAAAGGACCGTCACCCACAAAGACCAATGCCTTGTCCGGAGATGCTAAGCGTTCGTACGCCCGCAGGAGGTCCAGCGGCCGCTTCTTCTCTATAAGCTTGCCAAGCGACAGGATAACCGCCGCCCCTGGATCTATCCCGAATTCCCGGCGCAACGATCCCTTTTGCGGCATGAGCCGCGCCGCATCCGCCAGGAAACGCGCGTTGTCCACCGCGTACGGCACGAAGTGTAGTTTGCGTTCCGGCACGCCGTAATATTTGAAGAACTTCCGGTTCTCCTGACCGATATATAGAAAACCGGTGACATATTGGAAAAGCAATCCAAGCACGACCTTCTTCAGGCTGCGCAGCCAGGGGTTTTTCAAAAGTTCTTGATTGAGCGGGTTCTCGCCGCGGATGTATATGGGCGTGCGCCGCAGGAGCGCCGTGCAATACGCGAGTAAGGCCGTGGCGGAGTTCCAGCCATATACAATGACTGCGTCGTATTTGCCGCGCCAGATCGCCGGCACGATTCCCGGATTTATCTCACCGAAGAAATGCGCGGAAGTGGGATGCGGCGCGAGGTTCGGGAGGAATTTGCAGCGATAGCCGTCGAGCAAGGGAATGTCCCACTGGATGGCCTGGCCGAATTCCGGATCAAAGGTCGGCTGGTCCACGCCAAACTTCCAGCAATAGAAGACCTCCGGTTCGATGCTGGCGCTCTGCGCTAATACCTTGAAAAAAGGCCCCTGCTGCTCGATGGGATGCGAGGCCACGATGGCGACGCGTTTGCGCTTCGGATTATCCATGCTGGATGAGCTTCAAAAGATTCCGCGCATAACTTTCCCAGGTGTACTCCTGGAGCGCTGTCATGACCGGCACCGGCGGCTCGGCCTTGGAGCGCAAGGCGCGGGCCAGTGTCTCATGCACATCTTTCACTGCCGGATAGGCGCGAAAGAGTCGCGTGTCATTGAGTTGTGCTAGGTCGCCCTCCGACTCCAATTCGCTCGAGGCAACGACCTTCTTGCCGAGCGCCAGACCTTCCAGCACAGCCAGGTCGAAATCCGCCCAATCCAGATGGATAAAGACGTCGCAGGCCAGGAAGTGGTCGTACAATTCGTCTTCCGGCACGAAACCGATGAGCTTCACGCGGTCGGCGATGCCGAGCTCCGCGGCCAGCTTCTCGAGATTTTCCTTTTCCGCGCCGCGGCCACCGATCACGAAATACGCGTCCGGGAAATCCTGTAGTAGTTCCTTGAAGCCCCGGATGGCCATGTCTATGCGCTTCCTGTGGTCCAAGCGATTGATGTTCAGGACCATCGTCTTGCCCTCCAATCCCAGTTTCCTTTTTATGTCGTGCCTGGCCCCGCCGGCGGCATATTCGAAAAGTTCTTTGGCAAGCCCGGCCTTGATCATAGTGTAGCCGCGGTCGTACAGGATCTGGGACTCTTTGCCCATTTGGTTCGTGAGCATAAGCATATGCTCGGCCTTGTTCACCGCGCGATATTGGATGACCGCGCGCAGTTCGTTCACCAAGCGGCGCATTGCGCCGCGCGCCGGCGCCTTTTCCGGCACGAACTGCTTGTGTCCCGGGATTATCTCCCACGCCCGGTGGAATTTGGGATAGAACTTGCTGGTATATTTCAGTCCTTCGTCCGGGAAGCGGAACATGGTGCTGGGCATGAAGAAGGAATACTTGTACCGCGTGCCCCAGGTCGCGAAATATAAAATTTCGGCGTCAGCGGTGTTCTGGCCGCAGATGAAGTGTGGATCGAACTGCTTGATGAACCGCCGCAGTTTGAACACGGCCCAAACCGAACGCAAGATCCTGTCCAGCAGCCCGCCGGGATATTGTTCGGTCGAGAAACGGGTGATGTTCAGGTGCGCGTACCTGCCGTCGAAGAACTTGTCCGCCGGCTTGCCGTTCAAGGTCACGCCGCGGGCGTCTGCGCCGGTCTTGGCCATATGGTCAATGACCTCGGCCATGAAACGCTCCGCGCCGCCCTCGACCAAAAGGTTCTTGCGGAACGAGAGGAAGCGGACCTGCGAGGTTGCCATGTTGGATGTGTGGGCTGGCGAACTAGGCCTGGGCGCCGAAGGAGCGCGTGACCTCCCGGAAAGTGGCGACCACGTATTCGCGCTCTTCGGGGGTCAGGATAGGGCCGCTAGGGAGATAGAGACCGTTCGCGCCGATGTCCTCGGCCACCGGGCAATCCCCCGGCTTGGAGAGGCCTTTGGTCAAAATCTCTTTCTGAGTATTGAACGGCATGAAGCCTTCGCGGGATTCCACGCCCTTCTCTTTGAGCGCGGCGATGATGGCGTTGCGCTTGCCCTTCAGCGCGCCTTGTAGGACCAGGTAGTAGACCCAGTACACGTTCTTGGCGTAGGGCTTCTCCACCGGCAGGCGCACCTCGGGAATATCTTTTAGATGCTCGGTGTAATAATGGGCCAGGTCGCGCTTCTGTTCGATGAGCCAGTCGATTTTCTTCATTTGGGCGCAGCCGATGGCCGCCTGCAGATTCGGCATGCGATAGTTGAAACCAAGGTCCTGATGGATGAACTTGTCCTCGCCGGCCTTGCCGAAGGCGAGGGATTTGAGCATCTTGCCCCGCTCCGCGTATTCCTGGTTATCGGTCACGATCATGCCGCCCTCTCCGGTCGTAATGATCTTGTTGGCATAAAAGCTGAAGCAGCCGATGTCGCCGAAGGAGCCCACGCGCTTGCCGTTGTATTCCGCGCCGTGCGCCTCGGCCGCGTCCTCGATGACCAGCAGATTGTGTTTCTTGGCGATGGCCATGATTGGGTTCATATCCGCCGGATGGCCATAGATGTGTACCACCATGATGGCCTTGGTGCGCGGCGTGATCTTGGCTTCCAGCAACACTGGGTCCATGTTCCAAGTGTCCGGCTCGCTATCGATCGGGACGGGAGTAGCGCCCTGGTAGATTATCGAAAAGAACGTGGCCATGTTGGTGAAAGCCGACGTCAGCACCTCGTCGCCCGGCTGCAATTTCAAAGTGGCCGTGGCCAGGTGCAGGGCAGTGGTGCCGGCGCTCACCGCCACGCCGTACTTGGCGCCGCAGTACGCTGAGAATTCTTTCTCGAAGCGCTCTATATATTCCCCGAAAAAGCCGGAAATCGCGCCTTTTTCCAGGGCATCCAGGACGAATTTCCGGTCGTCGTCGTCCAGATACGGCTTGCCGACGGGAACGTGCATATGGGCTTAGTATCCCAATTTTTTTATGAAAAAGGAAGAGGGAGCGCGCTGGCGCTCCCTCGGAGAATCGGATTTGGTGACTCGGGTTGTGTCAGAATGCCCGGGCCTCCTTGTTGTAGTAGTGGCTGACCAGAATACGGGACCTCTCCACGCCCGCGATCCAGGCCTGCAGAAGTTGCGCTCGCCAGGCGATCTCGGTTTTCGCCTTGGGCAGGCGAACCCCGAAGGGGCCATCCTCGGCCCACTCCAGGCAATGCGAGATGTCCCTAAGGATTGAGCGCGGCTCCTTGTAGGTGGCCGCCGGGTCGTGCAGGCCGTGGACGTAATCCACGGCGGGGTATTCCGGGTGGTGTCGCGACGAGCGCACGATGACGTCCGGATCGCAGTTCACGATCCGGTCGGCATCCTTCAGTGTCATCACGACGAGGTCGTCATCCTCGTCGTTCGGGCGGCAGTGAAGCAGGACTGCGCGGAGGGCGATTCCGAGGACCCCGCCGCGGAGACGCCAGCTCGGCGTCGTGCTGCAGAAGCCGTGCATCACGTCCGCGACCTCCTCATCGGCGACCTCTCCACGGCCAACGCCGCGGAAGCGCTGAACGAAGCGGTCCGCGCTGTGGCAGAAACCGGCCACGGCGGCGAACCTCGCGATCGTCGCATCCGGCGCGATGAGCACGGCCATCTCCGCGACCCGCAGGTCGTGGTCGAAGTCGTGCCCTGCCACGCCAATTGCCGGATTCAGTTCATGAGCTGTCGCCACGCTGACGGCCAGTTCCGGGAACATCTCCGCTGCGGTTCTCGACATCGTATGCCTCTCCCTATTCGTCACGCCCGCCGATCATTCGGCGATGCGCTAATTACAATGTGCGGAAGCACATTATACCATACTTTTGTTTAAAAATCAATGACTACTTCCTCCCCACCACCACCACGTTCTGAGTGAACCAACCGGAAGGACTGCCGGCCTCAATGAGCCGCCAGATGCGGATCTGTATTTCAATGGGCCACCACAAGATCCAACGCGCCGCCGAGATGATGCCATGCACCGCCGGACGCATGGAATATATCTCTACGTCCTTGAAAGAATGTACCTCTAAGAGCTGGCGCAATGATTGGCCGGTGAAACTCGTGTCGTGGGTGAAGTCGCCATAGCGCAGGCGGCCGGTCATGGGGCTCTCCGCGTTTGGCGTTTTTACCACCAGCATGCCGCCAGATTTCAAAGAAGCGTGCATGAGTTCCACGATCTCCAGAACTTCCTCTTTCGGAAAATGTCCCAGTACGTCGCGCAGGAACAAAAGATCGAAATGGTCCGGGCGCAAACGCAAGAACTCCCGCAGGTCCATCTCGGTCAGCGCGGTGATGCCCATGGCTTTGCCGGCGGCAATCTGCTCGCCGCTCACATCTACGCCCTCGGCGTTCTTGAAACCCTCCGCGTGGAGCCAGGCCACCAGCCCCCCGTCGGCGCAGCCCAGGTCGGCGATACGCGCTTCTTTGTCCTCCGACAGGAAACCGCCGTACTGCGAATCCCAAACAGGATACTGCGCGCGGACGCGGCCCATGTCGTTCGGACCGTACAGCTTGGAGTTGTGCGTGGAAACGTACTTGCTGTAGAACCGCTCCTTATAGCTTGAGCTCATAATCCATCATGATCTGCACCAGCTCCTCGAACTTCACTTTCGGCTGCCAGCCCAGGATCTTCTTGGCTTTGCTGGCGTCGCCGAGCAGGGCGTTCACCTCCGCGGGGCGGAAATAGTCCGGATCGATGACCACCAATTCTTTGCCGGTTTTCTTGTCCACGCCCACCTCGTCCAGACCCTCGCCCTTCCAGCCGATATCGATGCTGGCATGCTTGAAGGCCTTCTCCACGAACTCGCGCACGCTGTGGCTCTCGCCGGTCGCGACGACGAAATCGTCCGGCTCGGAGTGCTGCAGGATAAGATACATGGCCTCCACGAACTCCGGCGCGTAGCCCCAGTCGCGCTTCGCGTCCAGGTTGCCGAGATACAGCTTCTCCGAGCGACTCTTCACGATGTCCGCCACGGCCTTGGCGATCTTCTTGGTCACGAAAGTGCCGCCGCGTCTGGCACTCTCGTGATTGAATAATATTCCGTTCGCGGCGAACATGCCGTAGGATTCGCGGTAGTTCACGACGGTGTTGAAAGCAAAGACCTTGGATATGGCGTAGGGGCTGCGGGGATGGAACGGCGTTTGCTCGTTCTGCGGCGGCGGCGTACTGCCGAACATCTCGGAGCTGGATGCTTGGTAAAATTTGATCTTCTTGCCGCTGCGGGACTCGTAGTCGCGCAGAACCTCCAGGAAGCGCAGTGTGCCGAGACCGGTCACCTGCGCGGTGTATTCGGGAATGTCGAAGGACACGCGCACGTGCGACTGCGCGCCGAGATTGTAGACCTCGTCCGGCGGCTCCCCTTGCCAGGGGTACTGGCCGCCGATGAGCCGCGCCAAACTATGCGCGTCGGACAGATCGCCGTACTCGCGCCACAGCTTCACGCCTTTCTCATGCAGATCCTTTAAAAGATGGTCGATGCGCTCCGTATTGAAGGTGGAGGCGCGGCGCACGACGCCCAGCACGTCGTAGCCCTTGTCCAAAAGGAGCTCGGCCAGATAAGAGCCGTCCTGGCCGGTTATGCCGGTGACTAGAGCCCGTTTCATTAGTGATAACAATAGAAAAAAAGGCCTTTGCGGTCAAATCTGATATAATCGAAGCATGGGTATGTTCGGGCGTCCCAAATCAAAAGAACTCCAAGAAACTCACGACGCAAGTTCCCCTTCGGATGTGAATGCCACCAAAAAATCTGGCAGTTATCGCTCTGCCCATACACCCGAACCGATGCCTGAAGAGCCGACCGAGAACATGGCGGATGTTCTGGAATGGGCGGCCTTCCAGGAGAAACTGACCGACAAGGTCCGCGAGTATCTAAAAATCAAGGACTGGAAAGCGTTGGATATTTTAGGCAACGAGAGGGTCGTGAGCCGGATCACAAGCGAGCTTGGCCTGCACTGGAAGAGCGTGGACAAGGCCGTACGGACCATCGCGGACGAGGAGCGCGAGAAGAGGAAGCCGGCAGCTTGATCGCCCCTGCTCCGCGCGGCGCCTTTTGATTTCGGCGGCCGCTTTTGTTTTAATGAGGCCAATGGGCAACATCCGCAACTGCCGGTTCTGCAAAAGCCGGGACCTCGTCCCATACCTGAACCTCGGCTCCCACCCGCACTCGGACCGCTTTTTGCGCCCGGAGCAGCTCGATGAACCCGAGGTCTATTATCCGCTTAAAGTGGTGCTCTGCCGCGCCTGCGGCCTGAACCAGTTGAGCTATACCGTGGACCCGAAGGTCCTGTATCAGGAAGAATACCTTTATGAATCGCCTAAATCCGGTAGCGGCCTGGAGCACTACCACTCTTTCGCGAAAGAAACGGTCAAGCGCTTTGGCCTGGGCAAGAGGGACCTGGTCGTGGATATCGGCAGCAACATCGGCACTTTACTCAAGGGCTTCAAGAAGGCCGGCACGCGCGTGCTGGGCGTGGATCCGGCCAAAAATATTGCGGCGCTGGCCACAAAGGCAGGCGTGCCGACCATTCCCGACTTCTTCACCTCCGCGGTGGCCGCGCAGGCCCGCAGGCGCTACGGCGCCGCGAGCGTCATTACGGGCACGAACGTCTTCGCCCACGTCAGCGACCATAATTCCTTTTTGGCGAGCGTGAAAAAACTTCTGGCTCCGGGCGGGGTCTTCATCTTCGAATCACCGCATCTTCTATATCTCATCAAGAACCTGGAGTACGACACCGTGTACGCCCAACACCTTCTGTATCTTTCCCTGCAGCCGGTCATGCGACTCGTGAAGAAAAACGGCCTGGAGGTCTTTCGTGTCGAGGAATATCCCGGCATGCACGGCGGCTCCTTCCGCGTGTTCATGGCCCGCAAGGGCGAGCGCAAAGTGGAGCCGGGCGTGGCGCGGCTCTTGGCCAAGGAAAGGAAAGCCGGCATACACTCGCTGGGCACATTGAAAAAATTCGCGGCCAGGGTGGCCAAGCATCGCCTGGCGCTCGTCTTGCTTTTGGACGGTTTACAAAAGCGCGGCAAACGCATCGCCATCGTGAGCACCCCGGCCAAGGGCATGACCCTCTTGAACTACTGCAAGATCGGCACGGAGCGCATCGAGTTCGCCACAGAAAGGAGGGATGGATTGAAGTGCGGCCGGTTCACGCCGGGCGGGCACATCCCCATCGTGCCGGACGGCGAGCTTTTAAAAAAGAGACCGAACTATGCCCTGCTCCTCGCCTGGAACTTCGCGGACGATATCATGAAAAATCTCGCTGCGTACCGCAAACAGGGCGGCAAGTTCATCATCCCGATTCCCTGGCCGAAGATAAAATAAAGGATATAATTGCGACATGCAGATAGAGCACATGCCGATAAACTTCGAGGATGCGCGCGGCTACATCCGCGACATCATCGTCGCCAAGGAGGTGGACTCCGTCTCGCTCATCACCTGCGCGCCGGGCTCGGTGCGCGGCAATCATTTCCACAAACAGACCGTCCAGTACACATATATATTGAGCGGCCGCATGACGTACGCTACCCAAAAGCCTGGCCAATCGGTGGAGACGAAAGAGGTCGTCGAGGGCGACCTGACCGCTAATCCCCCGCTCGAGAGCCATGCTTTCAAGGCCATCGAACCGTCGGTCATCCTGCAGCTATCCAAGGGCCCGCGGCAGGGCGACAACTACGAGAACGACACGTTCCGCCTGGAGACGCCGCTGCTCTCCTAACGGCCGCCGACCTCAAACCAGGCCCCTGAAGTATTCGATCGTTTTCTGCAAGCCCTCTTCAAGCGCCACTTTCGGCTCCCAACCCAGCGCCCTGGCCTTGGAGATGTCCGGGCAGCGGCGCGTGGGGTCGTCCTGCGGCAGGGGCTCGGTGACGATCTGGCTCTTGCTACCGGTCATGGCCAGGACCTTGTCCGCGAGCTCGCGCATGGTGAACTCGTCCGGGTTGCCCAGGTTGAACGGGCCCATATCCCCCTGCCGCATGACCGCCAGGATGCCGGCCACCAGGTCGTCTATATATTGGAAGCTGCGGCTCTGTTTGCCGTCGCCGTAGATGGTGAGCGGCGTCCCCGCCAGCGCCTGGACGATGAAGTTGGAGACCACGCGGCCGTCATCGCGCGCCATGCGCGGGCCATAGGTGTTGAAGATGCGGCCAACCCGCACCTTCGCGCCGCGCTTGCGGGCGTGGTCAAAGCACAGCGTCTCCGCCGCGCGCTTGCCCTCGTCGTAGCAGGAGCGGATGCCGATGGGGTTCACGTTGCCCCAATACGTCTCGGTTTGCGGATGCACCGCCGGGTCGCCATAGACCTCGGAGGTCGAGGCCTGGAAATAATCGGCGCCGTGCTTCGCCGCAAGTTCCAAAAGATTGTGGGCGCCAAGAACGTTCGTGAGTAGCGTGTCGATAGGATCTTTTTGATAGTGCTTCGGCGAGGCCGGCGAGGCCAGGTTATATATCTCCGCCAAGACGCTGTCCGCCAGCGCCTTGTCAAGGCGCAGCGGCTCGCGGACGTTCGCCTCTACGACCGTCAGGTTCGGGTTCGAGGCTAGATGTTCCAGGTTCTGCCGCGAGCCGGTCACAAAATTATCCGCGATGATGACGCGGCAATCGTCATTCAGAAGCCGCTCCGCGAGATGGGAGCCGATGAATCCGGCGCCGCCGGCGATCAAGATTGCGCGAGTGGGAGCATTGGCCATTTACTGGAAGAATGGGGCGACGTTCTTATCCTCCGGCCACCTGGAATAGATTTCCCGGCCGATGCGGTCGAAATTCGCCTGATCGCCGCGGCTGGCATACAAATTAAGGAGTTTGTAGAGGGGCGGTGGCAGATTGGGCCCGATCTCACGGGCCGTTTCCAAGTAAATGACGGCTTTTTGATAATCCGCGTCCTGTTTGTAGTTTCCCCAAAGAAATTCGTACATTTGGCTCAACAACAGCAGGTGCCGTACATCATTCTTGTACAAGTGCGGTTCGATGTACGCGACAAGCTCGCGGGCGACCGGCTCCGGCTGGCCCTGCGACAGGATACCCATGATGCTGCTGCCCAGGAATTTGGTGACCTCCTCGTCGCCCACCGGAGAATATAAGTTGAACATCTGATCGAAGTTGTCCTTGAATTCGTCCACGCTGCGCACGAACTCCACCTGCTTGCTGGCCTCGATGAAGCTCTGTGCCTTAAGCAGCGGTAGGAGCGACCCGAAATACAGGCCCAGCGCCGCCAAGACCATGCCGACCACGGAGATAGTGACTATCTGGGGTGATTGCTTCATGACGGCAGTTTGTGCGGTTGCCACTCCGACTGGGCGGCCGGCGGGAAGTAGTACATGGCGAAGGCGAACAGAGTGAAGAGCGGCAGATAAAGGGCAAAAACATCGAAAAGAACCGTGCCCTGGACGAGGTACGTGACCAGGATGCCCAGGAACAGGCCCTGCATGACCGTCCTTTGTGGGTCGCTTTTCGCGGCTTCATGCCAGCGTTTTTTCAAGAGCAGCAGCGCCAGAAACAGGAAGATGGCCAGGTAGCTCAGGAGACCCAGGAGCCCGATCTGCGCGAGGTAATCGAACAGCGTGCTGTGCGCGCGGTCGAACCAGGCGCCGAAGCCGTTCTCGGGATTGTAGTAGCGTATCTCGTAATGCTTGTCGAAAAGCATGAGGAAGTTTTCCGGGCCCCAGCCGAGCAGCGGGCGTTCCTTCCAGCCCTGCACGGCGGTGTCCCACATCACGAAGCGCGTGGTCAGATCAGCCAGGTCGTGCGAGCTGAAGGTCAGGCGCGTGATGGAGGACACGCCAGGTATTTTCTGGATGAACGGCACGTTCCGAAACTGCACCAGAAGGACCACGGCCAGCAGGGCCAAGATGGCTCCCAGGGCGAGCCACTTGCGCCAGACCTTGCGATAGAAGCCGATGTAGATGACGGCGGCAAGCAGGCCGGCCATGAGACCGAGGAAAGCGCCGCGCGTTCCGGACATGACGGAGAACACGAAAAAAAGCAGCAGGAACGCCAGGATTGCCAGGGACTGCGGGGATTTCCAGGAACGTTTGGTGCCCAGCAGAAGATAGGAGGCGAAGAAAAGCATGAATACGAGGTATCCCGGCACGTACTCCGAATTGCCCAGCGATCCCTGGAAGCGGAAGCCCGGCGATGCGAAATGCGGACCAATGCCGCCCCAGCCGCCGATGTTGCAGGGTATTTGCTGGGTCCCCGAGTAACAGGTGAATCCGGCCAAAACCCCGTACAGGATCATGAGCGAGGCGGCGGCCATAGAGAGCCAGAACATCTTGCGCCAATCGCGGTCTTCCCTGAAGAGCGTTACTAAGAGCACGAAGAACGCGTACAGGTTCAGTATCTGCAGGCCGCCCTCGCCGCGCTCGAAGTTGGACCAGAAAGAGTAAGACGGCCGCACGCCGAAGATACCGGCCAGCACAAAGGACGCCGCGAACGCGGTGATGGCAATGACCACCGGCGAACGGAAGAGTTGCTTGAGGCGCGCTAGATATTGTTTGGCTTCGACCGGGTTGAATATCAGCCCGGCAAAGAAGGCGATGAGCGCCAGGTCCACCATGGCCCGGAACCAGGCGTACTTGCCGACGATGAACGGGAAAAGGGTCGAGGTCGTAACGATGATCACCGCGAAGGCCGCGGCGTGCAGGAAGAATTTGGAGGTCTTGAACAGCATCTATGAATACCACCTATTGTACCACTATACGGTCAAGGACCTTGTGGGTCTCCTCGTCTTGGGGCCACTTCTCCAGGATTATCGTCCCCATGCGTTCGATGTTGTCCTTGTCGTGATTGGTGCCATACAGATCAAAAAGGGCGTAGATCGGCAGCGGCAGGTTGGCGCCGATCTCGTGGGCTTTCTGGTAATATTCTTCGGCCTTAAGGTAAGCGGCCTCATCCCCGAACCTGACCCAGAGGGATTTGTATATATGGCCCAGGGTCATCAAATGGTGCAAGTCGTCTTTGAGCATGCGTCCCTCCACGTAAGCTGCGAGGTCGCGCGCAACGTCTTCTGGCTGGTTCTGGATCATGGAATAAACATTGCTGCCCAGGAACTTGGCGATCTCCTCGTCGCCTACCGGCGAGTAGAGGTTGAAGGACGCATCAAAAAGCGCCCCGAAATCATCCACTGTCCGAACGTTCACCAGCTGGCGCTCCGCGCCGATGTAGCTTTTGGCCTTGAGGTACGGCAGGAGCGAGCCGAAATACAAAGCCAGCGCGGCGAGCAATATGCCGAATATGGAAACCAGGGTTGTGATCGGGGAGGGTTTAATTTGGCCGGTTGGTTCGCTTTGTGATGCTCCGGGGGCGCCGGGCGGGAAGTAATACAAGGCGAAGGCGAACAAGGTGAATAGTGGCAGGTACAGCGCTAAGGCGTCAAAAAGGACTGTGCCTTGGACCAAATAGGTCACCAGAATGCCGACGAATAGGCCCTGCAGGATCATGCGCTTCTCATTCGCCTTCGCGGCTTCGTGCCATTTCTTCTTCAGGAGCAAAAGGCCGAGCGTGACAAAGACAGCTAGATAGCTGACAAGTCCCAGAAGGCCGATCTGCGACAAGTAGTCGAACACAGTGCTGTGGGCGCGATCGAACCAGCGGCCGAAGCCACTCTCGGGGCTGAAGTATTGTATTTCGTAATGCCTCTCGTACAAATAACGGAAGTTCTCAGGTCCCCAGCCGAAAAGCGGCCGCTCCTTCCAGCCTTGCACGGCGATGTCCCATACCTCGAAGCGCGTGGTGAGGTCGGCCAGGTCTTGTTCATTAAGCCTAAGGCGTAGAATGGAGGAAACGCCTGGAATTTTTTGCAGGAGCTGGAACTCGCGGAACTCCACTAGGAGCGCGACCGCCACCAAGGCCAACACCGCGCCGAGGATAAGCCATTTGCGCCAATGCTTTTTGTAGAAGCCGATATACGCCAGCGCAGTCAGAGCGCCAGCCATGAGGCCGAGGAAGCCGCCGCGCGTGCCGGACATGATGGAAAAAATGACGAACAGGAACATGAGCACGATGATGCCGATCGATTGCGGCGAACGCCAACCCCTCTTCGCGCCAAGAAGCAGGTATGACGCGAAGAAGAGCATGAACGCGAGATAGCCCGGTACGTACTCGGAATTGCCGAAGGAGCCTTGGAAACGGAATCCCGGAATGCCGAACTTAACGCCCATCGTCCCCCAGCTGCCGATATGGCCGCCGAAGCCGACCAGCACGCCGTAAAGGATCATGAGGCTGGCCGCGACCATCGAAAGCCAGAACATCTTCCGCCAGTCCTTATCCTCGCGGAACAGCGTCGCGAGCAAAACAAAAAAGGCGTATAGATGCAATATCTGCACTCCGCCTTCGCCGCGCTCGAAGTTGGACCAGAAAGAGAACGACGGCCGAACGCCGAAAAATCCGGCGAGGACGAAGACGGCAGCGAAGACCGTCACCGCAATGAAGACCGGCGAACGCCAGACCTGCTTCAGTCGGGTGATGTAATGCCTGCCGTTGTCCCAGTCAACTAGAAGGCCGGCGAAGAAGCAGACTAGCGCCAGGTCCACCATCGCGCGGAACCAGGCGTATTTGCCCACGATGAACGGGAAGAGGGTCGCGGTGCTCACGATCACTATCGCGAAGACCGCAGCGTACAGGAAAAACTTTGCGGCTTTGAATAGCACGGAGGTTACCTAGCGTACTCTACGGCCCGCATCTCGCGGATGACATTCACCTTGATCTCGCCGGGATATTTGAGCTCGGACTGGATCTTGTTGGCTATCTCGCGGGCCATCTCCAAAGCGCGGAAATCATCCACCTTCTCAGGAATGACGAAGACCCGCAACTCGCGGCCGGCGGCGATGGCGTAGGATTGCTTCACGCCCGGGAACTCGTTGGCGATCTTCTCCAGGTCCTGCAGGCGTTTGATGTAGTTCTCTAAGGTGCCGCGGCGGGCGCCAGGGCGGGCGGCGGACAGTACGTCCGCGGCCGTGACCACGTAGGCCTCCGGGATGGCATAGGGGTAATCCTCGTGATGGGACTGCATCGCCTGGATGACCTTCTCGTCCACGCTGTACTTCTTCAGTATCTGCATGCCCAGGTCCACATGCGTGCCTTCCACCTCGTGGTCGATGGCCTTGCCTATGTCATGCACCAAGGCGCCCTTTTTGGCCACGGCGGCGTTCAGGCCCAGTTCCGTCGCCATCATGTCGGCGACAAAGGCCATCTCGATGGAATGCTGCAGCACGTTCTGGCCAAAGCTGGTGCGGAAGTGCAGGCGGCCCAGGAGAGCGATGATCTCTTTCGGCAGGTCGTACACGCCGACCTCGGTCGCGGCGGCCTCGCCGATCTCTTGCATCCTTTTGCCCAGCGCCTCTTTGGCCTCCTCTACGGTCTCTTCTATCTTAGCCGGCTGGATGCGGCCGTCCTTCACGAGCTGCTCCAGCGCCATGCGTGCCACCTCACGGCGGTATGGGTCGAAAGAAGAGATGATGATGGCGCCCGGCGCCTCGTCAATGACGAACTCCACGCCGGTCGCGCGCTCCAGGGCGCGGATGTTGCGGCCCTCGCGGCCGATGATCTTACCCTTCAGGTCCTCGTCCGGCAAATGGAACAAGCTGGTGGTCAGCTCCGCCACGTGGGTGCGGGCGTAGCGCTGCAGGGCCACGGTGATGATCTCGCCGGACTTCTTCTCGATCTCCTCATGCCGCTCCTGCTCCATGGTTTGCAAGGATTTGGCCAGATCGCTCTGATAACGCTCGCGGACCTGCGCCAGCATGGCCTCCTTGGCGGCCTCCGGCGACAGGCCGGTGATGCGTTCCAGTTCGGTGGCGGCCTTGTCACGCATGGCAGACACCTCGCCCTCCCTCTCCTTGAGCTGCTCCTCTTTGCGCTTCAGGGTTTTATCTTCCTCATCCAACCCGACACCGCGCTTGTCTAGCATGGCTTCGCGCTCCACGAGACGGTTCTCCGTCGCCACGATGCGATTCTTATGTTCTTTCTCTTCATTCTTAGCTTCGAGCAAAAGCGAGGCCGCTTTGTCCTTGGCCTCTACTATTATCTCTTTGGCTTTGGCTTCCGTATCCTGGAGCTTACGCTGACTGACCTCTTCGAGCGAGCCGAGTTGCTTTTTGGCCCAGAACTGCCGGAAGAAGTAACCGACCGCGATGCCCACCAAAAGACCCCCTACTGCGAGGAGTGTGTTCGACATGGTTTTGTGTCCCGAAAGGGTTCATGATTGATTTATAGATGACCGCTATATTATGTCCCCTTTGGGGCTATGAAGTCAAAACCCCGATTTCGTTCTATAATTACGGGCAATGGCGCGCACGATAGTCCTCATAATCCTGGACGGCTGGGGCATAGGCCGCGGCGACGAATCCAATCCGATTCACATGGTCCAGCCGCAGACCTTCAAGTGGCTGGAGGAGAACTACCCGGTCACTTCCCTGCAGGCCTCGGGCATCGCGGTCGGCTTGCCCTGGGGCGAGGTCGGCAACAGCGAGGTCGGCCATCTGACACTCGGCGCCGGGAAGGTCGTCTACCAGTACTATCCGCGCATCTCCCTCGCAATTCGCGACAAGAGCTTCTTCGCCAACGAGACGCTGCAGGCCGCTTTCGCGCACGCGAAAAAGAACAATTCCGCGGTGAACCTGGTGGGGCTGCTTTCTAAGGGCAACGTGCATGCCTCGCTGGAGCACCTGGAGGCGCTTCTCAAGATGGCGGAGGCGGAAGGCGTGGCGCAATTGAAGCTGCACCTTTTCGCGGACGGCAAGGACATGCCGCCGCATACCGTAGAGGACCTACTGAAGCTCCTGCCGCAGGACAAGCTGGCCACGTTGACCGGCCGTTATTACGCCATGGACCGCGAGGGTAACTGGAGCTTGACCGAAGATACTTACAAGGCCATGGTTGCGGGCGGCGGCACGGACGCGAGCGTGAACCTGACGGAAGTCCTCAAAACCAACTATGACCGCAACAAGAACGAGGAATTTTTGCCACCTGTGCGCTTCGGCGGCGAAGAAAAGAATGTGAAGGATGGCGACGCGGTCATATTCTTCAACTACCGCGAGGACAGTATGCGCCAGGTCGCCGCTGTGTTCGTAGACCCCGCCTTCGATAAGTTTCAGCGCGCGGATCTCAAGAACCTGCACGTGGCGACCATGACCCGATACAAAGAGGAATGGACCGCCGTGCCGGTGGCCTTCCCGCCGGATACCGTGGAGAACCCTCTGGGCAAGGTGCTCTCGGACGCCGGCATGACCCAGCTGCGCTTGGCCGAGACGTACAAGTACGCGCACGTCACATACTTTTTCAACGGCTACGAGGAGTCGCCATACAAGAATGAATATCGCGTAGTGATCCCTTCGGAGCCCCTGCCGCATCCGGACGAGCACCCGGAGATGATGGCCGGCGCGATCACCGACCGGCTGATCGAGGCCGTTCAGGGCCGCGGTTTCGGGTTTATTCTGGTAAACTACGCCAACGCCGACACCATCGCGCACACCGGCAACTACGGCGCCGCGGAAGAGGCGGTGCGCATCCTGGACCGCGAGCTGGGCCGGATCATGAAAATCGCCGCGAACCCGGACACGGTCGTGCTCATCACCTCGGACCACGGCAACATAGAGGAGCTCCTGGACCCGATGACCGGGCGGATAGAGACGCAGCACGACCCGAGCCCGGTCCCCCTTTACCTCATCGCCGATGAGTTCAAGGGCCGCAAGTTCATGAACCAAGGCAACCTGCGCGGCGAGACGCTCGGCATATTGTCGGACGTGGCGCCCACGATATTGGAGATAATGGGCATCCAGAAGCCGCCGGAGATGGGCGGGGAAAGTTTACTGAAGGATTTGATCTAACGGCCGCGGGTTGACATATTTCTATAATAGTCGTAGTTTCAAATTGTTCTTTGAAAGATGTGATTGCGGCACCGGAAAGGGCCTTAGGGGTCTTTTCCTGTGCCGCAATTAAGCGGCTAGAGGAGGCGGAAATGAGCGTATTGGCCGCGGAGCTGGCGGGCGGGGTAGTCGGCGACTGGCTACCCGTCCCCGATGTGCGCAACACGGAGGGGTGGCGCCGCATGTTCGAGCGGCGCTGGGGTCACGTCCAGCGCGCGCCGATGCTGGACAGGGAAGGCGCGCAAGCCTTCCAGTGGCCCGAAGACGGCCACGGCTTCAAGGTCTTCCTGGTGAAGGAAGACCCGCCGCCGGCGAAAGCCGACCTCGCCGACCCGGAGGGTCAGGGTTCGGATCTCGGCCGCGCCAAGATCTAGGCCGATCCGCCGGACTGGGTCCAGCCCTCCTGAACGGCACATCAAGTCCTGGCGCGCGCGATCTCTCGCGCGCCAGGCACAGTATTATTTAAATAAGCTATAATTCCAACATGGGTCTAATCGTGAAGATCATCCTCGCGGTGTTAGTGAATGGGCTGGCGCTTTTCGTCGCGGACAAGTATGTGAGCGGCTTCGTCCTGGCGGCGAACGACCTGAAGACCTTCGCTAT
>Ga0209541_10004244_pt1 | contig 25638 bp, 27 predicted proteins | sample RifCSPlowO2_01_FD_184027 | JGI IMG/M metagenome (GOLD analysis project Ga0209541, IMG submission 184027) | Groundwater microbial communities from Rifle, Colorado - Rifle CSP2_plank lowO2_0.1 (SPAdes) (version 2) | ecosystem: Environmental > Aquatic > Deep subsurface > Groundwater | place... | reverse complement strand
CTGCTTATTTTTACCTGAGGCGGCTTTTGATTTAATCTTAGCCCAGTCTCATGAATCTCTCTTTTGACAACTTCGAGATGCTCCGGGTTGAGCACATCAATCAAGGTTATGACTAGATCAGCACTTTGGGCGCACGCCAAGACCTCTTTTCCCCTCCCCCTCCCTGTTGCAGCTCCTTCAACAATTCCAGGAACGTCAAGAACTTGTATTTTTGAATGATTGTATTCCAGCAGGCCAGGGATGCAAGTTAATGTTGTAAAAGCATAATCACCAACAGGAGAATTTGCATTTGTTATTGCATTAAGCAGTGTTGACTTTCCAACAGAAGGAAATCCCACAAGAATTACAGTTGCATCCCCCGTTCTTCTTACTGAAAATCCCTCGCTCTTGCCCTTTGAGCTTGCCTTTTTTTTATATTCTTCTTTGAGCTTTGCAAGCTTGGCCTTAACCAAGCCGATGTGGCCTTGCGTTCTTTTGTTGTACTTTGTGGTAGAAAGCTCTTCCTCTAATTCATTTACTTTCCTTTCGTAAGATGACTCATGATGCTTTGCATCCTTAAGATTTAATTGCTGGGCCATAAAACAAAAGATAACGAAAATGGTATAAAAATGTTCGCTTGATTTTAAAATTCTTTTATCTAGGCAAAATTTGATTAAGGATAAGCGCCGAGGGGGAGAATTTCATTTGTCAATTTTGAACTCCCGTGTCCTTTCGGACAGTGGATCTGTGTGAGCCACTGCTGGTATCTAAAAGGCAACCTAGCCCTTAGCAATCTTGCAGTTCATCTAGAAGGTTGCTAAATAAATCACCGCAATGGCCAGGCTATGCGACCTCGGCACTATAGCAACCCCCTCTTCCAGAATTTGTATTTATTTAAATGCTTTTTGCTGTTTTTCTTATAACAAAACTTATAAATTCAATTATTATTTTAATCTGAATGAAGAAATTAGCAATATGTTTTGTATTCTTTATATTGACTCCTTCTGTTTTCGCTGACTGGTATTACAACAGCAAAAACATTGTCGTCAACATAGAAATAAGCTCTGATGTGGAGTTTGTGCCTAAAACTTCAAATTGGTATGTTGACAGCGCTTCAGTAAACCTGAGCTTTTTTCCTAAAGAGACAAAAACCCAGAGGCTGGCTAACTTTCATACTTATCCAGATGCAGACTCCAGCAGCAACCTGCTGAGATTTAAATGGAAATCTCCAGAAAGCAAGGCAGCTTTTAAAGTATCTACAGATGTTGAAACTGTTAACACAATAACTGAAGTGAAAGAAAAGATAAAATTTCCTATTGAAGAATTGGGCGAAGATTTGGCCGTTTACACTAAACCCAGCGCCACAATTGACTCAGGCAGCAGCGATATAATAAAAACAGCATCAGAGATTGTTAAAGGCGAAGATGATTTATATGCAGCAGTATTTAAGATAGCAGATTGGACAAAGAACAACATAAACTACAACCTAAGCACTTTAACTGCTGAAGTAAGCCAGAAAGCTTCATGGGTTCTTCAAAACAAGCAAGGGGTGTGTGATGAGCTAACCTCTTTATTTATAGCCTTGTTAAGGTCAGTTGGCGTGCCTGCAAAATTTGTTTCAGGAGTGTCCTACACAAATTCCGAGCTGTTTTCAGAAAATTGGGGGCCTCACGGCTGGGCAGAAGTATATTTCCCGGGCCATGGCTGGATTCCTTTTGATGTTACCTATGGTGAGTTTGGATGGGTAGATCCAACACATATTAAATTTAAAGAATCTATTGACTCTGATGAGCCATCAACTTATTACCAATGGCTTGGCAGAGATACAGACTTAAAAACAAAAAATCTTGATGTAAAAACAAAATTGATAGATAAGATAGGCTCTTATAAGGTGCCTCTTAATTTAGAGTCCAACCCTTTAAAGAGTTCGGTAAGCTTTGGCTCTTATAACCTCATTGAGGCCAGCATAGAGAATCCGAATGACTTCTATTACTCAAATGAGCTTTATTTGAGCAAGCCAAAAGAAGTCAAGATAATAGGAAAAGAAGCAAGAAGCGTCTTATTGATGCCTAAAGAAAAAAAGAAAGTAAGCTGGATTATAAAAGTTGACGACAATCTTGACAGAGGATACTCTTACTCTTTCCCTATTGTTGTAAGCACACTAAACAACTTATCATCAAAAACAATTTTTACATCAAGCATAAGGGACAAAAGTGTCTCATTTGATTATGCCAGCGAGATATCTAAATTACTTGAAGAGGAAAAATCAAAAAAGTACTCTGGAAATGTGCTATTCGAGTGCAAGCCTGAAAAGAGCGATTTTTATGAATATGAGAGTATTATGCTCTATTGCAGCATAAAAAACACAGGCAATATATTTTTAGACGATATAAACATCTGTTTTGAGAATATGTGCAATAAATTTGATTTAGGCATTTCTCAAACGAAAAATATTGTGTTTGATATAAACAATTCAAATATCGGAGTTAGGGATTCTCAAGTTACTTTAAGAAATTACTTAATCTCAAATATATATGATGTTAGATTCAAAATTGATGATACGCCAAAAATCGATATAAAAAGCCTAGATTATCCAGCAAGTGTGTCATACAACGAAAACTTCACGGTCTCTTTTGCTATATCTAAAAAGTCCCAATCAAACCCAAAAGATGTTGAAGTTGTTTTTAAGCAAAATGGAATTGAGAAAAAATGGAACATTGATGAAATGTCTGAAGACAGGAGCTTTGTCCTTAGGTTTACTGGAAGACAACTTAAGTACGGCGAGAATAATAACGAAATAAGTGTAACTTATTACGATGGCTTGAAGAAGCAATACACAACAGCTCATGACTTTTCAATATTTGCATCAAGCAGCAACTTAATACAAATATCTATTCTCTATTTAAACTCCCTAGCAAGCATAAGCACAGAGGCAATGGCCATGATGCTTTTAGCAGGCACTATTGCATTTATTATAATTGTTTTACTGGTGTTTAGGGGCAATAAGAGTTAATCAAATAGTTTTATAAATAAACCTAAGTTTTTTCTTCATAAGATGGAAGAAAAAACTTTAGAGGTTATAGAGAAGATTGTGCCTGATACTTCTGTTATAATTGAAGGAATATTGTCGGAGTGTATAAGGAACAAAAAGATTAGTTTTAGTGAGATTATAATACATGAGGCAGTCATAGCTGAGTTAGAGCATCAGGCCAATTCAGGCAAGGCAATAGGATTTCTTGGTTTGGATGAGATAAAGAGAATTAAAGATCTATCAACAGAATCAGGCTTTGTGATTTCATTTAAAGGCCAGAGGCCTAAAGCCGCTGATATAAGGCACGCCTCTCTTGGTGAGGTTGATTCTTTAATAAGGCAATTGGCTTATGATGAAGATGCAACTTTAATAACATCTGATAAAGTGCAAAGCGAGGTTGCTTTAGCAAAAGGAATGAAAATTGTTTATTACAAAAGGCCGGAGAAAGGGATTAGAAAGCTAAAGCTTGAGAGGTTTTTTGATGAAGCCACAATGAGCGTGCATCTGCGTGAAAACGTGATGCCTTATGCTAAAAAAGGAATGCCGGGCAACTGGCAGTTTAAAGAGCTAAGAAAAGCTATTTTAAAGCAGGAAGAGATACAGGAAATGTCTCGGGAGGTAATAGAAGACGCAAAGCTAAGAAAGGATGGTTTTATTGAGATTGAAAGGACATGCTCTACAATTGTCCAGCTTGGAAACTTTAGAATTGTAATAACAAGGCCGCCTTTTTCAGATGGATGGGAGATAACTGCTGTAAGGCCTGTCAAGAAATTAAATTTAAGCGACTATAATCTCAGCGAGAAATTGATGAAAAGAGTGGCTGAGCAGGCAGAAGGCGTCCTTGTAGCAGGGGCGCCTGGCATGGGCAAAACAACATTTGCTCAGGCTTTAGCGGAGTATTACGCTTTACAAGATAAAATTGTAAAAACTGTAGAGGCTCCAAGGGATTTGGTCTTGCCTGAAAGAATAACCCAGTATGCTATCTCTTATGGGGATGCTCAGGAAATACACGACATACTGCTGCTTTCAAGGCCAGACTATACAATCTTTGATGAAATGAGAAACACTGACGACTTCAAGCTGTTTGCTGATTTGAGGTTAGCAGGAGTCGGAATGGTTGGTGTGGTGCATGCAACAAGCCCTGTTGATGCTATTCAGAGGTTTATTGGCAGGGTAGAGATGGGAGTTATTCCTCAAGTTGTTGACACTGTAATCTTCATTAAAAACGGGTTTATTAACAAAGTCCTTGCTCTAAAGATGACAGTAAAAGTGCCTTCAGGAATGACAGAGGCAGATTTGGCAAGGCCAGTAGTTGTTGTCAATGATTTCGAGACAGGGAAGCTGGAATATGAGATATACAGTTATGGCGAGCAAACTGTAGTCATCCCTGTGCAGGATGGCCGTGAAAAAAGCAGCGCTCATAAGCTGGCGGAAACTGCAATTCTAGCAGAATTTCAGAATTATTCAAGAAATGTTGAAGTTGAGATGCTTTCCGATAATAAGTGCGCCGTCTATGTTCCAGAAAGCGATATTGCAAGGATAATCGGAAAGCAGGGCTCAAATATAAACAGGATAGAGGAAAGGCTAGGCATAAGTGTTGATGTAAAAAGCATTAACGAGAAATATGATAATACTGCTAAAAAAGGGATTGAAGCTGAGCAGAAAGAAGTTCAATTTAATATAAACTACAAAAAAAACCAATTGATCATTGAGCTAGGTATGGAGATGCAAAATCATGATTTTAGTATATATGTAGGCGATGAGTTTGTTTTAAGCGCGAAAGCCGGAAAAACAGGCGCTATAAAAATCAAGAAAAACAACAACATTGGCAGAAGGCTTTTGGATGCCTTGAATAAGAAGGAGAAGATAAGGCTAGTTGTTTGAGTTTATAATTATTGAAATAAAAATTTTTCATATTCAAAATGCTTGACATAAAATTTGTGAGGGAGCATCCTGACATAGTAAGGAAGGATTTAGAGAAGAGAAATGAAAAGGAAAAGCTGGAATGGATAGAGGACTTGCTAAAAATTGATGGAGGGCGCAAAAAACTTTTGCAGGACAACCAAAAGCTGAGGCAAAGAAGAAATGAGATAACTGAAGAGATAAATCAGCTAAGGAAGCAGGGCAAAGGTATCAAAGAAAAAATAATTGAGGCAAAAGAAATTCCGGATAAAATAAAGCAGAGTGATGAAAAGCTTGAGGAGATGAAGAATAAAATTAATTATTACTTGATGAGGGTTCCAAATATACTGCATGAGACTGTTCCAGTAGGAAAAGATGCCAACGATAATGTTGTTGTAAAAGAGTGGGGGGAAAAGCCAAAATTCAGCTTTGAGCTAAGGCCTCATGGAGAGCTATTGCAGGAGCTGGGTTTGGCAAATTTTGAGAAAGCCGCTGAGGTGAGCGGGCATGGATTCTATTACTTGATTGGTGACATTGCTCTATTAGAGCGCGCTTTGATAAACTTTGCTGTAGATTTTCTTGTAAAAGAGGGTTATACGCTGATAGAGCCTCCGCTTATGCTTAGAAGGAAGCCATATGAAGGGGTTACTGACTTAAAAGATTTTGAGACAATGATGTACAAAGTTGAAAACGAAGACTTATTGCTGATAGCGACATCAGAGCATCCGATTGCTGCAATGCTGATGAACGAGACTTATGATGAGAAGCAATTGCCTATTAAGTTTGTTGGATTAAGCCCTTGCTTTAGAAAAGAGCTTGGAAGCCACAGCATTGACACAAGAGGATTGTTTAGGGTGCATCAATTCAATAAGATAGAGCAGTTCATATTCTGCAAGCCTGAGGACTCTTGGAGATTTCACGAGGAATTGTTAAAAAATGCAGAGGCTATATTCCAGAAACTAAAAATACCTTACAGGGTTGTGAATATCTGCACTGGCGATATAGGGATAGTTGCTGCTAAAAAATATGATATAGAGGCATGGTTTCCAAGAGAAAACCTCTATAGGGAAGTTGTGAGCTGCTCAAACTGCACCGCATATCAAGCTGCAAGGCTTAACATTAGGTATAAAAAAGGTGATGAGAAAGAATACCTGCATACATTGAACAGCACAGCTGTAGCAACAGGAAGGGCAATAAGGGCCATTGTTGAGAACTATCAGCAGAAAGATGGAAGCATTAAAGTCCCGACTGTTTTGCAAAAATATATGGGAAAAAAAGTTGTTGGAAATTCAGCTTTAAAATAGCCTAATTAGCCAAACAGCTGCTCCAGCAGCAAACGGCACAATCAGATTATCATCAACTTGCTGTGCGCCAATTTTTATCTCAATTGCTTCGACAACCATTGCAGCTATAGAAGCAAAAAATGCCTCGCCCCATGGCAAGAATACTGATGCCCCTATAAATCCTGCTATAACGCCTGCAATTGTTCCCTCTAAAAACTTTGTTTTTGACAAAGGATGCTCAATTTTCCCAAAATGAAGGCCAAACAAGTGTGAAACAGAATCTCCTAAGGCCAACACCATTATAGAGGCCATTGCCGCATCGTTTGAAAAAAGCGCTAAGGCAATGTAAACCCCTATTAAATAAAAAATAACCCCCTTCCCCGGAAAACTTTTTATGTCTTTTTTTCGCTCAAAAATCTCTAATAAACTATAAATAAACGGAACCTTATTTTTTTTGCTTAAATAAGAAACCAGAAGCCCAGTTATTGCAGCAATCAATATAACTTCTTTGTTGACAGCCTTAAATCCCAATAACATAACAATGGTAATGCCTAAAAGAAGATGAAATAGCTGCCTTCTTATCTCAAGATTGTCTACTTTTGCCATAATCTCCCGCTTTTGTGCAATACCAACAATAAACAGCCAATTGCAAATCCGAATAATGCCCCAAACACAACATCACTCAAAAAATGAAATCCAAAGTATATTCTGCTAAAGGCAACTAATAATACAAAAACAACCCAAAAATACCTCTGTTTTGGCAGATATATAGCTAGAAAAGGAAACAGCGCAAATGCAACCATTGAATGCATGCTTGGAAAAGAATAATTAAGCGCGCTAAGAATTGGATAGCTAACTGGAATTGGCCTTTGCTTTAGCGCAATAAGCTTGATAAGAAGCGCAAGCGCAGAAGAAACAAAAAATGCTGCAAGGAAAGAATATACTATCCTCTTATTTTTTTTATATAATACAATTGAGGGAATTGCCAATAAAACCATGACTACAAATCCAAAATTTGTAATTATGCTTAAAATAAAATTGAGCAGCATCATTTTATTATTTCAAATCGCGTTCTATGGTTCTGTTTGAGATAATTTTGTTTGGCCATACCTTGCAGCCTGCATTTATTGTTACATCCTTTGCGCTGACATTATCAGCTATAATAGCTCCAAGCCTGTTTACTTTTATTTTTTTATTTTTTATTTCTGAAAAAGCATTATCTTTTGCAATTATCTTGCCTTTGAAATAAACATTCTCTCCGATAACTGAGTCCTCAACAATTGAGCCTTCACCAATAGTTGTATTGTCCATAACAATTGAATTCTTTATACTTCCATGAATTATGCAGTTGTTTCCTATGCAAGAATTTTTTACGTATCCGTAAATTTTCGAGTTATTGCCTATTATCGTTTTATTTTTTCTTAGAACCCTGTCAACGCTTAATAAATCCCAAGCGTAGACTATCGGCAGCCACCCTTTGCTCTTAACACAGTAAATTTTTTCCTCTTTGGCCATCAATTTTATAGCATCGGGCAGCTCAAGCTCGTTTCTTTTTGATTTTTTAATATTTTTAATATGGCTGAATATCCCTTTGTCAAGAGTGTAAAATGCAGTGCTTACCAAATTTGAGACAAAGTTTTTAGGCTTTTCTATGAAGTCTGCCACAATCCCGTTATTCTCAATTATAACGCCAAAGTTTTGAGGGTTTTTTACTCTTGTTGTTAATATAGAGTATTCATAATTTAGGCAATTTTTAATATCCTCTTTTAAGTAAATATCATCGCCCATGAGCAATATAAATCTATCATCAATATATCTCTCCGCCAAAGACAATGCATGCGCAGTTCCCAATTGCTTTTTTTGCTCAACATATTCAATTGGATAGTTATTATAGCTGCTTCCAAAAATATTTATTATTTGAGCCTTTTTATACCCGACAATTAATATTATTTCATCAATAAAATCCATCAAATTCTCAAAATTATGCTCTAGAAGCGTCTTATTCGCAGCTTTCAAAAGCGGCTTAGGCCTTGTAAGCGTTAAAGGGTATGTCCTTGTTGATTTTCCCGCAGTCAGTATTACAGCTTGCATTTTAGGAAACATCAGCCTTTATTGATTTTGATTTCTCAATAACAAAGGGGTTTTTTATTATACTCCTTAATAGCAACTCAGGCTCTGAAAATTTTCTTTGTTCCACTGCAATTATCCTGCCATCCCTTATAAATGTTTTTTTATGTAGCTTTTTGAAATTATCTGCATGGGCCGTCATTCTTAGCGGAGGCCCCTCAACTTCAACTGTTCTTGAGAGTTTAGTCTTGCAAAACAAAAAATAAAAAACAGCATCATTCTTCTTGTCCCATTCCCAATCTGATGAAAAATTTTCAAAACCAAAGTTTTGAAAATTTTTCCTAAAGAACTCATAAGTTTTCAGCAGCTTGCTTCCAACTACGTCTATTTTGCCGCTTAATGGCCTAACCTTAAAGATTATCAGCTTTTTATTTTTCGACTTCTCCGGCAAAAAAACAGCGCCCTTATTTTTTTTAGTGAAAAATTCTTTTGATGGGAATTTCAAAAATTCTTTTGTGGAATTTTTGAATTTCTCAAATCTTTCAATGCTTAAGGCGGCTGCAGCATTCCTGTCTTTTTGCACGGGGTCTATAACTATCAGAGGCGAAATAAGTTTTGATGTATTTACTAATTTAAATATATCTTTGCCTTTGTAATATTTATGGGCATCAATAACTATTTTATCATTCCATTTTGCAGCATTTTTTACTAGGTTCAAGAATGAGCCGTAATAAACAGTCAGAATCTCGCATACATAGCCTGAAAACCCCTTTAGGTAGCTTTCTGCGCCGTAAACATCTTGAGCTTGGCAAAACTGCTTTGTTAATTTCACCTCATCTATTAATTTTTTATGCTTTTTGACCCAATTTGAGTGCAATGGGCTTGCATCAGTTATATTTTTTGCCTGCTCGGCTTTTCGGATTTTCAGCACCGGGATTATCTCAAATGTAAACCTGCTATCTTTTACTTGAAAATAATCACGAGAGCCATGCAGCCTTGTTATTTTTTTGAATTTTCTTTTTAATATTTTTTCAAGGATGTCAGACAATTGGGCGCTTTTATCCTTAAACGTCCCATAATTAAACAACACAAAAATATCAGCGTCAAAAGTCTTGAGCCAAGTGCCTTTTGCGCCAGAGCCGCCAAGGATTGCTTTTATATGCTTATGGCCTTTGTTGATTTTTTTGATTATTTTATTTATTCTTTCAAATATTTCTTTTTCGTAAGCTTTGTCAGGATGAACGTCTTTAAGCACTTCATCAAGTATTTGTTTTATATTTTTCATAAACTAGAAACCAAATTCAGAGTTTATAAAAAGGTTTGGTTTTTTATTATTTAAGCTAATCGACTCTAATGATTTTGCTGTTTGCTATCCCTTTAAATGCGTTTCTTATATTTTGCTCTAGAATACCCTTCCACCCTATTTCTGGAGGAACGTAGATTTCCTCGCCTGTTACAACATGCTTATACCTATTGTTGCCTATGGGATAATGAAGTTCTTCAGGAGCAATATGGACAATAAGAATTTCTTTGATGTGATTACATTCGAGCATGTATCTGAGCGCAGAGTTTTCCATCTCCCTAGTATGTTATTATAATCACTATTTACTTGTTTGACATTTAAACCTAAAGGAAATCCCCTATAAGGATCGAAATCATAAATGCCGTCCGTCCTCTTAACTAGCACAACTCTTTCTGCCCCAAAAAATTCCGCTAAAGCGATGGGGTGAGTATCTGAGTCTTGAAGTGGAATTCTATCCCTAGCAAGAATATGGTGAGGGACAATTGCCATAAGTATCAGGTTTTTTGCGGAATTTTCTTGATTTATATCATAGAATTCAAAACCACACTCATATCTTAAAGTAGTGTTTTGAAAATAATGATAGTAATATGGCACTGGATTTGAGTGTATTGTATTATAAAGTTTATTTAAATTAGAAACTTGTTCTACTTCAATCCCCTTTATCTCAGCAATTTCTTGTATTATTCTACTTTTACTATCTAATACTAATATAATCTATCATCTAACAACTATGAGACTAGACACACTAAAAGAATTAAGCGGTGAAAATTCTTAAATTGTTGAGGTTACATATTACTATCATTATTATTATTCTCTTTTGCTACCTTAACAGCGCTAACAACCTTATCATTCTGCTCCAGCTTCATTATCCTCACGCCTTGCGTGTTTCTCCCAATCACAGAAATATCAGTTGACGGCACTCTTATTACAATGCCGTTTTTGCTTACAAACATTATATCCTCATTATCTGTTACATCGCAAATAGAGACCACATTGCCATTTCTTTCGTTGCATTGTATGTTAATAACCCCAGAGCCTCCTCTGTTGATGAGCCTGTAGTCCGATATATTTGTTCTTTTTCCATAGCCATTTTCTGTGATGCTAAGCAAGGTTTTTTGGTCAGATGCAACAACCATTCCTATAACTTCATCATTATTCTTTAAACTTATGCCTCTTACTCCTTGCGCAGACCTTCCTGTTGGCCTTACATTTCTCTCTTCAAAGCGGACAGCAAGGCCATTCTTTGTTGCTAATATTATCTGCTGGCTGCCATCTGTCAGCTCAACATTAATAAGCTCATCATTTTGCTCAAGTGTGATTGCAACAATTCCATTCCTTCTCGGATTGCTGTAGGCCATAAGCTCTGTTTTCTTTACAGTGCCTTTCTTTGTGGCCATTATTAAATACTGCTCATTGTCAAAGCTTTTTACAGGCACGAATGCAGTAACTTTTTCATCACTTTTAAGCTCAAGAAGATTTACAATAGCCTTTCCTCTGGCTTGTCTGCTGGCTTCGGGAATGCCGTAGACTTTTATCCAATACACTTTTCCTTTATTTGTGAAAAATAATATGTAAGAATGCGTGCTTGCAACAAAAATATCCTTTATAATGTCTTCATCTTTTGTTGCTGCAGCTATAACACCTTTTCCTCCTCTGTGCTGCAGCTTATAAGTCTGCAATGGCAGCCTTTTTATGTAGCCTGAGCTTGTTATGGTAATGGCCATCTCTTCATCTTTTATTAAGTCTTCAGTCTCAAGCTCTGTGCCTTCACTTTCTATAATCTGCGTCCTTCTTTTGTCATAGTGCTTCTCTCTTAATTCACGTAATTCTTTTTTTATAATATCTAGTATCTTCTGCGGATTTGAAAGCACATACTCAAGCTCTTCAATAAGCTTTAGCATATCTACATGCTCATTCCTTATACTTTCCTGCTCTAATGATGTAAGCCTTTGCAGTTTCATGTCAAGGATTGCAGCAGCTTGCTCAATTGTGAGGTTAAAATTTGATGTCAATGCCTGTTTTGCAGACTCTACTGACTTGCTTTCCCTAATCATCTTTATAACATTGTTAATATTTGCCAATGCTATTATCAATCCCTCGAGTATGTGGGCTTTAGTTTGCGCCTTGTTCAAGTCAAATAAGGTTCTCCTTCTTACAACATCCTTCCTATGCGCTATGTAATAGTGTATTAGCTGCTTTATGTTTAGAACCTTGGGCTCATTGTTGACAAGCGCAAGCATTATTATTCCAAATGTTGTCTGCATTCGCGTGTGCTGAAATAGCTGGTTTAGGACAACATTTGAGTCTGCATCTTTCTTTAGCTCTATCACAATCCGTATACCCTGCCTGTTAGACTCATCTCTTAAATCAGAAATGCCTGTAATCTTTTTGTCTCTTACAAGATTTGCTATCTCTTCTAAAAGCTCGGACTTGTTAACCATGAATGGAATTTCAGTCACTATTATTGTAGATTTGCTTTTATCTTCTTCTATCCGTGTATTTGCCCTTACAAGAACTTTCCCTCTGCCGCTTGAATAAGCCTCTTTTATTCCACTCCTGCCGCAGATTAACGCTCCTGTTGGAAAATCAGGCCCTTGAACAATAGCTGATATATCATCAATTTGTATATTGGGATTGTCTATCTGCTTGATTACAGCATCAATTATTTCCCCCATATTGTGCGGCGGGATATTTGTGGCCATTCCAACTGCAATTCCCGAGCTTCCGTTAATCAGCAGGTTTGGAAGTTTTGAAGGCAAAACAACAGGCTCAGTTGCGCTATTGTCAAAATTCGGAGTAAACCTTACTGTTTTTTTGTCAATGTCCTCGAGCATTTCTTCTGCGAGCCTTGTTAGCCTGCACTCGGTATAACGCATTGCTGCCGGCGGATCGCCATCAATTGAGCCGAAATTGCCTTGGCCATCAACTAACTGGTATCTCATTGAGAAGTCCTGCGCTAGCCTTACCAGCGTGTCGTAGATTGCAGCATCGCCGTGGGGATGAAAACGCGCCATGCAATTGCCCACAACATTTGCGGATTTCTTAAACGGCTTGTTGTGCAACAACCCGATCTCCCACATTGTGAACAAAACGCGCCTGTGGACTGGCTTTAAGCCATCTCTTGCATCAGGCAATGCCCTTCCAACAATGACGGACATAGAGTAATCCAAGTAGCTTTGCTTCATCTCTTCTTGTATTATTCTTGGCACTATTCTTGTACCTAACTTCTGTTCATTTTCTTCAGCCATTTTTGTAGAATTTAAATTGTATTTTACCGTCTATAAAATGGGATTTTTTGTGCTTTATAAGGGTTATGTTTTTGTATTGTTTTCTATATAGAAAGCTTCTATATTGAAAATAAAGAGTTTACTTATCTAAGGTTTTCTTACCACTGCCCAGCTAATGGAAAAATTATGGCCGCAGTAAACACACCTTTTCTTCTTGCCGCTTAAGTAAATATCTTTGCTTTGATACTTCATCTCGTTCTTGCACTTCGGACATTTTAGAATTAACATTTTAGGCTTAAAAAATTTAAATCTGCGATTTAAATTTTTATTCTTTATTTCCTTCTTTATCCTCTTTCTTGCCGTGCAGCATCTCTTCTATCTTATCCTCGACCTTTGACTCCATCTGCGGGGTTAGAGTGATTCCCTCGCTTTTGTGTTTTGGCTGCTCTGCCTCGGTTTTTTCCTTTTCTGCGAAAATTTGCTCCCTTTCTAATTTAGCTGGCTCTGTTTTTTCAATTGCCTTAGTTTTAGGGTGCCCTTGCCTTTCTTTCTGCGCATCATGGCCTTCAATTACCTCAAGCTCTCCAATTTTCTCCTTTTCAACAATTAAGTTTCCTTCACTTTCAAACTCCTCGGAAACAACACCTTCTGCCTTTGCTCCATATGATTCAAGCGGCACACTAAATTCCTCGCCAGATTTATCCAAAGATTCAATCTCCTCTTTTATTTTTTCATCTTGCTTTTTAAGCTCTTCTGCACTTTTACGCTGCTCTTCTTTTATTTTTTCTACTTCTCCTTCTTTCTCTTTTATCGCTTTGGCTATGCTGTCAAAATCCTTAAACTGGCTTTTCAGGCTTTCTTCGGTAAGGTCAAAATATTTGAAAAATTTTCCAGTCAGCTTGATTAAGTTAGTTCTTCCATGCTTTTGTCTCGATATATACCCTGATTTCTCAAGCTCAACAAGATGATCATAAGCCTTGTTTGTCCTTATCTTTATCAAGTCTGACTGCAGGATTGGATACTTAAAGGCGATAACTGCAAGAGTCTCCATAACACTTTTTGTAAGCTCCGTCTCCGTGACTATCCTTCTCACTACCGATATCAAGTGATCTCTTACTGTAAACTTCCAGAAATCCCCTTCTTCAACAAGCATCAAACTTGACTGTTTTTCATCGTACTCTCTTCTCAGCTCTCGAAGTGTAGCAACTGCCTCTTCCTTTTTGGCGCGGCAAAGTCGGCATATCTCGTCAACGCTTATTTTGTGGCCAACAGAAAACAATACGGCTTCTACCTTGCTCTTCACACTTGCTTTTTTTAGCTCTGCCATTATGCTAAGGTATAAATATCATCTTCTTTTTTAATTTTATTTTCTTTAAGCAATTTTTCTATAAAAATTTCCAGCTCTTTTCTATCAATGCCTGTAATTTGGGAAAGCTGCTCCAAGGAAAAATTGTTTATCTTTAAGCACATAAGTATTGTGTTGTGTATTACTGCATTCATATTCTGCTTTAGGAAGTTGTTTTCTGCATTTAACTGCTTTACAACCATGTCAACATTATGCAGCCTTGCCTGCAAGTCATTGATAAATCCCGACAGTTCGCTATTAGACAGGATTAGCTGCTCTGGCTTGTCAATCTCAATTGAAGATGGCATGTATTCAAAGCAGAAACCTATTAGTTTGGCCGTGCCTTTTATAACCAAATCGAGCTCAACAAATTTGCTCCAAAGATTTCCTTGCTCTTTTGCTTCAGAATAATCCTCGTTTAATATAACTAGCCCGGAGTCTTCCTTGATATGCTCAATATACTGTTTAAGAGCGCTCTCCACATACTCTTTAGGCTTGCCCAAAACTTCTATGATTGTCTTGCACCTTATATGTGCATGCTCTCCATGTTTTTCAGACTCGGCCATTTCCTTTTAGAAATAAACTGTGTTTATAAAGGTTTTTGGCTTTTTAACATTTAGCGAAACCTATTTATAGGCACTGCAAAGAGCAAATTACATGAAAAGGATAATGCATTGGCTCTTGCCTAAAGAAGAAAAACTACTTGAGCTGCTTGCAGAACTGTCCAACAAATGCTTGGAAATGGCAAATGAGCTGAAGAATTTTATAAATGAATATGCTGCATTTGAAAGAAGCGAGAGAAAAGCTAGGGTGCAGCTGCTCAAAAACATTGAGCTGCAAGGAGATGAAATAAGCCATCGCACAATTGAAGGGCTGAACAAGACTTTTAGGGCACCTCTAGACAAAGGGGACATGATCCAGATTACAGTAATGCTTGACGATATAATAGACTTGTTAAATGCGGCAGCATCAAGGCTGGTTCTCTTAAGCATAGAGCGGATTGACGTGCATATAACCAACATGGCAGATATATGCTTCGCATCCGTTGCTGAAGTAAATAAAAGCATACTGCAATTAAGGAATCTTAAGCAATTAAAAGAGCATTGCGCAAAAATATACAGCTTGGAAAAAGAGGCCGATACAATCTATCAAGAGGCGCTGTCAGAGCTTTTCCATTTCTATAAAAATTCTATTGATATAATAAAATATAAGGAAATTTACGAGCTTCTTGAGGCCACTGCAGATAAATGCAAGGACGTTGCCAGTCTGCTTGAGAGTATAGCAGCTAGACATTCTTGATTAATGCGCTATCTTTTCCATATAAGCACTACGTTTATTAGAATAGAGACAATCAAGAGGGATACCATAATAAGTCTCTTTGCTTTTTCATTGCTCGATTCATAAACAGTCTGTGTATTTTGTGCCTGATATTGCGGCACATTAATTTCGTGATTTTTGTTGTTAGATTCGGCAGATTTTAGCTGAACTGTGCTTTCTTCATTGTTGCTTTCAATTTTCTCTTTTATTTTAGGCTTTTTTGTTATCGTGGCTTCAGGCTTTCTGCTGCTTATTTCCTCCTCTATAATCCAATTGCCCCCTTCACTGGCGGACACATCAGAGTTTGTACCTTTTGTAACACTCTTCTTTTTTGTAACCTCTTTTGCTCCTTTTATTTTTATTGTTTTTGCATCAATATTATTATCCTTATTGATGTCATAGCACATAGAGTCTATACTGGCTGTTAGTTTATACTCTTCGCCTTCCTTGAGGTTGGGGGAATATTTATTTGACGTCCTTTGCTTGGGTATCAGCTCATAAGTCCATGGCTTATACTTCTTTACAATTTTTCCAGCAGTGTCTTCTATTTGGGCAGTGCCGCTGATATTTGACGGATTGCCAGATTCTTTAGTAACCCTCATTCTCCACATGAACTCATTTTTCTCAAACTCTTCTGCATCAACAAGAATTTCTACTTTGTAGTCACATTCAGATTTCTGTGCAAAAGAGGCATAAGAAGCAAGAACCATCAGCAGAAGTGAAAAAGCATAAGGCTTCATCCTGCATACTTTGATGTGCGTTTATTTATTCTTTTGTGTAATCTTGCTCTAAATCCACCAATTATTCGATTACCATTTAATAATGCTAACAAAAGTTTTAATAAAAAGGACTTTGTATGGCTTGTAGGGTGGTAAAGTGAGTTTTTTAAAATTCTTAAAGAGGGATAAGGGAAAGGAGAATATTGCAGATTTAGATTTGCCTCCTGCGCCTCCTCCGCTAGATGGCATTGACGAGCCTAAAGATATGGACTTTTCAGATTTTGATAATTTTAACAAAGTAGATGAGTTTCCAGATTTTCCGGACTTTCCAGAGATAGATGACAAGCCAACCGCGCCGCCAATAGCAACTATTAGCGCTCCGCCATCTCTCCCCGTGGCCCAGCCTTCACCCTCAATTCCTGCTGTAACTCAGGAGTCTAAGCTGCCCGCTCAAGAAACGCAACCAAAATTTAGGCCTATATTGGAGCAAGAAAAGCGCATACCGCGATTGAGGCACGAAGAAAAAACAGTGTACCTCAAAGTTGACAGTTTTAGGGCAATACTCGGAGATATTAGCTCTGCAAGAGGAGATTTAAGAAAATCTGACGAAGCATTAGTGAGGTTTGAGAGTATAAACCATTCAAAGGATAAATCATTTGATAGGTTTAAATCACAAATAGACGACTTACAGAAAAAGCTTATTTTTATTGATAAATCTTTATTCAAGGGGTGAATTGTTATGAAAGAGCAGAGAACAGGAGCGCCGGTTTTTGTTAAGGTTGAGCAATACAAGGAAATTTTGGATGTGTTGGACTTAGTTAAATCTAAAATCAAGGAAGTTCGCGATACATTAAATGCTATAAATGAATTGAAAAAAGATGAAGATACCGAGATTGCGATGTGGCACAGCACAATTAATGATATAGAGAAGAAAATAGAAGGCATAGACAATTTAATGTTCGAGCCGGAACAGGCATGGTGAGAATTTGAAAGAGCAAAACAGCGAGATTTTTTTTGTTGAAGTAAAAAATCCAACTGAAATAAGGAAATGTATATTAGAAACTCTGAAAGATATTCTAGAAGTGCTGCATAGATTTGAGAGTTTCAAAAGAGTCAGGAGTAAAAAGCTGGAAAACCTGCATAAGCTTAGGGCACTGCTTAAGGATGCAAACAAAATGCTTGGCAACCTAAAGCTTAATCTTCCTCAGACAAATCTTAAAGCTGTTGCTGCAAAAATTCCTTTAAAAAAGCAGGAGAAGGCACAGCCAGCAAGTAAGAAAAGTGTTAGCGCTCCTCAAGCCAAGCCGCAAAAAAGGGAAATGACTGAGCTTGACAAATTAAACGCGGAATTGGATGCAATTGAAAGCAAGCTAAAGAGCCTGACATAAAAATTTTAATTTCTTGGAATTTTTTATAGTAATGTTTTTAAATAAAATTCTTGTTCTGATGTATTATGCGGGGATGCCGGAGCGGCCAAACGGGATAGTGTTTTGGCGTTCAAGGCGCTAAAAACATCCATACTCAAGTTTGGAAAAGTAACGAAGCCAAAAGCTGATGAAGTACTTATGAGCCATCTATTGGCTTAGTGCCTTCGCAGGTTCGAATCCTGCTCCCCGCACTTTTTGGATACATCAATTGCCAAATTACCGCAAACGGCGGAGTAAAACTTATTCTGATATTATTTGTTTTTCTATATATAGTAGTTAATTGTTATTGATTATTATTAATTATAATATGACGGTATAATAAATGGCAAAACCAATAAGAGCAACCCCAACTTTAAGGGGAGAAAAAGCAAAGAAATTTTTAAAACTTATGGCTAAGAGAGAGAATTCTCCAATGTCTGAGATAGATAAGAAGTTGTATGCCAATGTTGAAAAGCATAGGGAATATTTTGAATCATTCCTTGATTAAGTCTTTGTACATAGGTATAGTTCCTTTTTCTCTTTGTTTTAAAATCTCAAAACCTAATTTCCTATAGAAGTGAACCGAGTCTTTTCTTGGCTCTGGATTTCTTTTTGCATCTGTTGTGATAAATCTTAATCCAATCTCCTTGCTTATTCTTTGTGTTAGAACTAAAACAAATTCAATCATTAATGTGCCAATGCTTCTGCCCAAATATTCGTCAGAAACGCACAATCTGCCTATTTTCAAAGCAGGAAGAGATTTATATAAGATGCCTTGTTGCCTAAAATGTTCTTTTAGTTCGCCTTGAAGGCTAATCGCATCAGTCAACACAGATACATAAGCAACCAATTCATTTGTGGATTTCAAAAACCACAAGTATGTTATAGACATCTGCTTTGTTTGATTGTCGAGAGCATCTTCAATTAAGAAATTTATAAACATTCGTTTTATAAAAATAATTATATTTTTTCAAAACTTTTTTAAACAAGTTCTTTTTTAAGGAAAAAATGGTTGAAATCTGCTCTGTTGGGGGTTATAACGAAGTTGGAAAAAACTCTACGGCCATAAAGATTGGTGATGAAGTTTACATTCTTGATTTGGGGATACATCTTGAGAACTATATTAAATATACTCAAGACGAAGATATTGTAAGCGTCAATCCGCAAGAGCTGATGGATAATGGGGCCGTTCCCGACATTTCTGCTATATCTGATTGGAAGGATAAAGTCAAGATGATTATGCCAACTCATGCGCACCTTGACCACGTAGGAGCTGTACCCTATCTTGCAAACAATTTCAAATCATCTGTAATGTGTACTCCTTTCACGTCAGAAGTCTTGAAGGGCATAATCACAGAAGACAAAATCAAATTAAATAGCAAGATAAAAAGCATGTCTGCAAACTCCATTTTTCAAGCTTCTAATAACGTGAAGATAGAGTTTGTCCATATGACTCATTCAACTCCGCATACTGTTATGATTGCATTGCACACAAAAGAAGGGGTTGTCCTATATGCAAATGACTTTAAGTTTGATTTGTTTCCAACACTTGGCAAAAAGCCTAATTTCAAGAGGCTAGAAGAGCTTGGGAAGCAAAAAGTTCTTGCCTTGATATGCGATTCAACTTACGCACCTGATGCAAGAAAAATGCCTTCAGAGTCTGTTGCAAAGCAAATGTTAAGAGAGGTTATGCTCGGTATAGACTCAAAGAATAAGCATGTCGTTGTTACAACATTTTCATCCCACATAGCCAGGCTAAACTCGATTGTCGAGTTTGGCCAAAAGATGGGAAGAAAAATTGTTTTTATGGGCCGCTCAATGGCGAAGTATGTAAGAGCTGCGGAAAGCACAGGCATTGCAAATTTTACCAGCAAAGTCGAGATACTGAAATTCAGCGGCCAGATAAAAAGCAAGCTAAAGAAGATAGCAAAAGAAAGGGGCAAATACCTTCTTGTTGTGACAGGCCACCAAGGCGAACCAAAATCCACTCTTGCAAAGATGCTTAATGGCGAGCTTAAATTTAAGTTTTTACCAGAAGACCATATTGTATTCTCATGCAAGACAATACCTACCCCCACTAACATACGTAATAGGGAGAAGCTCGAAGCAAGCTTAAGAAGCTTCAATACAAGAATCTTTAAGGATATACATCAAAGCGGCCATGCAGCAAGAGAAGATTTAAGAGACCTCATTAATTTAGTCAAGCCTCAGCATATCATTCCTGCGCACGGAGAGCTTAAAATGACTTCAGCTTTGGCAGGCTTAGCTGTTGAAATGGGCTATGCAAAAGGCCAAAATGTGCACATAATGCAGAATGGGGAAAGAATCAAACTATAAATTACTACTTTAAGATTTAATGGATTTGATGTGGATACTGCAGATACCACCGAGAAGGGTCTTAATATGCTTATGAATGGGAATTATCATCTAGTTATAACAGATCTAGAACAGAAGCCTAGTGGCGTTGATGTTTTTAACTACGCCGCTACTAAGGGTATTGATGCTTGCATAATGACTGGAGCTATAGCTGGAGAGTTATTAGAAAGTGCAAAAAAGATTACTGGCAACAAAGTGATATCTAAACCATTTGATTTGGAGGAACATATTGGTAGTGTAACAAAAGAAGTCAAATTAAAATATCAGTCATAATCTCTCCATGTATGCTCGCATTTCTCGCATCTTAAGAATTTAGTCTCTGGCTCGTCTCCTGCTCTTGTCTGGACAAGCCAAAAATAAGCTGTTTTATGGCCGCATTTTGGGCATTCTGCTGTCGTTTTTGGCAGTGTCTGCAGCTCGCCTTTATCTACTACCTCAACCTCCTTACCCTTCTTTGGCACGGTCTCTGTTACTGTTGCTTCTCCTATTTGAGTTGTCTTATATCCGCATGAGCAGATAATCATCTTCTTTATGTCTTCTTTTCGTGGCACAAGTATAGAGCCGCATTTTGGGCAAAACATCTTGATTTTAAAATTTAAACAAATTCTATATAAATTTAACCTTTTTGTACAACCATTTTGACTGCGTCAACAAATTCAACGAACAGACATTATCTAAAAGGCACAACATTTAAATAGTAATAGCAATAAACCGAGGTTATTGCGTTATTCGCAAGATTAGTTTTTTGGAATGCTAAATTCTAAAGAACATTAAATAGTATAGAGGTAAGTGGATATGAGATACGATAGAGGAGGAAAACGCGACTTTGGTTCGCGAAATTTTGCCCCTGTTAAAGTAGGGGACGAGTTGACGGTAAAGATAGAGGCCGTTGGCGAGAAAGGAGATGGAATTGCAAAGAAGGATGGATTTGTCTTATTTGTGCCTGGCACAAAGAAAGATGATGAAGTTAAGATAAGAGTGACAAGGGTGCTTCAGAAAGTTGGCTTTGCTGAAGTCGTAGGAGAAAAGTCAAGCACTGAGGAGCCTCAAGAAACTCAAGAATCTCAGTCAGCTTATGGGGATTCTTCAGAAGAGCCTCAAAGTGAAGAGCCTGAGGAAGAGTACAGCGGAGAAGATTCAGAAAACTTTGGAGAAAGTACCGAAGAAAAGACTGAAGAAAAGACTGAAGAAAACACTGAAGAGTGAGCATTTCTTTTTTATTTTCATTTTGCGTTAGATTTAAATATGCTCAAATGCTCCTAGCTATTGATGAGACTATTTATAGGTATAGACTTTAATAATCTTAAGGACTATTTCATAGAGTTTCAGTCACTTTTTCCTAAAACTGCGAAACTGAGCTTTACAAAGACTTTTCACATAACTTTAAAATTTTTGGGAGATGTTCAGCCTGATAAAGTTGACGATATAACCCACATTCTGAAAAATATAAAATCTGGAAAGCTTGATGTATCTCTTGATTCTATTGGCATTTTTCCAACAGAGAACTACATAAGGGTCGTGTGGGTCGGGGTTAAGCCAGAAGACGGGATATTAGAGCTGCAAAAGAGCATAGACGGCGCTTTAAGCAAACTTTTCAAAAAAGAGAAAGATTTCAATGCCCACATTACATTAGCCAGAGTCAAGCATCCTGAAGACAAAAAGGCCTTCCTTGAGCAATTAAAAAAAATCAAGATTGAGAGCAGGAAAGTAGAGATTAAGGAATTTAAGCTGATAAAAAGCATATTCACTCCGAGAGGTCATGTTTATGAGGAGTTGGAAGTGTTTGATATTTAGAGTGCAAAATTCAGATACCTTTTTAAATGCCTTAAGCTTCCTTTTTTTTATTGCCTACGAAGCGTTATTGCTTCACCGACTGCAAGGCCATAAAATGCAGTTCAGATTTCTGAACTGAATTACAAAAATCTTTCAATCTAAAAATGAGCGAAGAAAAATTTTTAGTTCCAAGGGATGTGTACTTAAAATCAGGAATACATATAGGCACAAAGTTTAGGACAGCTTATATGGGGCAGTTTATATACAAGACAAGGCCTGATGGCTTGTCGGTCCTTAATCTTCAAAAAATAGATGAGCGGATAAAGGTTGCTGCTTCTTTTCTTATGCAGTACAAGCCAGAAGATATCTTGATTGTCTGCAGAAGGGAAAATGGATGGAAGCCTGTAGAACTCTTCGGCAAGCTCGCTGGAGTGAGGGTTTTCGCGGGCCGCTACCCTCCAGGCATACTGACAAATCCTAATTTAGAAGTTTACATAGAAGCCAAGGTTATGTTTGTTGTAGATGCTTGGCCTGACCGAAATGCTGTTATAGACGCTGTTAAAGTAGGAATACCTGTAATTGCATTATGCGACACCAACAACCAGTCAAATTTCCTTGATTTAGTCGTACCGTGCAACAACAAAGGCAAGAAAAGCCTGGGACTTTTGTTTTACATATTAACAAAGGAATTTTTGACATTAACGGGAAAATTAAAAGAAGGCGAAGAAATGAAGGAAAAGATAGAAGACTTCACAGAAGAGTAATTAAATCAATTCCAGCAAATCATTTATGGCCGATTTTATATTCTTATTCTTAAAAAGCACTTCATAAGCTTGCTTGGTTAATGGCATTTCTATATTATGCTTAACGCTGTACTCATATACTGCTTTTGTTGTCGGGACGCCTTCTGCCACCATTCCGCTCATTTCTTTTTTTATATCATGAATTGTTTTCCCTTTTGCAAGGCTCTCTCCTACATGCCTATTTCTGCTGTGCTTGCTTATGCATGTGGCAATCAAGTCGCCCACTCCAGCTAATCCATAAACAGTGCCTCTTTTTGCGCCAAAATGCCTGCCAAAGTTGTTCATTTCCATAAGGCCTAGAGTTATTATTGATGCCCTTGCATTATCCCCAAATACAAACCCGTCGCATACGCCAGTGGCTATTGCCGGAATGTTTTTTAAAGCGCCGCAAATCTCAGTTCCAGCAACATCATCTATCTGATACAGCTTGAAGTAAGGGGTTCCAAGACAGTCGGCTGCTGTCTTTCCAACTCTTCTGTCTTTGCAGGCTACAACGCTTGCAGTTGGCTTTTTTGTGCTTACCTCTTCTGCATGATTTGGTCCAGACAGCACGGCTATTTTGGCTTTTTTTCCAAGCTCGTCCTCCAAAACTTGCGACATTCTTTTGCAGGTATTGTGCTCCATCCCTTTTGTCACGCTGACAACAATCTGATTGCTAAATAATTTATTTATTTCAACAGCCGTTTTTCTTAGAAATTCGCTAGGCACTGCAGTTATTATTATTTCTGAGCCTTCAATGACATTTCCTAAAGAGCTGTCAACAATTACATTTGGCGGAATTTTCACTCCAGGCAAATATTGCAAATTCTCTCTTTTGCTCTCTATTTCATTTGAAATCTCTTCTCGCCTGGCAAACAATTTAACATTAAATCCTTTTTCTCCAAGCAATACAGCTAAGGTTGTTCCCCAGCTTCCAGCGCCTATAACAGAGATTTTTTCCATTTTGACTCTGAAAAATTAGTTTATATACTCTTGATTACATAATCTTGCTATTTCGTGCATTATTTTATCTGTTATCTCTTTCAGCATCTTCTTATTAATCTTTTTATTATAGTGCCTTAAGAAATATATTGGCTTGCCTATGTTCATTATAGCTCTTTTGGCTTTTGGAATGTACCTTCCTTTTGGGAGAATCTCAAAAGTCCCTATTAACCCTACAGGTATCACTGGAGTTCTTGCACCTAGCGCCAATCTTGCAACCCCGGTCCTGCCTCTCTGCAATTTTCCAGTCAATGTTCTTGTGCCTTCTGGATGTATTGCAATTATCTTGCCTTCTTTTAATGCTTTTATGGCCCATCTTAGAGCTTCTTTTCCTCCGGTTTCCCTGTCTAGAGGCACTGCGCCATAATAATTATGCCATGCTTTCTTGAAGATATTATCAAAATGCTCTTTTTTTGATAGAAAATGTATTTTTCTATCCAAATAACTAATCAACGTGGAAGCTATGATAAGATGATCCATATAGCTTGCATGGTTCGCTGCTACAATAAACGCGCCTTTCTTAGGAAGATTCTGTAGGCCATTTACTTCCTTAATCCAAAATTTTATTACTGGTATAATTGTCTTTTTTGTAATTGAGTATACCATTTTAATGCGCTAATACTTATATTTTCCGCCTATAAGCCTTGCAATCTCTTCCATTATGTCTTTTGTGATTTTTTCCAACAGGCTATTACTTACTTTTTTTTTGTAATATTTGTCAAAATAAATTAGTTTGCCTATATTTACATCGCATCTTATAAATCTTGGGAAAAACTTTCCTTTTGGAAGCACTTTATATGAGCCAATAATTCCCACAGGCAAAACAGGGACTTTGGAATACAAGCATATTTTTGCGATTCCAGTATACGCTTTTTTTAACTCTCCGTCAATGCTTCTTGTGCCTTCAGGAAAAATCTGAATTATCTCTCCTTTTTTAAGGTATTCCACTGCTTTCTTGAATACATCCTCATTTTGATTCTTTAAGTTTTTATTCTTTACAACAGAAACAGGTATGCACTCACCGATGTTTAACAACTTTCTAGCGATTGGATAATTCCAATACGAACTGTTTACCAGCGCGTGTATTTTTTTATCTATTTTTGGGATTATTATGCAGTGCAAAAGCATTGAATCATAGTAGCTTGAATGGTTTGCGGCTATTATGAATGGCCTATCTTTTGGCAAATTCTCCAGACCTTGGGCTTTTCTTAGCCATAGCTTGTAAACATTGGCGAGTGTAAATCTCAGAATAGGATGTATCATAACTTAGAAATTTTAATACTCAATTAAAAAGTTTTTGGTGATGTTGGCTCCAGAATGCTTTGAAAAACATCAACAAAAATATCACACAACACTTCTTCGTTAATGAAAGAGAAGTCAAAAATTCATTATAAATTTTTATTTTTAATGTGTATCTGAATGGAGCAGGTGATATTCTGGATACATATCTAACTGCTCTCTTTGATTATCCTCACTATTTTTTCAGCAGTAGTTCTGTACCCGTAGCTTAGCTTTATGAGCATAGGGGTTGTGTAAGCAGAAGTGGATCTTCCGTACATATCTTTTGGCATATCGCAAATGAATGAGCCCTCGCCGTTAATAAGCCTTACTGCCCCAGATGCGCCTTTTACAGCTGCATCTGCGAATGGGCCGCATGTCAATCCCTGCTCGCCTATTTTTACAGTTTCCAGATTTACTTTGTCTATGTCGTCTCTTTCAACCTTCTTGTTTCCAAGAGGATCGCATTTGTTTTCAGCGGCCTCTTGAGTCATGACTTCCCCATTGCCTGCATTTTTTATTGTTATCCTAAACTGGGTTTTGTATGCAAAAGCCTGCTCATCTATTTTTGTTACAGCTATAGGAGCGCCTTGCCCCGATAGGGATACATCTTTAACTTCACATACCTTTTTTTCGCTTATTGTGGAGTATGGATCAGGATCTATACAGACTGACTGGCCTGCTGCAGTTTCGTAATAATAGCATGCAGTAGCAAGAAATGCGGGCTCATATTTTTCTACATTTAGCTTGTTTCCATCTACAGAGCCTGTAAAAGCTATGACGTCCTGGCCGCCATTTAGGTTTATTATGCTTTTTCCCTCTAGGCTCATCTTGCTTAAGTCGCCAAA
>Ga0209541_10004242_pt1 | contig 25644 bp, 29 predicted proteins | sample RifCSPlowO2_01_FD_184027 | JGI IMG/M metagenome (GOLD analysis project Ga0209541, IMG submission 184027) | Groundwater microbial communities from Rifle, Colorado - Rifle CSP2_plank lowO2_0.1 (SPAdes) (version 2) | ecosystem: Environmental > Aquatic > Deep subsurface > Groundwater | place... | reverse complement strand
GCTTTTGCCGAAGGCCTGTTTTTCCCAAGGCTTTTTGCGCAAGCAAAAAGGCTTCCACCGTGTTCTCCATCAGGCAGGCAACCGTCATGGGCCCCACTCCTCCCGGAACCGGAGTCAACCAGCCTGCCGCCTCCCTGACATCCGGGTTGCAGTCGCCGACCACCCTGCCGTCCGGCAAGCGGTTCATGCCCACATCGATGACGACCGCGCCCCTTTTCACCATGGACTGGTCCACCAAGCCGGCTTTTCCCACCGCAACAACGAGGACGTCGGCTTGCCGCGTGGCTTCGCCCAAATCCTTGGTGCGTGAGTGGCAAATGGTCACGGTCGCGTGGCGTTCCAGCAACAGCAGGGCAACGGGTTTTCCCACGATGTTGCTCCTGCCAATAACTACCGCGTGCTTGCCCTTCAAGTCAACGCCGGTTGAGTCGATGAGTTTCAGGATGCCTTTCGGCGTGCAAGGTGTGACTGACTTCTTGCCCGTGAACAGCCTGCCGGCGTTGCCGGTCGTGAAGCCGTCCACGTCCTTTTCGGGGGCAATCGAGTCAATGACTTTCCGCTCGTCCACTCCCTCCGGCAACGGCAACTGGAGGAGGATGCCGTGCACCGTCCGGTCCGCGTTGAGCCTTTCCACCAGTTTCAGGATTTCCTTTTCCGTGCTGGTAGCAGGCAGGTCGTGGTGAACGGATTGGATGCCGACCTCAGCACAGGCTTCCTCTTTTTTTTGCACGTAAATCCTGGAAGCGGGATTGTTCCCAGCCAATATCACGCCCAAACCGGGTTTAACGCCTTTGGCGGCCAGTTTTCGCACGCGTTCAGCCAGCTCCCTGCGCAGGCCGGATGCCATGGCCCTGCCGTCAATGAGTTGGGCTGCCATAGGGAACTTGAGAGCCAATTATATTTATAAACTGGTTTCGGATTACGCCTACTGGGGAGGGATTCAATGAACAGAGTAGCCATTCTATTGGTTTTATCGTTGGCCTTGGCCGGTTGCACCCTGCCGGGTGCAGGCACTCAGTATGGGGCCGGCACGCCGCCACAGCAGGGGGAACCCGTTAAGGCGTTGCCGGCGGGAGGCATGATGCAGGGCGGCAGCGGCGGGATGGGCAACGGCATGATGGAGCACTCCAACATGCCGGGCATGGAGGGCATGATGGTGAAGGAGTTCACCATCGTCGCCAGCCAATTCAAGTTCGAGCCCTCGACCATCACCGTGAGCAAGGGCGACCACGTGCGGCTGCGCGTGAAAAGCGTTGACGTCAAGCACGGCATTAACATTGAGGGCTATGACCTCAAGCGCGACCTCAATCCGGGCGAAGAAGCAGTCATTGACTTCGTGGCTGACAAGTCGGGGGACTTCGAGTTTTACTGCAGTGTCTACTGCGGCGAGGGCCACAAGGAAATGGAAGGAAAGCTGATAGTGAGATGAGGATGGCGGAAGCGAAGCGGTTCCGGGTTTCCCTGCACGGAAAGGCCTTCGACCTCGCGGCCTTGCACAGCGGGGGAAAAGGCCCGGCCCTTTTTTTCCTGCACGCGCTCGGCGGATGCAAGGAACAATTCTTGGACGCCTTTTCTCATCCGGGCCTTGCCGGACGCGAGCTGCTCGCGGTTGACTTGCCGGGTTTCGGCGATTCCCCCTTGCCCCCGGATTTTTCCTGCTCCTTGGAGGCCTACGCCGAGTTGTTGTACGGTTTTTTCCTCCAGCACCGGCTCGCGGACGTTGTCCTCGTCGGTCACAGCATGGGTGGTGCCATCGGCTTGCTGCTCGCCGAGCGCCTGGGCCTTGCCTGTAAGGGGTTCATCAGCCTCGAAGGCAACCTGACGCCGAACGACCCGGTGTCCAGCCGCCAGGCCGCGCGCTTCAGCCAGGACGATTTCCTGCACGGCGGCTTCGAAATCCTGGTGGAGGGCTTCCGGCACGCGCATGGCCGGGCCGCGCAGTTCCTCGTCCAAGCCCTGGCACGTTGCTCGCCGCTGGCCTATCATCGGGCTTCGCTTTCGCTGGTGGCCTGGAGCGACTCCGGGGATTTGCTGTGGAAGCTCGAACAGCTGCCCTGCTCCAAGGCCTATTTCTATGGCGACCATACGCGTTCGCTGGAGGCCGTGCAGGACCTGGAAGGCGAAATCGAGTGCATCCGCATCCCGGGCGCGGGCCACTTTTTGATGCTCGACAACCCGGTGGAATGCTATGCCAAGTTGGCGGAAGCGATGTCGATGGACTCCAAGTAAGGCTGTTTCTTTTTTTGCGGCTTACCACCGGTTTTCGTGGAGCACTTTTTTCAGGCCCTTCTTTTTCTTGTAGTGCGCCGGTTTTTTGTCGGTGTAGCCAAGGGTCACGAGGAGCAGGGGCGCAATCTTCTTGGGTATCCCGAGGAGGCGCCTGAGTTTCTTTGCACCTTCCTTGCTTTGGAGGAGGGTGATGCTGGGGCCGCTGCCGAGGCCCAGCGCGGTTGCGGCTATCAGCATGTTTTGGGCCGCCATCAGGCAGGAAAAGCGCTGGTCGTCTCCCGCTGAGTTGCAGCAGACAACCACCAGGGCCCCGTTTTCCATGAAGCTCGTGTCCTGCTCGTAGTAGTTCAGTTCCTTCCTTGCCTGGTCGTAGAGGCGCCGGATTTTGGCCTTTGCGTCTTTGGCGTTCACGACGATGAAGTGCCAGGGCTGCTGGTTCATGGACGAGGGCGCCTTTACCGCGGCACCCAGGATTTTCTGGATGGCTGCCTGGGGCACGGTTTTGTCATGGTAGCTGCGCGTCGTGTGCCGTGTTTCCATGGCTTTAAAGGCATCCATTGTCATCACCTGCGGGGGAGCGCTTGCTTCAAGTCCCTGATAAGGTCTTCCGCGTCTTCCAACCCAACGGACATCCGGATAAGGGTATCACTTAGCCCTGTTTTTTTGATTTCTTCATTTGACATTTCGCCCGTAGCTGGCCCTCGTTGGTTTACTGGTAATACCCGAACTTCCCGCACAGTGCCTTGACCTCGGCCGCGACCCTCTTTTGCTCGGCGGGTTGGTCCTTCTTCTTCAAGGCCAAGTCGATGAGCCGGCCGACCTCGTGCATCTCGCTTTCCTTCATGCCCCGCGTGGTCAGCACGGGGGTGCCGACGCGGATGCCGCTGGGGTCCCAGGGCTTGCGGGGGTCGAAGGGAATCGCGTTCTTGTTGCAGTAGATGCCCACGGCTTCGAGGGCCTTCTCCCCCTCCAGGCCGGTCAGGTTCTGCGACCGCAGGTCCACGAGCATCAAGTGGTTGTCAGTTCCCCCCGTAACGAGCCGGTAACCGCGCTTCATCAGCTCGTCGGCCAACGCCTGCGCGTTCTTCACGATTTGCTGGCAGTACTTCTTGTAGTCCGGCAGCAGGGCTTCCTTGAAGCACACCGCCATGGCCGCGATGGCGTGCTCGTGCGGCCCGCCCTGGAAGCCGGGAAAGATGGCCTTATCGATTTTTTCCCCGAACTCGGGTTTGGCCATGATCATCGCGCCCCTGGGCCCCCGCAACATCTTGTGGGTAGTGGTGGTTACCACGTCGAAGCCGTCCTTCAAGGGGTTCGGGTGCAGGCCCGTTGCGCACAGGCCCGAGATGTGCGCGATGTCCGCCATGGCGTAGGCCCCGACCTCGTCCGCGATTTCGCGGAACTGCTTGAAGTCGAGCGCGCGCGGATAGGCGCTGAACCCCGCGATGAGCATCCTGGGCTTGGCTTCGTGCGCCAGCTTCCGAACCTCGTCGTAGTTGATGAGCTCGGTTTTCTCGTCCACCGTATACTGCACGGCGTTGTAGGCCTTGCCCGAGTAGCTGACCTTGTGCCCGTGCGTCAGGTGCCCGCCCATGTCGAGGCGCATGCCCATCAGGGTGTCATGGAATTCCAGCAGCGCGAGGTAGACCGCGGCATTGGCCGGGCTCCCGGAATACGGCTGCACGTTCACGTACTCCGCCCCAAACAGCTTCTTGGCGCGCGCGATGGCCGTGCCCTCAATCTGGTCGATGAATTCGTTGCCACCGTAATACCGCTTTCCAGGGTAGCCTTCCGCGTACTTGTTGTTCGGATAACTCCCCAGGGCTTCGAGGACGGCGAGGCTCGGCAGGTTCTCGCTGGGGATCAATTCGAGTCCATCCATTTCCCGGTCCTTCTCCGCCATCACGTAACCGTATATTTCCGGGTCGAATTTCTTCAGGTTCGAAAAATCCATGGGACTACCCGGCAGAATCAGGGGAATTCTTTTTATAAAGGGTTTTGGCGTGAATTACTGCATATGCGCGGGCCCCTTCCCTGGTTGCCGTTTGCCGCCTTGCTGGTCTTGGTCGCCTTGGCCGGCTGCCTGTCTTCGGGCAACGTGGTTTTCTCGGGCGGCCGGTGGGTGAGCGACGTCATCACCTGCGTCTTCGACGACCGCACCGTGGAACACGAGTGTTATTCGGACAAGGCCCGGTGCAAGGGCCTGGGAAGCTGTTCGGTGAAGCTCTTGGGCCAGACCACGGAAATCGTTTCCTGGAAGAGTGACTGCCTGGGCAACGCCATTACCATCATGGATGGCCGCGCGGACGAGGCCCGGTTCCAGTGCGGGGCGCAGTTCCGCGAGCAAGTCAAATGCGTTTTCTCGGGCTCGAATTCCGTGCAGGAGTGCAAGGCCGGGAAGTGGGGCTGCAAGGGAACCGGCACCTGCCTTGCGAGCGTGCAGGGCAAGGCAAGGGAGCGGCTTTCCTGGGAGAGCCCCTGCACCAGCACGCGTTCCGCGCCCGCGGCTCCTGCGGCTGCCAAGCCGGTTACCGTGGTGGATGGTCGCAATGAACTCGTTGAATTCAAGTGCCTGGGCGATGTCTCCGAGCAGGTGCGGTGCGTGTTCCTCCGCTCGAACTCGGTGGAGGAATGCAAGTCAGCGAAGGCCGCCTGCAAGGGCAAGGGCTCGTGCCTCGCCACCGTGAAGGGCGCGCGCGGCGAGCGCGTGTTCTGGAAGGCCACCTGCACCGGCTTTGCCCTGAGCAAAATCGACGGCGTCAACGAGTCCGCGGTATTCAAGTGCGGGTGATGGAAGCGATTTTCCCTTCCCAAACCTTTTTGAGGTCGGCGGACTTCAACTCGATTCCGATCTCGGCTTTCCCGCTGCCGATGTTTACCTTGTCGCCGGTCAGCGCCTGGGGGTCGAGCACCTTGATGGCCTTGCCTTCCACACCCAACGGGGTCACGCCGCCGACGGGGTAGCCGGTCGCCTGCTGCACTTCCTGCGCCGAGGCCATCCGCAAATACCTTTGCCCGGCGGCCTCCTTGAGCTTCTCGACGTCCACGCGCTTGTCGCCGGGAATCACGGCCAGCACCGGCCAGGCCTCGCCGATGAACACCAATGTTTTCAGCACCTGCTTCAGCGGGCAGCCATAGAGGCGTTCCACGTCCTGTGCGCTCTTCGGCTCCTCGGCGAGCTCGATGGTCTTGAAGGGGGTGCCCTTGCTTTTCAGGAAGTCGAGGCTCTTCATCAGTGCGGCCTCCGCTTTCCCTGCTTCTCGTCCGACCAGTTCCACCACTGGAGGCAGGCCTGCGAGTGTTTCCCGCGTTCCACGGAATGGATGGCGCACCGGAAGGTGTATAGCAGGCAGCGGTCGACCTTCGCCTTCTTCAGCGCGCAGAACTCCTCGTAGAGGGCTTCCGCGTCCCTGCCCCTGAGCTGCTCGGGCCTGCGCACCCCGAGCTCCCACAAGTCCTGCGCGATGGACGGGCCGACGCCGGGAAGGGATTGGAGGGGCCGAAGCAGGGCGGCGGCTTGTTTGGTCATGTTAGGTGGTTGGGATGGATTATAAATATAATATAAGCAGAGCCAACTTACTTGACCATGGCGCCTGCACCCCAAGATTTTTCCTTGCCCGTCTTTCGGCTGGGCAAAACCATTTATAGTGGTTATACACCCTAAGAGTATCCTTGCATGCCAGGCTTAAGCTGGATGCGAGGCAAATGACTTCGGAAGAGGTTATAGGGCATTTGACCAGCGCATCCCTTGAACCATTGGTCGTGCAACAAGGCAGGGACAAGTTTTGTCTTTATTATGAGGTCAGCCGAAACGTATGCCATAAATATGTTTTGGAAAAGAATGAATATGAGAAAACACTAAAATTGATAGCCGTTGAGAAGATTAGAATAGCATGGCAGCGCATGGTAAGCAAGCATGTCTAAAACGTTTGCAGTGGATTACGACGAGGAGTTCGACATCCTGTTTATTTACAACACCAAATTCAAGTCCACTGGGGGCGTGGAATACGGCGAAAACCTTCACATCGACTTCCGCCCGAAAGTCGGCGTTACTGGTCTCGAAATAATGGGGGCGACTCAATTCCTGAAAGACTATACTGGAAAGACCATCTCCAAGCCGGAACTCGCCAAGATAAAATCCGCTTACCTGACAAGCAAAACCAAGAAAGGCTTGACCGTGCTCGCCTTCTTCATCGAATTGCCGAACAAGCAGGCAATCCAGGACAAGCTCACGCTGGCGGCCTTCGACTACGAGAGCCCCGCCGTGGCGACGGCTTAACAGGGCTCAAACAAAGCTCATTTCTTTTTAAACACTTATCTTATGTAATTAATCGATTGTATGGGTTGGTTCTTCGGCGGGGATGACAAACCAAAGAAAAGAACGCTAGGGGCCCGCGATAAACAGATTCTCTATTTGCGTGCGGGGAAAAAGTGCGAGGCATGCGGGAAGAAATTAGATTTATCTGAGATGCATTCCGGGCACAAAAATGCCGCTTCAAAAGGTGGTAGTGCTACTTTGCGGAATAGTGCGTGCGTTTGTGCTCGATGCAATAAGTTGCAGGGGACTGACAGCTGGGCAACTTTCATGAAGAAGCTTGGGAAAGAGGGAAAACGCTCTGTTACTTCTTCTAAGCCCAGGAAAAAGAAAAAACAGAAGAAGGACAACTCATTTTTTGGATCCCTCTTTGGTTAGTTATCGAACTACTTTTGGAGCGCAGATATTAAAATATTAGAGGGCTAATGTGAGTAATCCCTCTACCTGGAATATGCCCTCATTTGTTAGCGTTAGTTGTTGCTCTTTCTCACGAATTAAGTGCAACTGCTTCAAATCTTCCAGGCCTTCTAATGCTTCTTTTCCAAATCTTCTTGCAATCGCATCGCGAGTTGCATCGGGATTATATTTTGACAAATAAAGTAAGATGTCTATGTTGTTATTTTCCAGTAGCACATTTTTTAGGCTTTCAGTCTGTTCATACATTTTCTCTAGTTCTGTGCTCATCGTATCACATTAGTGCTTCTTTTCATATATTAATCTATTGTTTTAAGTTTTTCACTCTTTTTTCCCAAGTTTCGTATTTTGGATTCTTAAGCCCTTTTCCAATGGCTGCTTGGCGTTGGATTATCTCAGCCAACCGATATATCCTTAGGCGACTGTATATTAAAATTTTTTCGGGTAAATCGCCGTTTTTGTATGTAATGATTGTTGGGAAGTTCTTTATATATTCGCTTGGGTTATCTTTTAATTTATCGAATTTCTCCTCTTTGATGAAAAAGATGACCTTGCCTTGAAAAATGTAGTATGTATTGAGATAGTTTTGTTCCGTTACGGTGCCTGTGCCCGTGCCGTCAATAAAAACTATGAGTTGGTGCCTTGCACAGCAGGTCCCAAAAATTTGTTCTTGCGTTAGCCCTCCTTTTTTATTCATTTCATAGTATCCAGCAATAGTTTCAGCATAGAGGCCATTCTTAAGCAGAAGGTTCCGTAGCCTATACAGTAACTGCTTTTTTTCATCTGTATTCCAATCACCAAGAACAAGCGTCTTTAAACTACGCACTGTGAGGAGATACTCGTTTTCCTGTTTTTCTAACGCCGCCCTAATCTTATTTCGCATTTCAGTAAATTGGGTGGTGTCGTGTGGTGGGATTTGCTGTTCTAACCTCTTTTTTGCATCTGCAAAATAATCGTTCGTCATACTATTGGCTCCGCAGACTACGCCTGCACCGTCTCTTCTCTTCCGGGCCCGATGGAGACGATGGAGATGCGGGCGCCGACCTCTTTTTCGACGAACTTCAGGTAGGTTCGGGCTTCTTTGGGGAGCTGGGCAAGCTTTTTGGCCTTGGGGTTGAGGTCCTTGAAGCCCTTGAAGGCCTTGTACTGGGGCTGCGCCAGTTCCACGCCCTTCGTGGAATAGGGGAAGAAGCATATTTCCTTGCCGTTGACGAGGTAATGCGTGCACACCTTCAACTCGTCGAGGCCCGCGAGCACGTCCAGTTTCATGACGGCGAGTTCCGTGAAGCCGTTGAGGCGCTGGGCAGTGCGTAGCATGGGGAGGTCCAGCCAGCCCACGCGTCGCGGCCTTCCAGTCGTTGTCCCAAACTCGTTGCCCTTCTTGCGCAGCGCCTCTCCAAATGCGTCCCTCAACTCGGTGGGGAAAGGCCCCTCGCCGACGCGCGTGGTATAGGCTTTCACGATGCCAACGACTTTCCCGATTTTTCCAGTGGGGATTCCCACGCCTACCGCGGCCCCGCTGCTGATGGGGTGCGAGCTCGTGACAAACGGGTAGGTGCCGAAATCGTTGTCCAAGAAAGTCCCCTGCGCGCCCTCGAACAATACTTTTTTCCCCTGGTCGAGTGCGGTGCAGGTCTCCAGGGAGACGTCCACGTTGTAGGCACGGAGTTTTTCGCCCACTGCGGCGTATTCCTTGAACAGGCTTTCCTCGGTGAAGGGAACCCGGATGCCATAAATTTGTTCGAGGACTTTTTTCTTGATAGGATAGTTTCGGGCCAGTTTTTCCTTCAACCGGTTTGGTTCAATCAGGTCCTCGAAGCGGATGCCCTGCCTCAAGGCCTTGTCCGCGTAGCACGGGCCGATGCCTTTCTTGGTGGTGCCGATTTTTTCGTGGTGGTTGCCTTCCTCGCCGGCCGCGTCCAACAGGTTGTGGTAGGGGAGAATGATGTGCGCACGGGGGTCAATGCCCAGGTCGGCTTGGATGCCCTCGCGTTCAAGGGCGGCGAGTTCCTCCATCAGGGTGCGGGGGTCCACGACCACGCCCGCGCCAATCAGGCAGCGCTTGCCGTGCACCACGCCGCTGGGCAGGAGGTGCAACTTGAACTGCTTGCCCTCAACTACCACCGTGTGCCCGGCGTTGTTGCCACCGCCGAACCGGACGACATAATCCGCTTTTTCGGCCAGGAAATCCGTTATCTTTCCCTTGCCTTCGTCGCCAAACTGCGCCCCAATGACCACGGTTCCAGGCATTTGTTCCCATCAGATGTATCCGGGACGGTTTTTAAACCTTGCCGAAAAGCCGTTTAAAGAGTTTGCAGTAATAAGTGCATACTATTTGGTTTAAGGGGTTTTAAGGCGGTTTTATGAGCGTTTTCGTGGTGTTCGGTTCGGCCAGCGATTCCAGCGTCTATGAGACGGTTGCCGACGAGTGCAAGGCCCAGGGCTTGAAGGCCGAGGTCCGCGTGCTCTCCGCGCACCGCACGCCCAAGCAACTGGAGAAGGCCCTCCGGAAAACCCGGGCCAAGGTCTTCATCGCCGGCGCGGGGGTTTCGGCCGCGCTGCCAGGCGTGGTCAAGAGCCACCAGCCGGTCAGGCCCGTCATCGGCATACCGGTTCACGCCAGCTACTTTGGCTTGGACGCCTTGCTGAGCGTGCACCAGATGCCGCCCGGCATGCCGGTCCTGGGCGTGGGCGTGAACCAGGGAAAGGAAGCGGTGCGGGAAGCCAAGAAGATTTTGTCCGGGAAAAAGTCCGGCGTCGTGTTCATCAAGTCCAGCAACAACGTGGAGTTGATCAATCGCCTGGGCGAGGCCCAGGAACTCCTCAAGCGCTTCGAGGTCCCCTTCGAGGAAATCTCCTTGGACCGGGTGGACTGGCAGGCCCTGGACGAGTCCAAGGTCTACATCGACTTGATTGACTTGATGGAGCTCGATGCCATCGAGGACTCGAATGCGTTAGTCATTCACGTGCCCATCGCGAAACCCAACCTCCCCGAGCAGGCCATCCTCATCCTGGACAAGGCCCGCACGGGGTTGTGGGTCGCCATCTGCGGCGGCGCCAACGCCGCGCTGGCCGCCATTGAAGTCCTGAACGTTTCCAACGGCAACAAGTACGCCAAGAAGCTCCTGGCCTACCGCAAGGAACTCGAGAAAAAGGTCTTGAAGGCCGACAAGGAGCTGCAGTCGCGCTCGCGCGCGAGAAAACGCAAGTGAAGGAATGCCGGTGAAGAAGGGCAAGGAACGGATTGATTCCAGCTTTGAACTCCCCCTAGCCCGTTCCGCCTTGCTGGCCATCGACGTGCAACAGGACTTCCTGGACCTCTCCCCAGCCTGCAAGGCCATCCTCAAGCCCCTCCGGGAACTCATGGAGGCCTTCCGGGCCAGGCACCTGCCGGTCCTGCACACCCTCTACCACCACGGGCAACTCCGCTATCCGGGAGCCAGGGACACGCGCTATTGCCTGCGGGGCAGCGAGGGCGCCAGGGAGCCCCGGGAAATCCGCAACGAATTCGATTCCTACCTCGAGAAGCCGGGCTTCAACGCCTTCCACAAGACGAACCTGGACCACAAGCTGCGGCACCATGACATCGAGACCCTGGTGCTCGCCGGCCTGGTCACGGACTACTGCGTGTACGCCACCGCGCTCTCCGCGCTCGAGCACAATTACAACGTCGTGATTGTCAAAGACGCCTGTGCCTCGGACGCGAAGGCCCTGCACGCCTCTTTTTTAAAGCGTTTCTCTGCTGATAGGATGGGGGAAGTTTTGCCTTCGGGGGAGCTGCTCAAGCGCCTCGAGCGGCACCACATCATGCACAAACTGGAGGGCATCGAATGGCTTTGACCGGCAAGGGATTGACGCAGTCGGGCAGCGTGAAAATCCTCACCATCCAGAAAAAGGCCACCGAGCAGGCGATGGGCGTCGGCGTCTTCCAGTTCACGGACGACTACTCGATTTTCGATTACGGGAAGATGCCGGACCCCATTCCCGGGAAAGGCGAGAGCCTCTGCCGCCAGGCCGCCTACAACTTCGAGCAACTCGAAAAGCTCGGCATCCCCTCCCATTACCGGAGGCTGGTCTCGTCCACCGAGATGGAGGTCAACCTCGTGCGCATCCTGTTCCCCCAGAAGGGCGAGTTGCGGAAGGGGATGGGCAACTACCTGGTGCCCTTGGAAGTCATTTTCAGGAATTCCCTGCCGGCGGGAAGTTCCGTGTTCAAGCGGCTGCAGTCCGGCCAGTTGCCGCTCTCACAGCTCGGCTTGAAGGAGATGCCCCGGCCCGGCGCGCGACTGCCCAAGCCCATCATGGACGTGAGCACGAAGCTGGAGCCCACCGACCGCTACCTTTCCTGGGAGGAAGCCCTGGAACTATCCTGCCTTTCAAGGAAGGAAATCGAGGAATTGAAAGACAAGGCCCTGCGCATCAACGACTTCATCTCAGGGAAGGCCGAGGAAATCGGCTTGGAGCACGCGGACGGCAAGGTCGAGTTCGGTTACACCCCGGACAAGAAACTGGTGTTGGTGGACGTGGCGGGCACGCTCGACGAGGACCGGATGCTGTACAAGGGCGTTCACGTCAGCAAGCAGGTCGTGCGCGATTACTACAAGACGACTCCCTGGTATGCGGCCCTCGAAGCGGCCAAGGCCCGGGGCCAGCCCAAGGAACAATACCCTGTCCCGGAGCACCTGCCCCGGGAACTGCTGGAAATCACGGGCAACCTCTACAAGTCCGTGTGCGAGGCTTGGACCGGCCGGAAAACCTGGGGTGCGCCCGCCATTCAAGCCGTGGTCGACGACTACCTGGCCTTCCTGGACCAGCTCAAGGTGAGGGCGCGATGAAAGAACGCGATGCCGCCATGCGGGCCGCGCAGGAAGCCGGCAAGAAACTCATGGGGGCCTGGAAGCAGCAGAAGGAGACCGCGGCCACCAAGGAGGGGGGCAGCCTCCAGCTGGTCATGGACAAGCTCTGCGAGGAAGGCATCCTGGGCCTGCTCAAAAAGGAGTTCCCGGACTACAACACGCTTTCCGAGGAATGCGGGCTCGAGGAAAAGGGCTCGGACTGCACCTGGATCGTGGACCCCCTGGATGGCACGCACAACTATTTTTTCAGCATCCCCATGTTCGGGGTCGCCATCGCATTGCAGGAAGGCGAGGCGATTACCCTGGGAGTCATCCACCTCCCGTACTTTGACCAGACCCTTTGGGCGGAAAAGGGCAAGGGCGCGTTCCTCAACGACCGGCCCATCCGCGTGTCGGACACCGATGACCTCTCCAAGGCCATGATGTTATACGATTCGGCGTTCTATCGGAAGCGGCACGAGATGCTCGACTATTTCACGATGCTCATGAACTCGGTGTTCGGCACCCGCATCCTGGGCTCGGCTTCCATCGAGTTCGCCATGGTGGCGCGTGGCAAGGCCGATTTTTTCGTCGGCCACTCGACCCTTCCCTGGGACATCGCGGCCGGCGCCTTGATTGTCGAAGAGGCCGGCGGGAAGGTCACGGACTTCCAGGGCCACCCTTGGAGCCCGCAGTCCAAGAACTTCGTGGCCTCCAACGGCAAACTCCACCCCAAAATCATGCAGATAATCGGGAACTACTTCAAGTAGGCCGGGCGTAAACAGTCAAGGCGCTTGGCGTCTTTTCAGGTTTCCGAGGTGCGCCATGTACACTCGCATGAACTGCTCGCCCCCCGTAGCCCTGCACGCGGCCAGGAATTCCGTGGTCCGGTCAGGGTGGGCGTCATTCAATTGACGCAGGCTTTCGGCAAGCATTCTAACCTGCTCCACTGGGTCCGGCGTTTCCCGCAACCGCTGCAAAAAGTTTTTTGCCAGCAAGTTCTCTTGCTGCCGGGTCTGGGCTTCCCGTTCGAGGGGCCTTCGCCTTCCGGGTCTGGGTCTCCTTCCAGGCATGCACTATCTTCCTTGCCGAGATACGTTTAAAACCCTGTTTTTCGCCCTTGGATTCCAGGATGCTGAGACGGTCTAGACTATTTCCAGCAGATTATTCATAAAGGCCTAGGCCTGCGTCGTGGGGCGTGGTCCTTTGGCCTGTAATTACTTTGTAGGTTTCGTGCATGCGTTTGCTGCCTGGTTGTTACCTGCAGTCCTCGTGGCCATTTCTCCACTACCTGTATTACAAGGCTTGCCCGGTCAATAGCGGAGAGGTTCGAAAGGACTTCATGTAACGCGATATGGGGTTTTTGGCCGTCCGCGACTCTGCGCCTGAATTCGTTGAAGGGCGTGCGATTTCGCGGGAGCATGATTAATTTGCGTAGTCCAACTACTTAAACCTTCTCTGCCGGCGTTAACGCGGGCTGCGGCCGAGCCATTGTGTGGCCAGGAGGAGCGTGCTGATAGCGGTGGCGTCATCAACGGCCTGGAGGACATTGTTGGCCAGTAACACCCCCAATAAGCCGGCCAAAAGGAGTCCTGCCTTGGCGGGCTCCATTTGTTCGATGGAGAACTTGCCGGCCATCCGTTCCAGGTGTTTCCTCCAGTGCCGGAGGGTATCGCGGTAGGGCAGGTGCTTCTGGGGCCAGGGCACGAGCAGGAACAGGGTGGTCGCGTAAATCATGAGGTAAAGCAGGGTGGCGCCCAGCAACAGGATTTCGGGGCCGAAAAAACGGTCGCAGATGAGCGGGCCTTGTCCGCCAATGCATCCCTGGAACTCGAGCGGCAGGGGAAAACCGTTTTCGACCAGGGTCAGATTGCCGAGCGCCAGCCAAAGCGTGGGGTTCACCAGGGACTGGAATCCGATGAGGAAAATCGTGATGGCCAGGAACCAGGCGTAAAAGAATAGCCTGGCCTTGAATCCGAGCGGCTTGTTGACGAAGGCGTTGCCGACCGCGGCCAGGGTGGGAAGCAAGAAGCCGGCCAGCAGCACCGGGTTTGCGAGTAACAGGGGGGAAAAGTGCTTGAACGCCAGGTAGGCGAACAACACATTGAATATCAGCACGGTTTCTTCGGTGATCTGCGGAAGGACTTCGTCGCGGAAGAGAACCGCGAAAAGAAAGCACCACATGAGGACATAATAGGGGAGGGCATCCAAGAAGGGGACACCAATGCTCAGGCGCACCGCAGCCCAGTAGCCCGCCGTGAAGAGGCTTATCAGTAGGATGACCTTAGCTTGGATTCCCCGGCTGGTGCGGGATTGCTTCAGCAGCCACGCGGCTTGGAGGAAGACCCCGGCCGCCAGCCAAATCAACAACCATTCCGTGGCATCCATCACAGGGACCTTTGCATAAGCTGGTGCAGGATAGGTTTAAAACCCCCTTCGCCCTCAATTCCGACAGGTTAGGGGGTTTCGGGTTTGGAACTGTTTGACAACATCTCTCCCTTGGATTACCGTTATGTGGGCCGCGACAAGGAAGCCGCGAAGCTGCTGGCCCCCTATTTGTCGGAGAACGCGCGCGTGCATTATCAGGCCCAGGTCGAGGCCGCGCTGGTCCGCGTCCTGGCCCGACAGGGAATCTGCTCCAAGGAAATCGCGCGCGAGGTCGAACAGGCCTGCCGCCGCGTGAACGCGGAAGACGTCTACAAGGAAGAAGACAGGATACGGCACGACGTCCGCGCCCTCGTCAACGTCGTCCGCCGCCAGGTCTCAAAGGAAGCCAAGCCCTTCGTGCACTTCGGCGCAACCAGCTATGACATCGTGGACACGGCTTCCGCGCTCCGCTTCCGGGAAGCAAGCCGCATGGTGCTCTTGCCCGTGCTGAAGGGCCTGGAAAAAACGCTCATCAAGCTCGCCTTGCGAGAAAGGGACACCGTGCAAGTGGGGAGGACACATGGCCAGCACGCCGAGCCGATAACTTTTGGCTTTGCCTTGAGCGAGTACGTCAGCCGGCTGGGCAACCGCATCCAAGCCATCGACGCCGCCAAGGACAACCTCTGCGGCAAGTTCAGCGGCGCCGTCGGAGCGTACAATGCGAGCAGCCTCTTCCTGAAGGACCCGGTGGCCTTCGAGCAGGCGCTCTTGAAGGAACTCGGCCTCAAGACCGGCACGCACTCCACTCAAATCGTGGAGCCGGAATCCCTTATCGACCTCTTGAACACCGTGATTTCCACGTTCTGCGTGTTGGCCAACCTCGCGGACGACCTGCGCAACCTCCAGCGCAGCGAAATCGCGGAAATCGCGGAGGCCTTCGGGGAGAAGCAAGTGGGGAGCAGCACCATGCCCCACAAGCGCAACCCCATCAACTTCGAGAACGTGAAGAGCCTGTGGAAGCAGTTCATGCCCCGCATCGTCACGGTCTACCTGGATGCCTTGTCCGACCACCAACGCGATTTGACCAACTCGGCTTCGGCGCGGTTCCTGCCCGAAATATTCGCGGGTCTCTACCTGGCCTCCGAGCGCCTCAACAAGACGCTTTCCCGCCTGGTGGTAGACCATGCGAACATCGAGCGCAACTTTGCGGCCAGCGCCGACTCCATCGTGGCCGAGCCGCTCTACATCCTGCTCGCCCAGCACGGCCACGCCAACGCCCACGAGGAAGTCCGTTTGTTGACCCTGGAAGCCAAGAAAAAGGGGAAGCCTTTGTTGGGCCTGGCGGAAGCCCACCCGGCTCTTTCCCGTTACCTGAAAGCGTTCACTCCGGGGCAGCTGGCCGTCATCCGGGACCCCGCGAAGTACACGGGCTTGGCCTCCAAGAAGACCGTGCAGGTCTGCCAGCACTGGAAAAAGGCCTTGAAGTTGTAGGGGAGCATCATGAAGACCATCGTTGAACGCGCGCGTGACGGCGAACTAACCGAGGAAATGCAGTTCGTGGCCTTACGGGAAGGCGTTTCCCCGGAATTCGTCCGCGAGGGCCTGGTCTCGGGTCGCATCATCATTCCCCGCAACCCCTTGCACGCGAGCCTCGTGCCCATGGGCATCGGCAAGGGCCTGCGCACGAAAATCAACGCCAACCTGGGAACGTCCAAGGGAATGGCGCAGCTCGAAGCCGAGCTCAAGAAACTGCACCTGGCGGTTCACTTTGGAGCGGACACGGTCATGGACTTGTCCACGGGCGGGGACTTGAAGGAAGTCCGCGACGCCGTCGTCAAGGCCTGCCCGGTGCCGGTTGGCAGCGTCCCCATTTACGAGGCCGCCGCGAAAGCGAAACACCACTTCATGAACCTCTCCGAAAAGGAAATCTTCGACGCCCTGGAAGCCCACGCCAAGTCCGGCATCGACTACATGACCATCCATGCAGGCATGACCAAGAAGGCCTTGCAGTGCATGGACGAGCAGAAGCGGATAGCGGACGTGGTGAGCAGGGGCGGCGGGATTTTGGCGGTCTGGATGCGGCACAACAACCGCGAAAACCCCTTGTACGAGGGCTACGAGCAGGTGCTCGAACTCCTACACAAGTATGACGTCACGGTTTCCCTGGGTGACAGCCTTCGCCCGGGCGCGATTCACGACGCTTCTGACAAGGCCCAGTTCGAGGAGCTGCGCACGTTAGGCGAGCTGCAACAACGCACCCTCAAGGCCGGGGTGCAGTGCATGGTGGAAGGCCCGGGCCACGTGCCCCTGCACCAAATCGAGTACAACATGAAGCTCCAGCAGGAACTCTGCCACGAGGCCCCGTTCTACGTTCTCGGCCCGCTCGTCACCGACATCGCGCCCGGCTATGACCACATCACCTCGGCCATCGGCGCCGCGTTGGCGGGCTGGCATGGCGCGGACATGCTTTGTTATGTCACGCCCGCCGAGCACCTGCGCCTCCCGTTGCCGGAGGACGTGAAGGAGGGGGTCATTGCCTACCGCATTGCGGCCCATGCCGCGGACATCGCGAAAGGGGTTTCCGGGGCCATGGAGTGGGACAACGAGCTTTCGAGGGCGCGCAAGGCCCTGGACTGGGAGAAGCAATACGCCTTGGCCTTGGACCCCGAGAAGGCGCGGAAGATGCGCGAGGAAGTCATGCCCAGGGACAAGCGGGCCTGCAGCATGTGCGACACCCTGTGCCCCATGATGGCCATGAACCTCTATTATACGGAGTGGAAGAAGGACGGGCAAAAGCCCCAGCCCGTGCCGGCCGGAGTCCACGGTCACTCCCCCTGACATCGCACTACTTTTAAACCCTTGCCCCTTAATTTTTTCATGTCCAAGAAGGCACGCAAGCGCGGCTTGACTTATGCCAGGGCCGGGGTCGACATTTCCGTGGCCGAGCAGGCCAAGGAACGCCTCAAGAAGCACGTCCGCACGACCTTCAACAAGCACGTGGCCTTGGATGTCGGCCAGTTCGGGGGCGCGTTTTCCGCTGATTTCTTGAAGGCCTACCAGCACCCCATCCTCGTTTCCTCGATTGACGGGGTGGGCACCAAGATAAAGGTCGTCCAGTTGATGGGCAAGTGGGACTCGATAGGGCAGGACTTGGTCAACCACTCGTGCAATGACATCCTGTGCGTGGGCGGCAAGCCCTTGTTCTTCCTCGACTACATCGCGTGCAACAAGATTGACCCCTTCATCGTGGAACAACTCGTCAAGGGCATGGCGGTTGCCGCGAAGGCCAACGGCTTGGCGATTGTGGGAGGAGAGACCGCGCAGATGCCCGGGGTTTACTCGGAAGGCGAATACGATTTGGCGGGCTGCATCATCGGCGTCGTGGAAAAAAGGGACTTGTTGGACGGCAAAACCATTCGCGCTGGTGACGTCTTGGTTGGCGTGGCCTCCAATGGCTTGCACACGAATGGTTACTCGTTGGCACGCAAGGTGTTGTTCGAGTCGGCCGGTTATTCGCCGAAGACCTTTTTGAGGGAACTCGGCACCACCGTGGGAAAGGCCTTGCTCGTGCCGCACAAGAATTATTCGAAGCCCATCCTCGCCCTGCGCAGGAAGTTCAAGGTCAAGGGCATCGCGCACATCACGGGCGGGGGCTTCCAGGACAACCTGCCCCGCGTGCTGCCCAAGGGCCTGGGTTGCAGGATTTACCTGGACTCGTTCCGGGTGCCGCCCTTGTTCCGGCTCATCCAACGCGCGGGCAACGTGCCGGAGAAGGACATGTTCCACACCTTCAACATGGGGATTGGACTGGTCTTGGTCGTGCAAAACCGGGACAAGGAGAGGGTCCTGCGCCTGTTGAACACCCGCTTGGGCGAGAAAGCCCGGTTAATCGGCGAAGTCGTCAAAGGCGAGGGCGTCAAACTGGTTCGCTTCCGCGATTCCTCGGTGCCCCATCTGTGAGGCGCGGCAGCCGAAGCCAACTAATTTAAAGGCCCTCACCCATAATTCTTCCGGCCCAGCAGCCGCGGAGGTGGCGGAGTGGTCCAACGCACCAGCCTTGAGAGCTGGCATCCGAAAGGATACGCGAGTTCGAATCTCGTCCTCCGCGCTGCCTTTTTCTTTCTTTGGAAGAAAGAAAAAGGTAAGTTGCCAAAAAGAAAGAAATGTTTGAAGCACGAATGAAACCCGGCCGCGCTACCCTTTCTTTTAAAGGGAAAGGATTGCACGGCCACCAACTGGCAAACGCTTTTATTCCGGGTCGGGTATAGGAATAGTATGCCTTGGTTTCGCAGAAAAGACCCGGAGGCGAGAGGCCAGCGTGAATGGCGTGCCTTTTTTAAACAGCTGGAAAAAGACCGGCCCAAGGCATTGGGTCTTCGGTGGCGGCTGCGATTGAGTGCCATCCGGGCGAAGGCCGTCTTGGCATCCAAGCCGATTTCCATCGCCGAAGCCTTCGACGAAGTCCAGGCCATCGTAGACCGTCATGGGACCTATTTGAGTGGAAAGGCCCGCGACCGGTTTGATGCCGCAACCAATGCAGCCAAAAAGCGTTTGCTGGAAAAACTGCGACGGACTCCCTTCTGGCGGCCGCATGTGGCCCGCAATCAGGCATTTGCACGGGCGCTGGCAGAGAACCGGGTTTCCTTGGCACCTGAAGACTTGCCCACTTGGAAGCGACTGGCCGATGACAACCGGAGCAAAGAGTTGCACGGCCTGGCGGTCATCATCCAGGAAGGCACTCATTACGTCATACAGTTGCAGGAAAGTCCCAATATTCAAGAAGGGGATTTTGACTCCTTTAGAGTGCGACTCTCCGAGCACATTGCGGAGGAGCAGCGCACCGGCCGACACACGGTGATGTGGCATACGCATCCAATCGTATTTGGGCGGGTGACTGTGGAAATCCGATTTGACAGCGCTCAGGGAGGCGGGGCGGTCGCCACGAATCCACGGGAAGGCCTTACGTTGAGCGATCATTGGCTCGCTAAGGACCTGGGATGGCCGGTCATGGTCGTTTCCAGACCCGTGCATTCCCTGGGTTCCAGGAAACCATCCATCTATTCCTGCCATATTGACGTGGATGGGCGCCGCAGCTTCCAGCTTTATCGTGGTCCGATAACGTAGCAGGCCAGAATTGGTTGGCCTTACACAGGCCGTTTTCCCGTCTCGACCAGCGGCCCCCAGCCCCACACCGGGTAGCCGCAGAACAGCTTGCCCTCGTTGCACCAAGGAGTAATCTCCGCGGTCTTGCGCACCTGGCAGGGCGGGCCCAGGAATTTCACGAGGCGCGGTGCGACCTTCGAGACCTGCTCGAATTCCTCGACCGAGTTCACCCAGATTTCGCGCTGTGCGTTCAAGCACAAGCGCATGACCCACTTGTGCCACAAGTTCAAGAGGCTCCCGGACTCGATGAAGCGGACGGCGAGCGCGTTGGGGAGCAGGTAAACGGCGTGTTCCTTGGGCACGCCGTTGGTCGTCAACTGCCTGGCGTAGTCCCAGGCCTTTCCCATCCACGCGTCATACACCTGCTTGGCCTTCTCGTTGCGTGCAATCTGGGGCGGGGTGATGTAGTCGGGTTGGCCGGACACCGCGAGGGAGAGCACGGGCCGCGAGGCCGGCACCATTCTATGCCTTTGGTCCTGGGAGTCCGCGGCGTGGCTGAGCTTTTTCTTGAACGAAAAATGGGCGTGGTTCAGGCACCGCATCAGGGGCGAGATGGTGGCCAGGTCGAGGCTGCTGCCCAGGTACTTGTTCTTGGCCGGGTTCACCAGCATATCCAGCGCGGCATCGTCGCCCAGCTCCTGTTTCGACTTGCCGAGCACGGCGCGCACGGCGTCAGCGGTGATGCGCTCGGCGTCCGGGGAAAACGCGACCAATTTGGACGTGTAGCCCCCCAGTTCGGCGTCGAATTCGCGGATGAATTCCTGGCTGCTCCCCTGCTTGAGCGCCTGCACGGCCTTGAATTCCAGGGTCTCCTCGAGGGGCAAAGGGTCTTCGACGTTGCGGAAGAAGTCGGGGTCGACTTTCTTGACCTCTTCGACCATGCGACCGACGACGACCGAGGCCTCCCAGGAAGTCGGCAACTGGTTCATGAGCCGGTACAACCGGTAGAGCGTGATGCCGTTTAGGGTGTGCACCATCGAGGTGTGCGCGGCGATGGGAACGACGTAACGCGCGGTCTCGATGGACTTCTTTTCGAGCTTCTTCAAGTCCTTGTCCGTCAACTCCTTCTTGGGGAACCGCTTCAGGTAGTCGTCCTTCAAGTCCTCCAACAAAATCGCGGTGAGCTCGCGGTAGGCCTGCCAGGCCCCGCGGCACGCGCGCTCAAAGACTTTTTTGTTGGCCGCGTCCAAGGGAGGCACCGTGACCTTGACCTCGTTGAGCTTGACGTAGCGTTGGCTGGACTGCTCGCTGTTGTAGAACGGGTGCGCGTGCAAAAAGCTCCACACGAACTGTCGGGACACGTTTTCGAGGCCGAACTTGAAGGTCGCGTGCGTGTACACCGTGTGGTGGCCGCCCTCAAAAGTCGTCTTGCCGATGCGTTCCTTGTGGACTTCCTCGACCTCGGTATCGGCGATGACGCGCGGCGAGTAACAGGTGCGCGCGGCGGCGATGGCGTCCGCGTAGGGGTTTTGGAACCACTTCTGCAGCACCACCTTGGGCGGGCCGGAAACGATTTTTTCGGTCAAGCGCTTTCCCTAAAACCAATAGAGCAGAAACATTTAAATGGCTGGAGGGCGTGAGTTTTACCATGGCTGCACTGCCAAAGCCGAAGCGGAACGCCTACCAGCGTTTTATGCGAGAACGCGCCGAGCGGCTGGTTTCCCGCAACCGGATGGTACGCGCCCGCACCGCGGACGTGGCCAATGTCGCGATGAACGCGCACATGTTTGGGTCAGACTACATAGGGAAGGCGGAAGGCGCCCTTGCCTTGAAGCGCCTCCAGGTCAAACGCCGGTTCCCGGTTGGGGCCATGCGGCTGGCGAGCGCTTCTCCCAAGGCCTTGCTACGCTTTGGCATCCAGAAAGTCCGCGGCGGATTCAAGGCCATTGCCACGCGACTCAAACGCGGGCGTGCTCGGCGCCGCTTTCAGCGAAAGGCCGAAGGCAAATAGCGGCGTTTTTACCGGCACTCTTTTTCCAGCCAATTCAGGTAAGCCGGGTTCCCTTTCTCGACTTTCAGCGAGAGCACGCAGGGGATGTCATAGGGGTGCAGCTGCTTTATCCGCTTAATCAGCTTGGGCACGTTCTTCGCGGTGGTCTTGCAGAGCAGCGCGGCCTCCGGGCATGCCTCGATTCTGTCCTTCCACCAGTAGACGGCTTCTGTGTGTGGCAGGATGTTCACGCACGCAACCAATCGTTCCTTGAGCAGCTTCCGGGCGAGCGCCTTGGCCTTCGCGTGGTTCTCGTGGGTGACGTACACCAGCCGTAGTTCCTTCGCCATTCCCAGATTTGTGCATCGCACGGTTTTTAACCACTTGGCCGCACAAGGGCATTATGGAATTGCAGACCAAGCAGGGCGTGGAAGCCGTTTTGTTCAAGAAAATAGGGGAATCCAAGTATTACCTGTTGTTGCATCGCATCCTCAACTGGAAGGGCTGGGAGTTCCCCAAGGGCGGGGTGGACGAGGGCGAGCAGCCCGAGCAGGCGGTTGTCCGGGAGATTGGCGAGGAAGCAGGCTTGAAGGTGGTCAAGATAGTGGGCCGCTTGTCCCAGAAAAAGGAGTGGAAGGCCAAGGACACCCATTACGTGTACGACGTCTTCTTCGTGGAAGCAGACTCCGACGAGCACGTGCGGTTGGGCCGGCATGAAGTCATCGAGCACGACGACTTCAAGTGGCTGACCGCTTCCCAGGCCCTGGAAACCCTGACCTATGACAACTCCAAGAAGGCGTTCAAGCAGGCCTTGGAGGAATTGAAGGCCCAGGGATTGTGATGCCCGCGCTGAAGCGCTTGCACGCCCTGGTTTTGGGCTCGGTGCAGGGAGTCAACTACCGGTTGTTTGTCCGGCACGTGGCCGGCGTGCACCGCTTGGTCGGCTGGGTGAAGAACCTGGATGACGGCCGCGTGGAGGTTCTCGCGGAAGGCGAGGAGCATGCGCTCAAGGAATTCGTGCGCGCCCTCGAAGAAGGCCCGCCCGGAGCCGAAGTCAAAGAAGTCGAGTGCACCTGGCACGAGGCCAGCGGCGAGTTCAAGGGATTCGAAAAGATTTACTAGCGATGGCGGGCTTCACCCTTCGACCGTTACCACCGCGCTTTTCGCGAATTTTTGGTCGCTGAGGATGGTTTCCACGGTAATCGTGTAGCCGCCGGGGCTGATGCTTCCAATGGGGTTGACGAGGAAGTCGAGTTGCCGCCACTCGTTGGCGGGGAGGCTCTTTATGATTTTGGAGGTCAGGGGCGTGATGTTGATGGATTTCTCGTCCCTGGCCTTGACGAGCAACACGACCTCCGAGGCGTCCTTGCCCGTGGTGTTGGTCACTTTCACGTTCAACAACAGGGTCTCCGAGGGCTTGATTTTTTCTTTTTCGAGCCGGATTTCCAGGGGCTGGGGTTTCAGGGCCTCGTTGACCTGCCCCATGGCGTAATAGGCCGCGGCCAGCAGGAAGAGGACGGCCAAGAGCTTGGCGTACTTGCCAAGGTCAGCGGCCGTGAACCCAGGAGTATAGCCGTCATCGTAGATGCCCATGAAAATCAGTTTATACTACCATCAAACCCCTTAAATGCTTTCTCTTGCCGTCACGGACTGGCCTGCGACGAATACTGGGCCTTTATTTTGGCGTCCGAGCGCTTGGGGTTCAGGTCACAGCCCTCGCAGATGTCGAGCTGCTTGGCCCGGACCAGGGGCAGGGTTTGCTGGTAGGTTTTGCCGCTCCATATCTCGTGGAAGGGCTTGAGATAGGCGTTGCCCATGACGTGCGCGCCGTGGATGTCAAAGCAGCAGGGCACCACGCGGCCGTCCGCGAAGACGACACTGCGTTGGTCGAACGTGCAGGGCCCCTCGCGGTCGATTTCATAGCCCGCAAACGGCGCGGCCTCTTCGGGGCCCAGGATGTACTTGTCGGCCAGCGCTTTCAAGTCCACGCCCTCGCCCACCCAGGTCGGCAGGCCCAGGGTCCGGATGCGGGTGTGGCCGCCGAAGCCTTTGGCCATGGCCTCGAAGTCCGCGATTTCGTCCTTGTTCAGCTTGGACACCAGCAACTGGAAGGAGGCATCGGGCTTGCGCTTGCCGAGTTCGCGCTTGATGCGGAAGAATTCCCGGAGGTTATGCATGAGGTTCTCGTAGTTGGAGCCCAACCGCATGCCTTCCACGCTGGCCTTCGAGGCGCCGTCAATGGAGAGTGTGATGGAGTCCAGCCCGCCTTGGATGAGTTTCCGGGAAACCTCGGGAGTCAAGAGGGTGGCGTTCGTGCTCAACTCGGTGTAGATGCCTTGCTTGGAGGCATAGGCCACCATTTCGGGGAGCTGGGGGTGCAACAAGGATTCGCCGCCCAGGTAGAGGGCCATGACCACGCAATGGGGCTTGACATCGTCCACGATTTTCTTGAACTTTTCCAGGGACATGAAACGGCTCTCGCGCTTGATGAGCGGGGGCGGAATCGAGCAGAACTCGCAGTGCAGGTTGCAGGCCGCAATCGGCTCGATGTGCAACTTGTTGGGGCCGCCATACCGGGCCCGGTAAACATCGGCGGCAAAGCGGTGCAAGACCTTGTGCGCGTCCCCGTCCAGGATGTCGAGGAGCGCGTCCCTCCAAAAACGGAGTACCTTTCTCAGCATGTTTACAGCAATGAGCCGGGCTACGGATTTAACCCTTTCGCCTGTTTAGGGGAGCGTGAAAAGCCGGTCATCGCCTTGCGCGTCCAGCCAGCCTGCCCGCACCCCGGCATCCAGCCAGGCGTGCGCATAGCTGTAGGCTGCCAGCGCCGTCAGGTGCTCGCCCTTTCCATCGAAGTAGCCCGCGTCCCGGGCATAGTCGCGGGCCATGGCGAGGAAGTCCCCGGCGGTTGCCTTCTCCTTGGCCGTCAACCCCTCCTTCAACCGGATTTTTTTCAACGCGGTTTCGGTCAGCGAGCGGTAACGCGCGACCCTTTCCAGGAGTTCCTTGTCCGGCAAGCCATCAACTCTCGCACAGGGCCTTCACGGCCTCTTCCTCTTTTTCGTTGAGGGTGCCGCACACGATGAGGCACTGGGGCATGCCCTCCAAGGCGAAGTCCAGCAGCCGCTCCGCGCGGCCCGCGGCAATCAGTTCCTGGTCGCTGCCCAGGGCGCACAACGCGATGAGCTTCGTTGACTTGGGGAACAACTGCGTGCACCGCTTTTGGTCAATGGCCAACAGGATGCGGATGGCTTCCTTGGCCGTCATCAGCCTTTGGGCATGGGCCTTCTCGGCCTGGATGTCGAGCAGGCACAGGGTGTGCAGGCCCAGGCCCTTGTTCTTGGCGATGACGTCGTAGAAGCTTTCCGGGGCATAGTTTTCCTGGGGAAAAACAAGGGTCGTGGTGCGGCCGAACTTGTAGGCATCCAACCCGGTTTTGGCCAGGAAATCGGTCACCGACACGCCGGGAATGACCCGGCAGTCCACGCCCTGCGCGCGCGCGTCCAACAACAACTGCACGTGCGTGGTCGCAATCAAGGGGTTACCGTACACGAGCAGGGCGGTGTGCTCGCGCTTGGCGCGGGAAAGGATTTTGTCAAAGCCTTCCTCGACTTCCCTTCGGCTGACTTCAAAGACTTCCACGCCCAACGCCTTTTCAAGCGCCTTCACCGAACCCTCCGCGTAGCGGCTCGTATAGTTTTCCAGCAGCACGTGCCTGCACTTCTTGACGGCCTCCAGGGCTTCCAAGGTCAGGTGCCCGGGCTTCAAGCCGATGCCGACCAGGTAAAACATTCCGAGTATTAGGCAGGGAAAGGCTTTAAAGGGGGATTCCGGGTCACACCCGGAACTCCAGGAAACCGGTTTCGTTCACGCGCTGCCGGAGTGCCTCGATGGTCATCCTTGCCAGTCGAGCCAGCCTGGCCTCGTCCTTGAAGGCGAGGTTGGTGCTTGCCCGAAGGTGGCTGTCCAGTTCATTGGCCTGGCGTGGGTTTGCGTGGAGTTGGGCCACAATCTCATTGAAGGCATTGTTCTTCTTCAACCAGGCAAAAAAACTTTCGACCCTGAATTCGCGGGCACGCATGTCCTTGTAGGCTCTCACGAATTCCTCTCTTGTTTTTGGTTCCAAAGCCCGGACTTTTGCCGGGGCCTTGGACGACCCGATCAGGAACTCTTCTTGGAAGGCCTGGACTGCCCGGTCAAACGCGGCATAGGCGATGGCCAGTTTGACGAGGTGCTCTTGGAAGGTGGCCAAATGGTTTACCTGCCGGTGGGGCCTCGTTTCCAGCACCAGTTTAGCCGTGGCGAGCGGGAAACCCCCGCGTTTTAACGCGGGGATGAGAGCGAGCCCCGCGTAGTCTATTTCTGTTGTTCTGGGTTTTAAGTGCAACTGT
>Ga0209541_10004240_pt1 | contig 25648 bp, 23 predicted proteins | sample RifCSPlowO2_01_FD_184027 | JGI IMG/M metagenome (GOLD analysis project Ga0209541, IMG submission 184027) | Groundwater microbial communities from Rifle, Colorado - Rifle CSP2_plank lowO2_0.1 (SPAdes) (version 2) | ecosystem: Environmental > Aquatic > Deep subsurface > Groundwater | place... | reverse complement strand
GTATGCGTATTTTGCCGTTCTGGCAAAATCATCAATAAATGCTTTTTGAGTGCCATCAACGGGCGGTGTTCCCATAAAGCTTAAGATCAGTAATTGGCCGGTTTTCTCATAGCTTAATGCTTTTTTAACATCTTCTTGCCAAGTTTGCGGATCTAAAGAGGGGACACCAAATGAATTTGTAATATTTATTTTTGAATCTAATTTTCTATTTCCATTTGTTGTCGTAAGTCTTGGCGTTTTTTCGGGGTGAAGCTCGGTTAGTGATTTTACAAATAATACGTTTGGATATGGATGACAGGGGAATATTCTAGACCTAACACTTTTATAAACGGAAACATCAAATCCGAAGTCGAAGGCCGCTTTCATAAACTTTGAATTAGGTAGGGGACCGGCGGGAATACCGAAAAGAGAATTAACCTTAAATCCTAAAAATTTATATGTTTTTTTAATATTCCTTTTTGGTGGATCTATTTTTTGATTTAAAATAGGTGGACCGTTTTTTAGATTTTCTTCGTACGATGAATAAATATCGTAAAATGGAAGTTTCATATTTACGGCGTTGTTTCCGGCATTGGTTTTCTGCTTTTTCTTCTGTGAGCTACTTTAAGTTCTAATAGCGCGCGTCTGAGTTCTCCTTCCGCTTTTGCAAAATCTCTTACTTCTAATTTTTCTTTTAATAACATTTCTGCTCTTTTTCTTGCTTCGTCTACTTTTGCCACTTCTATGTCTTCCGATCTAACCGCGTAATCTGCAAGTATTGTTACTTTATTGTTTGCTACTTCTATAAAGCCGCCTGTAATAGCTATAGATTGCAAAGAAGAATTTTTTTTAATTAATAATTCGCCCGGTTCGATTTTTGTCAGTAAGCCGACATGCTGAGGAAGAATTGTTATTTGTCCATTTATTGTTGGTGCGACGACCTCATCGACTTCTTCTTTATAAACCGTTTTTATTGGAGTAACTATTTCCAGTTGAAGTTTCATCTCTTCTTTCCCCGTTCAACCACTTCTTCTATGTCTCCTGCCATATAAAATGCCTGTTCGGGCAAATCATCATATTTACCGTCTAATATTCCTTTAAATCCATTTATAGTATCCTTGATTTTTACATATTTACCGGGTTGTCCCGTAAAAACTTCGGCAACGAACATAGGTTGACTTAAGAATCTTTGGATTTTTCGGGCTCTTGTGACTATTTGCTTATCTTCATCCGATAGTTCGTCTATTCCAAGAATAGCAATAATGTCCTGCAAATCTTTATAGCGCTGCAAGACTTTTTTTATTCCCTGCGCGACTTCGTAATGTTCAAGACCAACAATGTTTGGATCTAGAATTCTGGAACTGGAAGACAAAGGGTCAACTGCCGGATATATTCCCTGTTCGGCGATAGACCTTTCCAAAGTAATTGTAGCATCCAAGTGGGCGAAAATTGTAACGGGAGCAGGATCCGTGTAATCGTCTGCGGGAACGTATACTGCCTGTACGGATGTAATTGAGCCGTGTTTTGTAGAAGTTATTCTTTCCTGAAGGGTTCCCATTTCGTTTGCCAATGTCGGCTGATATCCGACAGCCGATGGCATGCGTCCCAAAAGCGCCGATACTTCGGAACCTGCCTGAGCAAAACGAAAAATATTGTCTATAAAAAGCAATACATCCTCTTTTTTCTCGTCTCTAAAGTATTCTGCCATGGTGAGCGCTGTTAATCCAACTAACATTCTGTTTGCCGGAGGCTCGTTCATTTGTCCAAATACCATAACGGTTTTATCCAGAACTTTTGCCTCTTTCATTTCAAGCCAAAGATCGTTTCCTTCACGCGTTCGCTCGCCAACTCCTGCAAATACAGAGTGTCCTTTATGCTCCATGGCGATATTTCGGATTAACTCCTTAACAATAACTGTTTTTCCAACTCCGGCTCCTCCGAAAACTGCAATTTTCCCACCCTTTGTAAAAGGAGTAATAATATCAATGACTTTAATTCCGGTTTCCAAAATTTGAGGTTTTGTTTCTAAATCTGTTAGAGGCGGCGGTTCTCTATGAATTGGTTGCATTTTTATATTTTTTGTATCAAATGTTTCGCCGTCAATAGGATTACCTAAGACATTGAATATTCTTCCCAATGTCTTTGGCCCGACAGGAACTTTAATAGGGGCAAAAGTTCTTTCTACTTGTTCGCCCCGGGTTAGTCCGTCTGTTGGGCCTAATGCTAATGTTTTAACCTCGTTATTGCCAATTAAAAAAGCAACTTCCAAAATTAACTCTTTTCCTTTTGGAGGATTTACGATTAAAGCTTCATGCACCATTGGCGTTTCATTTTCGAAACGAACGTCAACAACCGGTCCTTGAATACCTATAATAATTCCGTTGGTTTTTACTTTATTCATACTAAACAAGCGCTCCCGAACTTATATCCAGTATTTCGTTTGTGATTTTTTCTTGTCTTTGCTTATTATAGTCTAATTGGAGCTCCATGATAATATCTTTCGCGTTATCGGTCGCGTTTTGCATGGCAAACATGCGGGCTGCTTGCTCTGATAAAAAGCTTTCAAGTAAATGCTGATAAATAGACATTTGAAGGTAATGTTCGAGAAGAGAAGGTAATAAAACTCCTATCTTTGGTTCGAACATTTCAAATTCCGCTTGATCTTTACTAACGCTTTCTTTCGTCTTCGAATCATAATCAAATGCAAGAGGCAGAATTGTTTCTATTTTTGGAACTTGTGAAAAAAAACTCGAAAAATGAGTCGACAATACTTTGACTGAATTCACTTTTCCATTAAGAAAGTAGTCGTTTATAATTCTTTCGATAGGGTAAATCATTTCCAATACGGGTAGCGTATTTCCAAAAGGAAAAGACGCGATTAAAGTTTTTCTTAAACGAAGCACATTGTTTTCCATTTTTTTACCAATTGTTAAAAAAGTGAAATTATTATTCTTTTCAAAACTTAATAATTCGCGAAGAAGATTTGTTACTAATCCTCCGCAAAGTCCTTTATCGGGCGAGAAAATAATCAAAAGCGTTGTATCGGAACTATTAGATTTCATGTATGGATGAAGCTCCTCGCGGTCTATTTTTGATGACAATTTTTTTGCAAGGAGGGATAGTTTTTCAACGTAAGGTCTGCTTCCTAATGCCACTTCCTGCGCTCTTTTAAGTTTAGATGCCGCTATCATTTGCATAGCTCTTGTTGTCTTAGAAACATTTTGAGCGGTTTTTATTCTTCTTTTTAAAAGTAATGTATTTGCCATAGTATTTAATTCAAAATTCAAAGTGCAAAATTCAAAATTGCAATTTAAAATTCAAAATTGTTTCGTTAACTTTTAACTATACTGTAAATATCTTTTTGAATTCCTGTGTTATTTTTTGCATCTGTTTTGTTGTCTCTTCGTTTATTTTTGAACCTGTTTTTAATGTTTCAATAAGTTTTGGAGTATTTTTTGTAACATATTTATGGTATTCCTTTTCAAATTTTGGGATAGAATCAACAGGAACATCATCTAAAAATCCGTTTGTCACAACCCAAATGCTTAATACTTCCAACGCTTCGTCCAAGGGATTATATTGGGCTTGTTTTAAAACTTCTGTTATTCTTTTTCCCCGCTCGAGTTGAGAAAGCGTTGCAGCGTCCAGCTCCGATCCAAACTGGGCAAAAGCAGCCAAAGAGTTATATTGAGCAAGTTCTAGTCTTAGTTTCCCCGATACCGACTTCATGCAACCTGTTTGGGCAGACCCTCCTACTCTGGAAACTGAATTTCCAACATCAATTGCAGGTCTTATACCGCTATTGAATAAGTCGTCTTTAAGAAAGATCTGTCCGTCTGTTATTGAAATAACATTGGTTGGAATATACGCGGATATATCGCCGGCTTGAGTTTCAATTATAGGTATCGCAGTTATTGATCCTCCTTTATTTTTTTTATTCAGTTTTACCGCTCTTTCCAAGAGTCTGCTATGTAGGTAAAATATATCGCCCGGATATGCTTCGCGTCCCGCTGGTCTTTTAAGAACAAGGGATATTTGTCTGTATGCCCATGCGTGTTTTGTTAGATCGTCATAAATAACAAGCGCGTCTTGACCTCTTTCCATAAAATATTCGGCAATGGCACATCCCGCGTATGGAGCCAAATATTGTAATGAAGCAGGGCTTGATGCCGGAGCGGCAACAATTATCGAGTAATCAAGAGAATCTTCTTCTTTTAGTCTTCCGATAATTTGGGCGACCGTGCTTTCTTTTTGCCCTATGGCAACATAAATACAAATGACTTTATTTTTTCCTGAAAGTTGTATTCTTTGATTAATGATTGTGTCAATCGCGATTGCTGTTTTTCCAAGACCGCGGTCTCCGATAATAAGTTCTCTTTGACCTCGGCCTATTGGAATCATGGTATCAATAGCCTTTATCCCTGTTTTTAAAGGCGTATTCACCGGTTCTCTTTCTACAACACCGGCTGCAATTTTCTCAAGAGGCATGTCAATTCCTTTCTTGATTTTTGTTTTTCCGTCGAGTGGAATTCCAAGAGGATTAATAACCCGACCTATTAAATCTTCGGAAACACTTATGCTTAATATTTTACCGGTTGTTTTAACAATGTCTCCTTCTTTGATTTCGGCGCCTAGGTCAAGAAGAATGATAGAAACGTTATCTTCGTTAAGGCTTAGAACTACGCCCGTAGATCCTGTTTCAAAAGAAACTAATTCTCCCATGAAAGTAGACGACAGTCCGTTTGCGACTATTACTCCGTCGTTATTTTTTTCGACTATACCTACATTTTGAGTCTTTTGGTCTTGTCCGAAAGACATTAATTTCTTTTCTAATTTTTCAATAATTTCTTTATTGTCTATCATTGCTTGTTTATGTGTTTTAAGAGATTTTCCAGAGTATTTTTCAAGTTTAAATTATATATTAAATCGTTATTTTTAATTTCTACGCCAACTAGTAAACCCGGATCTATATTATATACTATTTTTTTGTTCGGAAAAAGATTTAAAAACATTTTTTGTTCTTCAATTTCCGGCATTTTTGGCAAAGATATAATTACGCTTGTTTCATTTTCCCACTTTTTTAATGCTTTTAAATATTCTTTAAGTTCTTTTCGGTTTAAATATTTAGATATTAACTCCACTTTTTCTTGGTTTAAAGTCATTTTTTCGTAACTTAAATTTATTAGTTGTCTAAGTAATTTTTTTGTCATATTTATATCTTTTTATTTTAATTTTTTAACTGCTCTTGTCATTAATTCTTTTTGTTCTTTTTCGGTGAATAATCCGCTTAGCGCTTTTTCTAGAAACGAAACTGAAATTTTACTAACATTGGCAATTATTCTATCTTCGGTTTCCTTTGCTTCCCGTTCTATTTGTTCCCTTGTTTCGTTGATTATCTTTTCGGCATGTTTTTTAGCCGCTTCCTCGGATTTCTTTTGAATTTCCAACGCTTCATTTTTTGCATCTTCCATAATTTTGGTTGCATGCGTTTGCGCTTTTTTAAGTATATTTTTTTCTTGTTCCAATGTATTTTCTAAAAGTTTTCTTGCCTCTTCTGTTTTTTCCAACCCCTCTTTTATTTCGCTTGCTCTTTTTTTCAGCATTTGAAACACCGGTTTGTACAAGAAACGGCGAAGAAGATAAAGTATTATTAGAAAATTTACAATTTGCGCGCCTAAAAATACAGGATCTAGTCCAAAGTTTTTAATTAATTCCATACTTAAAAATTCCACTATCTACATACTGCTTTAACTTATGTTTTTGTGGTTTTTTTATATTACTTAATAAATGCTAAAATTAACGAATAAATAGCGATAGCTTCGGCAAAGGCCATAGCCAAAAGCATTGCCGGCAAAATTCTGCCAGATGCTTCGGGATTACGACCCAATGCTTCCATTGCTTTAGCGCCAATAAGACCGATTGCTATTGCAGGTCCAATACCGCCAAGAGCAATAATTAATCCCCCAGAAATACTAAATACCATTGTTAATCACCTCCTCAGATTCATGATGCGGTGTTGTTAAAATTGCCATGAATGCCATTGTTAGCATAGAGAAAACTAATGCCTGTACAAATCCGACTATTATTTCCAGAAGTAAAAACGGGATTGGAAAAAGAAACGCAAAAATCGTAGAAACCGTAAGCAAAACTACTTCTCCCGCAAAAACATTTCCAAATAAACGAAAAGATAAAGAAATGATTTTTGTAATTTCCGATATGATTTCTAAAATTCCAACGTACATATTAACGGGGTTAAGCGAGAAATACCTGCCTAAATAACTTTTAATCCCCAGAGTCTTGAGACTTAATATATGAGTTGCAAAGGCAGAAATAAGTGCCAAGGCAAGAGTTGTATTTAAATCGCTTGTTGCCGATCGGACTATTGGGATAAGCTCTTTTTTCCCATCCACGTGATGAAAAAAGCCGATACTTCCAACACCTGGAATAAGCCCGCTCCAGTTTATTAAAAGTATAAATAAAAAAAAGCTCATAAAAAAGGGAAATATTTTTGCGGTTCTGTTTTGCGCGACTGATTCAGTTAAATCGTAAAAAACTCCAATAGTCATTTCTATCATGTTCTGAAACATACCGGGAATGAGGCTTAATTTTCTTTTAAGAACAAACATGCCGGTTATTAGCAGACTATCAACAAGTGCCGTGTCTAGTAAAACGTTTGTAACGGGAAATTTGCCAATAAAAAAAACAGGTTCTGCAACTAATGATGTCATGACATCTAATTTTAAATGTATTTAAAACTTAAGTCAAGTCATTAAATGGTTGGTTGGGAAAATTCTTTTTACTATTACCATCGGTTTTTCATTTTTTGTATCGATATGTCCGTCAACAATAATTACGGTATCTTTTATCAAATAGCTTTTATATTGGTCATATACTTTTGGGAAAACAATGCACTCGATAGTCATGCCTTTTTCGTCCCCCAATGTTAAAAATGCCATTTCAGAACCGTCTTTTTTTGTAAAAATCTTTTTAATTGACTCAATAATTCCTCCAATTTTTACAGCTGTACCTTCGTTTTCTTCCGAAATTAATTCAAGCTCGTGAGTAATTAAAGATTTAATATTAGAGAGGTTTTCTATTTGTGGATGAGACGTGAGATAAATTCCTAAGAATTCCTTTTCGAAAGCCAATTTTTCTTGCGTTGAAAAATCATCCATATTTTGGGTTAAATTTGAAGTTTTTAGAGGTTGCGGGTCGTCTCCGAAAAGCGATCCTTGTCCTTCCAGAGCTTGTTTTTTAAGTCTATGCTGTTCTTCAAGTATATCTGTTAAATTATCCAAAAGGTAAGATCTCTTCCCGAAATGGTCCATAGCTCCCGATTTAACAAGACTTTCATGCGTTTTTTTATTAACTTTAGATAAATCTACGCGTTGGCAGAAATCCTGGAAAGATTTAAAATTTCCATTTTTTCGAGCAGATAAAATAGTTTCAATAGCCGCTTCTCCGACATTTTTAATTGCGGAAAGACCAAAACGGATATTTTTCCTTTCCTCTATGGTAAACTCGCTTTCCGATTTGTTGATGTCGGGAAGAAGGACTGGAAGTTTAATTCTTCTACACTCCGCAACGGCCTGGGCTATTTTTTCATTTTTTGCAGGTCCCGATGCTCCGCGCGACTCGGCGGTAAATAATGCCGTCATAAACTCCACAGGGAAATGCGTTTTCATGTATGCAGTGTGATATGCGATTAGAGCATAAGATGCGCTGTGAGATTTATTAAACCCGTATCCTACAAACTTTTCAATTAGGGCAAATACGTCTTCTGCAGTTTTTTTTGAATATCCTTTTGAGACACATCCTTTTAAAAATCTTTCTTTTTCTTTTTTCATTAATTCCGGTTTTTTCTTGCCGATTGCCTTTCTAAAATTATCCGCTTCTGCCATTGAATATCCAGCCATTGAGTTTGCGATTTGCATGCATTGCTCCTGATAAACCGCGATTCCGTATGTTTCCGACAATATCGGTTTCAAGTCAGGGTGGGGATATTTAATAAGATTAGGATTGTTTTTTGAAGCGATAAAATCGTCAATCCATTGCATTGGACCTGGTCTGAAAAGTGCTACCATGGCTGAAAGATCCGAAATTTTTGAAGGCTTTAAATCTTTTGCCAGTCTTCTCATGCCGTTTGATTCAAGCTGAAATACTCCTGTTGTTTCACCCGACTGGATAAGTTCGTAAGCTTTTTGGTCATTTGGTGGAATTTTCGATAAATCTATTTCGATTCCCTGATTTATCTTGGCAAAATAAATAGCGTTTTCCAAAATAGTCAAATTCCGAAGTCCTAAAAAATCTATTTTTAAAAGTCCGATTGCATTGCTTGAAACATTCAAGTCCAAATCGTACATGTCATATTGGGTTATTATTCGTTCTCCTCTTGCTTCTTTTTGCAAAGCTGTATATTCGGTAAGTGGTTTGTCTGCTATAACAACGCCTGCCGCGTGAGTTGAGGCATGTCTTGTAACTCCTTCAAGTTTTTTTGCCAAATCAAGCAACTTTTTATTTTCAGGTTCGGTGTTATAGATGGCGGCCAGCTCAGGCGTTTGGTCAATAGCTTTTTCAATTGTCATAGCAAAACCTTGGACTCCCAGCGGAATTAGCTTTGCTATTCTATCGGGTCCTGCATATGGCATACCCAGAGCGCGCCCTGCATCTCTTATAGATCCTCTTGCTTCCATTGTTCCAAATGTGATAATTTGCGCCACTTTTTCTTTTCCGTATTTTTCCGTTACGTATTTAATTACTTCATCGCGTCTATCATCGGCAAAGTCCAAATCAAAATCGGGAGGAGTTGGTCTGTGAGGATTTAAAAATCTTTCAAAAGGTAGCCCGTATTCTAAAGGATCAAGCTCCGTGACTTTAAGTATGTATGAAATTATGCTTCCTGCAACCGATCCACGTCCTGGTCCTGCCGCGATTCCTTTTTCTCTTGCCCATTTTTTTAAATCCTGGACAATTAAAAAATATGTAGTATATCCTTTTTGGAAAATAATTGACAACTCGTATTCTATTCTTTGTTTTATTTCTTCAGTAGGATGAGGATATCTGTCGGGTAGATTTTCGTCTACGATCTTTTTTAAATATTCTTCAGGCGTTATATTCCCAGGAAGGTCAAATTTTGGAATTACCCATTTTCCGGTTTGAATTTCAATGTCGCACATATTTGCAATTTTTACGGTATTTTCCAAAGCTTCGGGGTACTGGACAAACATATTTTTCATTTCCTCCGGGCTTTTAAGGTAAAAATCTGGAGAATCAATCATGGATAATTTTCTGTCCGTTTCAAGAATTGTTTTTTGCGTCTGAACGCAAAGGAGAATTTCTTGAGCTTCTGCGTCTTCTTTATTAGTATAATGACAGTCATTTGTTGCCACAATCGGAACTCCAAGCTTTTTCGAAAGTTCCACTAATTCTTTGTTTGCTTTTTCTTGATCTGATATTTTTTCATGACTTTGAAGCTCAAAATAAATATTATTGTCCCCAAAAATTTTTATTAAGGACTTCGCTTTTTCTTCCGCCTCTTTATGGTGCCCAAGAAGAAGAGGCTCCGTTATAAATCCGTTAATACATGCAGTCAAACAGATTAGCCCTTCGTGGTGATTTTGTAATACGTCCAAATCTATTCTAGGTTTATAATAAAATCCTTCCAAGTTTGATATCGTGACCAGTTTTAAAAGATTTTTATATCCGGTATTATTTTTTGCCAAAAGAATAAGGTGGTTATGGTCATTGTCAATGCCACTTTCCTTGTCAAATCTTGATCTTCTCGCCACATAAACTTCGCATCCGATTATCGGTTTTACTCCTAAATCTCGGCATGTATTATAGAATTTCAGTGCGCCATATAAACCTCCATGGTCTGTTATTGCAAGCGAATCCATGCCAACATCTTTTGCCTTTTGTATTACTCCTTTTATTCTGGATAATCCGTCAAGGAGCGAATACTCCGTGTGGTTGTGAAGGTGAACAAATTTAGACATACCTATATTTTAGCAGGTTCCGGGGTATCTGGCTGAGTTATTTCAGATTTATTCTCAGGCATTGTCATCCCTTTCTTATAAAGCGTAACTCTATTTTTAACTGGTATTCCTTCTGGTGTTCTTTTACTATTGTATAGAGCAGTATCTGCTTGGTGCTGTAGTTCTTCTGGTGTATTACAGTTTGAATCAGGATAACCTGTGCAACCCATGCTTATTGTTAAAAGTTGCCCATTTTTTATATATTCTGACATTGACGTCGCAAGTTGAGATTCAATAGCTTCTCTTAATCTTTCTCCTGCAATTAGTGCATTTTCAGCTGATGTCTCCGGAAGAATAACTGCAAATTCATCTCCTCCAATTCTTGCTGCGGTACATTCTCCCGTAAGTCTTGCAATGATATCAGCTTCTCTGAAGGTTTTTAATATTATATCTGCGGTTTTTTTTAATAGTTTATCTCCAGCTCTGTGCCCGTGAGTATTATTTACTGTTCTCATATCATCCAAGTCTATGTAAAGAACCGAGACGGGTCTATAATATCTTTTAGCAACTGAAAAAACTTTTCTTAATTCTTGTTCAAAACCTTTTCTATTTTTTAATCCTGTTAGAGAATCTATATTTACTTTTCGTGCTTCTTCTCTAAGTCTTTCGATTCTGACTTCATCTGCTGTTAATTTTCTTGCAAGAACATTTAAAGTTTTATCATTTGTATTAGGTAGTAAATTTCTTAATTGGTTAGTTTTTTCATCCACCTTATTTTGGATTGCAGGTCTCTTACTAACTTTTATTTTGGGTTGTTCTAATACTGATGATTCACTCATTTTATTTTTTGTAAAATCTTATTTTTAATTATATCAATTTCTATTTTTCTTTTGGTGACTCTTAAAACCTGTCCTATCAAAAACATTATGACATTTTCTTTCCCTTTTTTGTAGTCTTCAACTGCTTTTGGGTTTTCGGATAAAACTTGATCTATGATTTTTTCAAGTTCATTTTCGTCAATTGTTGCCACTTGCGTTGCAGATAAAATAATTTGAATAAGTTCTGCAGGTAGAATTGTGTTTAAATCAGGTTTTTTGTGAATTATCCAATTGGCAATTGTTTTTACTTCCAATGCTTTTTCGTTTTTTTCTTTTAATTTATTATTCACTCTGACGCATTCTTCGAAATATTCAGCAGTTTCTTTTTCTCTTGTTAAAATCTCTGCATCGTAATCTGAGAGTTTATAATCTTTTTTAAATCTTTCAAATTTTGTGCTTGGTAATTCCGGCATATTGGATTTTATATCTTCAATTTGCGACTTTTCAAAACTTATTGGCGGAATATCCGGTTCCGGAAAATAACGATAATCTTTTGCCTCTTCTTTGGATCTTTGTGATACAGTAATTTGCTTTTTTTCGTCCCATCCTCTTGTTTCCTGGTCCGGAATTTCGCCTTTTTCTAAAATTTCCATTTGTCTTTTTAACTCATAATCAATAGCCTTTTCTACAAATTTAAAAGAATTAATGTTCTTAACTTCAACTTTATAATTAGGTAATTCACCTTTTGATATTGGTAGTATTTGTTTATTGGTAGTATTTGTAGTATTACATTCACGAAGTGATATGTTGGGTTCGAGTCTCATGTCTCCTTTTTCCATATCCGCATTAGAAACATCAAGATAGCGAACAATCTGCTGAAGTTTTTGAAGATATTCTTTTACTTCGGGAGCGTTTTCGAAATCCGGATCCGTTACAATTTCAACCAGGGGTACACCGGATCTGTTAAAATCAATTAGAGTCGAGTCTCCTTCGTGTATTAATTTTCCCGTGTCTTCTTCCATGTGGACTCTTGTTATACCTACTTTTTTACCGTTTGATAACTCTACGCATCCGTTAATACAAAAAGGCTGATCATATTGGCTTATCTGATATCCTTTAGGCAGATCGGGATAGAAATAATTTTTCCTGTCAAATTTAGAAAATAAGGGAATTTTGCAGTTTAATGCAAGGCCAATTATAATACACCACTCAATCGCTTTTTTATTTGGAACAGGCAAGGCTCCGGGAAGTCCTAAACAAACAGGACAAGTATGAGTGTTTGGTTTTTCTCCAAAATAGTCTGCAGAACAACCGCAAAACATCTTGCTCTTTGTTTTTAGCTCTACATGAACCTCAAAACCTATAATAGGTATATAATTTTTTTTATTCGTGTAATTCATGCCTATATGCTTTAATGATTTAAATCATTAAAGCAGACTTATAATTTTGGTTTATATTTAAACCATTGAGTTTGTATTTCGTATGAATGCCCAACTTGATAAAGTAGTTCTTCCGAAAATTGCGGACCTATTATCTGCATTCCTATTGGCAAACTCTCTTGAGAAAATCCGCAGGGAATTGCCAGAGATGGTATTCCGGCTAAATTAATTAAAACAGTATAAACGTCTACCAAATACATTTGCAATGGATCGTCTGCCTTTGCGCCGATTTTAAAAGGCGGGGTGGGGGAGACAGGAGAAAGCAAAACATCACATTTTTCAAAAGCTTTTTCAAAATTCTGTCTTATTAAAGTTCTTACTTTCATTGCTTTTTTATAATAAGCATCGTAATATCCGGCAGAAAGAGCATATGTTCCAATCATAATACGTCTCTTTGCTTCGTCTCCGAATATTTCTCTTTTGTTGCCGAATCTGATACCGTCATATCGAGCCAGATTAGAACTTGTTTCAGAAGGCGCAATAATATAATAAGTTGCGATGCCATATTCGACTGACGGGATTAAAACATCAACAAATTCAGCACCTAAGCGTTCAAATATTTTTTTTGCATTATCTATTGACGTTTTAACTTCTGCATCTAACCCTTCTCCATAAAATTCTTTTGCAATTCCTACCCGTATTCCCTTGATGCCTTTATCGATAGTTTTTGTATAATTTGGAACATTCCTTGGAGAACTTGTTGCATCTAATTTATCTTTTCCGGCTATTATTTCAAGTATATTTGCGTTATCAGACACTGTTTTTGTCATTGGTCCCATGGAATCTAAAGATGAAGCATAAGCAATTGCGCCATACCTGGAAACACGTCCGTATGTAACTTTCATGCCAACTGTTGAGCAAAAAGAAGAAGGTAGACGAACTGATCCTCCCGTGTCTTCTCCTATATCAAAAATTGTCATGTCGGTTGATAATGCAACGGCCGAGCCTCCGCTTGATCCGCCCGGTACATAATCTGTATTCCATGGATTTTTTGTAGGTCCAAAATCGGAATTTTCTGTAGATGCGCCGTGTCCCCATGCATCACAATTGGTTTTGCCAATTAGTATTGCGCCGGAATCTATGAGTTTTTGATATAAAGTTGCGTTGTAAACAGGAAAATAATTGTCTAAAACATTTGATCCTGCCGTTGTCTTAATATCTTTTGTCGAATAAATATCTTTCATGGAAAAAGGAATTCCCAAAAGGGGAGAAGTATCTCCATTTTTTATTTTTATATCCGCCTTTTTTGCAACATCTATTGCGTCGTCTTCGCAAACTGTTAAATATGCATTTAATTTTGGATTTAATTCTTTAATTCTTTCCAAACACGCGGTTACCAATTCTAGGGACGAGAATTTTTTGGAAGTTAAACCTTCTTTAGCTTCTTTTATTGTTAATTCATTTAATTTCATGCCTTTTCTTATAAGGGTTCAACCCTTAATAACTTTAAATTTTTCTTAAAAGGGTTGAACCCTTTAAGATCCATCGAGTACTGCTTTTACCTTAAACATCCCATTATGTTTGTCTTTGGTGTTTGATAGTGTTTCTTCTTGCGGCAGAGATGGTCTTGTTTCGTCTTCTCTTTCCACGTTTTCAAGTCTGGTAACCTGGCTGGTTTCTTCAACTTTTGATGTATCCACTTCCTGAAGTTTTTTTATGTAGTCCAAAATAGAGGAGAGTTGCGATTCAAATTTTTCAACTTCGTTATCTTTAAGAGGTAAATTTGCCAATTTCGCAACATGCTTAACATCAATTCTCATGAATCTATTATAGCTGAACTTGTAGTCTGTTGACAATCGCTTTGTTGGCCTGAAGTTCTAAGCTATCATCTAGCTGTTTTAGTTCTATTGATTTTTTGTACTTTTTTTCTAATGCTAATTTGATTAATAGGTCTGCGAAGTGGGGGTTTTTGGGTAAAATTGGTCCATGTAAGTATGTGCCGAAGCTATTTTTGTAAACTGCTCCTTCTGTTTTGTCAGTGCCGTTATTTCCAAAACCTTTAATAACTTTCCCAAAAGGCTTAATGTCCTGCCCCAAATAAGTTCTTCCACCATGATTTTCAAAACCAACCAGAGTATTATTGTTCGAGCGAAGTCGAGAACTATCTTCTAAATGAACTTCTCGACTCGTTTCACTCGCTCGAAGAATAACGTTAGTTTTAGTTACAATGTTACCAATTAATCTTGGTTTATTTATACCCGGATTTTCAGTGTACAGGTCAAAAATGTCAAGCCCGGGGATTGTTGTTCCGTCTGCCTCTTTATAATATTTACCTAAAAATTGATATGCTCCACAAATATAAAGGCCAGGGACTTCGTTATCAATCATTTCCTTTAATTCTTTTACTTTTTCTTTTGTTAAATCATTTGAAACAATTTTCTGTTGTCTATCCTGTGCTCCTCCCATAAATAAAAGGTCACATTTTTTTAATTCTTTAATGGTAAATCCTAAGTCTAGTCTTTCAACGTCAATTTCTATTCCACGCCACTCACACCGCTTTTGAAGCACAACAATATTACCTCTGTCTCCATATGTACTCATTAAGTCCGGATATAACCATCCGATAGTTAGCGATAATTTTTTGTTTCCCATATTTTTACTAGCTAAACACTATAATGATATATATCATTATAGTAAGCTATAGTATTTTTTTACCGGTAAGAATTTTTCTAACTTCCAACATCGCCGAATATGTTGGAAGTATATACAAAATTTCATTATCTTTTAATGAATTTAACCCTGATTTTATTGCTTTGCCTAAGTTATCTATAGTTTTGAGATTTTCAGCCAGAGGCTGATCGGCCTTTGGCCGAAAGTTTTGGTTTTGAGTTTTGACATTTGAACTTTGAGTTTCAAGAGCATATTTGACTCTAAGTCCCATATCAAAAGCTCTATCACCGCTGCATATAATATTGACTGCTTTATCTTCGATTTCTTCGATCTCCGTGTCCCATATCCAAGAAACGTCTCGGCCATCTGGGATTCTATCATTTAATACAAAAAGTATGTTCTTGCCTCCAAGTTCTAAAATAGTTCTTAAAGATTCATTAAAACTTGTAGGGTTTTTAGATAAAAATAGGTGGACTTTTTTGTTATCAATTTCCAGCATCTCTTGTCTGCCGAATGCAGGGACGAATTGTTTTAGAGATTGTTCGATTGTTTCATTGTTGACATTGTTGGTTTTTGCGAAAAGTACTGCGGCCAGTGTATTATATCTGTTATAAATTCCGGGAAGGGGATAAATAGGGAAGTTGTCTAAATCCGGTTTAGGTCGTTCTAATTTGCATTTGTTGCATTTCCAAATACCAATGTGGGAGAAGTAAACTATTTCAAAGTCTAATCTTGATCCGCAATTTGGACAATATATGGTGTCTGCGGCATGTTCGCTTTTTGATTTTCCGAGACTTTTGTCGTTCAATCCGAAATAGGAAACGTTGAGATGAGATTCTTCGCTACGCTCAGAATGACAATTGGATAGAGATAGGCCAAGATAAGCAATTTGTGGATCGTCTGCGTTTAGTATCAGATTGGGCAATGGATTCCCGCTTTCGCGGGAATGACGGGAGACAAGGTCAGATAGCGCTTCTTGCCATTTTCTGGCAATTGTGTCTACTTCTCCGTATCTATCCAGCTGGTCTCTAAAAAGATCAAGGAGAATTATTGTGTTTGGAGTTAACTCTTTTAAGATTAAGGAGAGTGTATTCTCATCTATTTCAAATATCGCAAAATCGTAATTTAGCATACAGACTCTATTACTATGTAATAATAGAGTAGAAGCAATGCCATTTAAAAGATTTGCTCCCGATTCATTTTGAAAAACTTTCTCTCCATTTTTTTCAAGAATAGTTCTTATCAGTTTTGAAGTTGTAGTCTTTCCGTTTGTTCCGGCAATTAGAATTATTTTTAGATTCTTATTCTTTTTGATTAAGTCTTTAATAAAATTCTTGTTGACTGATAGAGCTATGTGCCCCGGCCAAGTTGACCCGGAACCTAAATTGAATAGCTTACTTATCTTAGAAAAAGTCTTGCCGATTAAAAATAATCCTGTATTTAACATCAAAATTTCTAATTTCTGATTTCTAATTTCTAATCAAATTCAAATGCTTAAAAATTAAAAAATTAAAAATTGATTTCAAATTTCAAATTAAAAATTTAAAATTGCTGTTTATATTTTAACAGAAAGAGGGTTAATTTAATAATTTTACATTGAGCGGAGAATTTTGATTCTATCTTCGATTGGTGGGTGGGTGTTAAAGAGGCCGGCAAGAAAGCTTTTAATTTCTTTTCCTTTAAAAGGATTAACGATATATAAATGAGCTGTGGCATTATTAGCCGCTTCCAAGGGTTCGCGATCGCGACTTATCTTTTCCAGAGCAGATGCCAAACCTTCCGGGTAACGGGTTAGTAGCACTCCCGACGCATCTGCTAAAAATTCTCTTTTTCTTGAAATTGCAAGTTGAATTAATGTCGCGATTATCGGCGAAAGAATGGCCAATACGATTCCGATAAGCATAAATATGGCCTGCGAGTTTCCCCTGTCTTCCCTGTCTCTTCCTTTAAACCACACGCTTCTCATAAAAATATCTGCCAAAAGCGCAATTGTTCCAACTAAAATTACAACAATAGCCATAAGTCTAATATCAAAGTTTTTAATATGTGACAATTCATGCGCTATTACTCCTTCGAGTTCTGCTTTATTTAACTTTTCCAAGATTCCTGTCGTTGCACAAACAACCGCGTGTTTTGGATCCCGTCCTGTAGTAAAGGCATTAGGGGCAGAATCATCAATTATGTAAATTTTAGGCATAGGTAGTCCATCTCCAATACATAAATTTTCAACTGTTCTGAAAAGCTCGGGATTATCTTTTTTCTGGATCTGTTTTGCATTGGACATTCCGAGAATTATTTTGTCGGAATAATAATAGCTCCCAAGACTCATTAGTCCGGATAATATTAGTGCAAAACCTGCAACAGACAGACCTCCTCCAGTCGCCTTACTATAAACGTAGACAAGAGTCGTAATGAAGGCCACAAAAAAAACCATGATAACCCACGTTCTTATCTTGTTAGAAGTAATTTGAGAATAGATATTCATTTGAAATCAGAATTGTACTTTTACAGGCTTTTTATCTGCTTCTTCCGCCTCAAAGAATTCTTCGTCTTTGAATCCGAACATCCGACCTATGGGACCGCTTGGAAAATTAGCCAGCGTTGTATTATAGTCCCTAACGTTTGTATTATAAAACTGCCTTGAATATGCAATTTTATTTTCCGTATCTGCTAATTCCTGCTGAAGCTGTAAAAAATTTTCGCTTGCCTTTAGATCTGGATAATTTTCGGAAACGGCAAATAAACTTTTTAATGCACCTGTCAACATATTATCGGATTGCGCTTTTTCATGCGGGGTTTCCGCTTTCATTAGAGCCGTTCTCGCTTTTGTTACTTCTTCAAAAACTGTCTTTTCGTGTTTGGCGTATCCTTTAACGGTTTCTATTAAATTTGGTATTAAATCTATTCTTCTTTTAAGTTGAACGTCTATTCCGCTTAGCGCTTCCTTTATGCGGACTTTTCCAGTTGCTAAACTGTTGTATGTTGACCAAACAAACAAAACTAATGCTGATAGACCTCCTATTATCAATAACATTGAAATTGGCATTTATATCACCTCCTTTAACCTTTAAGCCACTTTATAAACTCATTATAATGCATTGTATTTAAAATGTCATTTTTTACGGCCCATCCGCGCCGTGCCACTGCTACGCCAAACTTCATTAAATTCATTTGCCAAACGGCATGACTATCGGTGTTTATAATCAATTTGACGCCGTTTTGAATTGCTTGTCTCACCATAGTATCCGGAAGATCAAGTCTGGTCGGCCATGCGTTTATTTCGAGTGCTATACTTCGTTTTTTGCAGAAATCTAAAATTTCATCAAAATCAAAATCAAAAGATGATCTTTGGTTAAGTAGTCTTCCTGTCGGATGACCAAGTATTCTTGCTTTTGAATTTGAAAGTCCTTCTATAATTCTTTTCGTCATTTTCTTTTTATCCATACTAAATGAACTATGAATAGCTACTATTGCGGCATCTAGGGTTGATAAAGCCTTTTCGTTTAAAGAGAGATGCCCACAGGCTAAAATGTCTACTTCAAGCAAGTTTATTACTCGTACATCTTTATTGTTCGATTTAAATTGTTCAATTTTTTCTTTTCGTCTTGCTAATATTGAATAAACCTTTTCTTCTGTGTGTTTTGATACGCTTGGATTATGTTCGGAAAAACCCAGATACTCGTAATTTAGTTTTCTTGCTTTTTCCAGCAACTGCTCCATTGAGTCGTGTCCCAAATCGTGGCTGGGTTCTATCGGATAATCGGAGTGGATATGAAGATCTCCCTTGATGTCCGATAGCTCAACAAGATTAGGTAGCTTATGTTGTATTGCCAATTCTACTTCTCCGGTATCTTCTCGGAGTTCAGGCGGTATCCAATCCATGCCTATTGCGTTATAAAATTTTTCTTCGGTGTCAAAACTTTCAACTTTCAATTTTCCACTTTCAACTTTTTTCTTAATGCCGTACTCGGATAGAGAAATTCCTTTTTTAAGCGCATAGTCTCTTAAGTGGATATTGTGATTTTTAGATCCTGTAAAATGCTGAAGAAGTGATCCAAAGCTTTGTGGGGGTTGCGTCATTAGATCAATTTGCCTACCAGATGAAACAAGAATAGATGCTGTTGTAGATCCTTCTTCGATAACACGGTCTTTGTATGGGTACGCAATAAAATGTTTTATTACGGCAATCGGGTTTTTAGTGGCAACTGCTATATCGATATCTCCAACCGTTGCCATCATTCGCCTCAAGCTTCCCAGTGGATATGCTTTTATTACTGCCTCTGATTGCTTTACATAATTTACAACTTTTTCCGCAAGATCAAATGCGTACGGAAGTACCATCCTTTGAGTTTTACCTTTTTTTTGCCTAAATTCCGAAATTGCTCTTAAAATGTCTTTCTCCGATTTTTCTCCAAAGCCCGGAAGAGATGCTATTTTTCCTTTTTTTGCGAGTTTCTCTACATCGTTTATCACGTTTTCAGGATCTTTAAGGCCAAGCTCTGCAACAATTCGATATGCCTTTTTAGGACCAAACGTTGGAATGTCCAACAAAGGAAATAAAGACTTAGGTACACCTTTGGTCACCCAGTCGAAATGTTTTACTTTGCCAGTTTTAAATAGCTCTTGTAAGTGGGATTTAATTGAAGAACCCACTCCCGGAACCATATCAAGCTTATTTTCTTCATAAAGTTCTCTAATCTCGGACGATTGATGCTCAATGGTATCTGCAGCTCTTTGGTAAGCCATTATTTGAAAACGGAATTTTCTTTCGTCTTTAATTGCGTATGACGCTGCAACGTTTCTTAATATCTTGGCTACCTCTTTATTTGTCATTAGACTGAGCATATCAGAGGATTGATATTTCGACAAGATTCAATATAAATCTCTTCGAGCCTGAGCGATGGCCTCAGAGCCGAAGGCCTGAGTGAATCGAAGGATTGACTAGATTTCAATAATTTGTTAGGATACGAGAGTAAAGTTTGGGCTCGTAGTGAAGAGGCCTATCACGTCTCCCTGTCACGGAGAAGATCGCCGGTTCGAATCCGGTCGAGCCCGCCTATATATATCTTACCTGTCTAGAAAGGAGGAATATGCCAAGAAGAAAAAACACAAGTAACACCGGCACAGTAAGAGGAATTAAAAACGATTTGACAACAGGATTTTTATCTCAAATTAAATGGGGAGAGTCGTATACGAGTTTGATTTTAGGAATTGTTGTAGTTATTATAGCGGCAACTCTTATTGCTTCCTTTGCAAAAAATATAGGGTCTGGGAATAAAACTGCTTCTCAACAGACTTTATCTCAGAAAACAGAGTCAGCTAAAGAGAGTACGAGTAAACCAAAAATATATACGGTTGAGACTGGAGACGATCTTTGGAATATATCCGAAAAAGTTTATAAATCCGGGTTTTATTGGGTAGATATAGCGCGCGCAAATAGCCTCTCGGATCCTGGACTTATTCACAGTGGCAATGTTCTAAAATTGCCTGAAGTAAAACCATTAATTGCATCAACGGAGATTACAAGTAAAGAGGTGCAACCAGAAGTCGTATCTCAGACAAATTCAATCTCAGGAGGTACTTACACTATTCAAAAAGGCGATTATCTTTGGGAAATTGCGGTAAGAGCATATGGAGACGGGTTTAAGTGGGTCGAGATCGCAAAGGCAAATAATTTAACCGATCCGAATTTAATTTTCTCGGAAAACGTACTCAAAATCCCCCGCTGAGTGAATCTGGCTTATGTTTAATAATTTTGCTATACTGAACTAAATAAAGTTTACGCTGAGGAACGAAGTGACGAAGTGCGGGAGTAGTTCAGTGGTAGAATGCTTCCTTCCCAAGGAAGAGGTCGCCGGTTCGAACCCGGTCTCCCGCTCCATAAGATTTTAATCGAACTCGTGGATTTTAGCCTCAAGAAATTGCTAAAATTCTGTAAAATCAAAGCTTATAATGTTGTACCCATACGGGAATTGAACTAGCCTTGATGTTGCTATTTTTCTTCTTGTTCTGACTCTTCAAAACTTCCCATCCATTTTGACCCATAAACATGTTGCATAACAGCACAAGCCAATAAATAAACAACTTCTTGTATATCTTTAAGTTCTTCTTCGGAGGCTTTAGGATAATATTTTCTGATCACTTCCAATGGTAACATCCGTCATCACCACCTTCTTTTGCTAAGATTAACGGATGATAGGTTAAAGATGAGAAAGTTTTTCAAGAAAGAAGAAAAACTGCCATTTCAGTTTAGCGCTATTGAGGAATGCAGAAGCGGAACTAATTATTTTGTCTGGATAATTGGAATTGTTTTATCGCTTATTATTTTAGCGATTAGCCTTTTTCTTATAAATACTATTCGTCTCTAAACTGTTCGCTTCTGTCAAAAAGAACAACCTCATTTTGTTCATTAAGTTCATTATTATTTTCTGGTTGTCCGTTATAAACCCGTGCTTCTATTCCGTTAGAAACAACTCTAACTTTTTTCATTCTGGATAACTCATGATATCTAAGGGTAGGCTTATCTTCTTCGTATTCACCAGGAAAGACACAAACTAGACCTCTTTCAGCGCAAAGAGTTTGAATGTGTCCATTTTTACCTTGAGAATTTATGTCGCATATAATAACTGCTCCCTCTTTGGGTAAACGATAAGAATTATCACCTATTGAAAACATAAAATTACTTGGAAAAACTACCACACCGGTTTCTTCGCTGTTATCTTCTTCATGATCTAAAACAGGAAGTTCTAAATCACCAGTACCGATTGAGGCGCCCGTGTGAAAAGCTGGTTCATCGGGAAATTTAGCTTCTGGAACTTGAGAAAATGTATCCTCTGGTAATTCTTTCACTTGAACGAAATTAACATCAAAGCCGTCAACTACAAATTCTACCTGAACGTCTCCACCCCATATCCTTTCAACAATGGAAGTAAGCTGTGCAACCTTGATGGGTAAAGTGGGTCTTATTTTAAATTGATCTGGTGGAAAATGATGAACGTCATCAAAAGCATCTTCATTTCTTCCTACTCTCATTCCAAGAGTAAAATCAACTGCTTTTCTTCTAACAAAATTCCTGCTCGTCTCTGTTACGATTTCCATAAGTTCCGGTACCCCAGCAAGTCTTGAATTCATATAACCTTGTTCTGATTGATTATGCATAAAGCGAGTATCGGGAGTAATATATTTTTGTATTAGCAACCCCATTTCTTCTTCGTCAATTCCATGTCGGGCTCTATAAGCTAGGGCTCTTGGGCTATTCACTGATTCATAAATTTTTGCTACTGCATCTTTGAATTCTTGGAATGTTGCGTCACCATAAACCCTTACTGATTCGTATATTCCAGCACCTGTTACATTTGCTCCGTCCTCTGAAAATACCGCGCTGCTTCTAACAATATAGTCTGACTTCATTTCTTCATCTGAACCCCATATTCTATCCTTGGGTAAACTTGCTGCCCAATCGTAATAAGTTTGTAAATCGCTATCAAGAAGTTTTCCTTGTCTCCAAGCTCTATAAGAATCAACTGGTACAACTCTGAATGTTGGGACGGCTAATCCTGCATCAAAATCTCTACCCTTTGCTTTGTTAATCTGACCCACTAATTCAGAAAGAAGTATTAAATTTGCAGCCTTTGCACCATATTGAAGACGAAGTTGTTCAAATCTGCCTTGATTCTTAGAAGGTAATTTAGCGAGCCGCTTTTCAATTTGCAGTCTTGTTATTGCGGCTTCTGCTGTCATAACTGCACCTGGAATTACAGAATATCCTGATCTACTACCGCCACTTTTTGGTCTAAGTTCTGTGTGATATCCAGAATAGGTAGTTAAATTTTCCCAAGTCGGCTCCATATCTTCGTTACTATGTTTTCGCTGAAAGGCAATCGGAAACTTTGCTATATGGTCTAACACTTGTCTTTTAAGTCTTAATCCCATCTGATGTCTTCGCTGTAAATCAAGTTCTGTTTTAACTTGCTCGGTCATTCTTCTTATCTTTCTATCACCATTGTTAATTTGAATCATCTCAAACGTGCGATCTACAAGAGCCTTCGGGTCTAACTCTCCGCCATACGTTAACTCACCTGTGTCATAGTTATAAAAATGAGAAATATCATCTACTAACTCTCCTGCATTGCATATTCCAGCTAACACTTTTTCAGGATCATCAATAACTATTCCACGCCTTTCAAAATACCTTGTAGGATTCTCACCCGCCTCATAAGTTACCCATCTTAGTTGCTCTAAATTTCGATAAGGCATAGCGACCAAACTACTTGAAACAGATTCGAGGAACTCAAGGGTTGGATTTGCCATTTGGGCATAGAAAGTTCTTAATCCAGAAACACGAAGTCTCTCACTTGTAGGATTTCCTTGAGCAGGACCTAATCTTTTTTGTAAGTAATGTATTGCCCGCAACCTCTCTCCACTTATTGTTTGTGGTTGTTGAGATTGCGCTCTGTTTTCTAATGTCATTAACTGTTAACTCCTTTTAAGTACCGCTAATTATACTATGAGCCAAGCAGTAAGTAAAATCGGGCTAAATAATAACTGAATCTTACAATAAATGACGTTTTATTAAAATCGCGGACTTTTTCTTTTAACTAACAGAAACTTACTTGCAGGTAACTTAAATTTCTTACAATTTTACTCTAAGAAATTAATGGTGTCGATTAAAGCTGCAATTTTACCTCAGTAAATATCTATTATGCATACTTATACATTTTTTAGACCTAGACAGTAAATAAAATCAGCAGTTAGAGCGTTCTCATTGAATAAATGGTAAAATTCAGGTAGTCTGTGTAAGATCTCGTCAGGAGCTCCATAGGATTTTTATCGAACTCGTGGATTTTAGCTTCAGAAAGTTGATAAAATTCACAAAAATATAATCCTATAACCTAATACCCTAACGGGATTCGAACTGCTTGGCGCTATTTAATCTCTTCGAATAATTGTTTGTAATCTTTTCACCGCATTCATGCCACGATCGTATGGAATGTATCCTAACTTAGTGTTTAGTTCTCTCATAATTGGATTCTCTATCATATTAGCTACAATTGTATCTATATCCCATGCAGACGCAATTTCTTCAGCTTTTTGTTTTAGTAATCTCGCAAATCCATTCCTTCTGTGGTCTGGTTCAATACCAATTGTTAAAATCACCAGTGCTTTTCTAATTTCGCACTCATCCCACGGATATTGATACTCTAAGTATGGATTTTGATCTGGATTTGGGTATGTTAGGGCACCTTCTTTAGGTACTGACTCATCTCTTACTGTAATATCCATAAATCCAAAGGAGCCACTTTTATTCCAAAAGTCAGGGCTATGTGATCCGTCTTTGGGTTGGTAGGTCTGTCGTTCCCTTGCTTCAATTAATTTTCCCAACGCCACTCTATAAATATCAAGCCGTTCATTGGGGTCACCATTGGCTGAATCCGGAAACTTTTTCAACCAGAATTCATGGCATTTTGGCTGCACTTCTTTTGTCATTGCCTAATTATACTCTTGTCAAAAACCAGAATCAAGTGTTATAGGCCATATTTAATCCCATAAAATTTGTTTTTCGAGTTAACTCAAAATATTGTATAATCGAATCACCGAATGATCCTTGTGGTGAAAGTACCTTACTGTTAGGGAGCGAATGTTGGCGTCATAATTGATGATTCATCTCGGCCACAGGGATCGATTTATTGCGAATCAAGAACTTGTTCATTTTAAAAGTTTTCTACTTTGTTTTTTAGGTAAATAATTTTTTGAAGTTATTATTTTTCTGCCGGTTTCCTTTTCCAGATTAAATCTGGCATCTCCGGCAATTTTACCACCAGCCTAGCTCTGTCATCCCCGACTTGATCGGGAATCTAGTTCGCTGATAAGTCTTTCCAGTCTGGATTTTCTTTTTCAATCAACTCGAGCTTCCATTTCCTATTCTACTTCTTAAGTTTTTTCTCTCTTTGTAGAGCCGCTTTTACATCGTTCGTCTGTTCGAAATATACAAGTAGATGAATGCCATATTTTGACGTAAAACCTTTAATCAAATTGTTTTTATGCTCATAGATACGTTTCTCCAAGTTACTGGTGAAACCGATATACAATGTTCCGTTGCGCTTACTAGCTAATATATAAACGTAATAAGTTTTGTTCATAGTTTGTGTTGCTGGATTCCCGCTTTCCCCCCAAGGGGACTAGCTTCTTCGAAGCGGCGCGCGGGAATGACAAGGTAGTAATTGCTAACTCCGGATCTTCTATTTCATGTACTCTTTCATATCCAACCCTGGCTAACCACCGTTTAAAAGGTTCTGCTTTAGGAGAAGGGATTGACTGGATAATTCTAAAAATACCTTCGGTATTTGCACACCTGACTTTCTGTTTTCCTCCTGAGGTTTCTATTAAAAGGGGGTGTTCAATTTGAACCCACCCTCTAGCCAATTCTTCATCCCGATTAAGCATATTCTTTAAGTATTGCTTGGGATTTTGTGAATCTGTTAATGCAGCAATTACATCAGTAATTGCAAACCACCACTCATTTTTATAAATAGTTTTCCTTATTCTTCTATTTCGGAAGATAGCTATTTTAGTTATTTGCGCAGTTTCTTGATTCATATTAGTTAAAAATTGCTATTGCACTTTATTATACAGAAAAAACTCGTTACTGGACATGGATTAAAAGAAGTAAGTAATGCTTATTTTGAAGGATTAGGAAACTTTAATGCTAAATTAGGCTCCAATTCGTATAAAAAATCTGGTAAAATAGGATTGGAGCTAAATTCTTGAATGAACCCTGGCAGTCTGTGTAACAGAACGTCACGAGCTCCAGACGGGGCAGTATCCTTAG
>Ga0209541_10004239_pt1 | contig 25648 bp, 25 predicted proteins | sample RifCSPlowO2_01_FD_184027 | JGI IMG/M metagenome (GOLD analysis project Ga0209541, IMG submission 184027) | Groundwater microbial communities from Rifle, Colorado - Rifle CSP2_plank lowO2_0.1 (SPAdes) (version 2) | ecosystem: Environmental > Aquatic > Deep subsurface > Groundwater | place... | reverse complement strand
TGCGCCATCTTGTACCGCCTTATCCAAAACCGATAAATTACGCAATAATTCAGAAAAAAATTGATATTTCTTCATGATTCTGCGATCTAGCCCGCGAGCGACGCCGGCAGATATGGCATTTGCAATCACTGAAACACCGGGTATCGGTATGATTGCACCTAACAGACTAATCCCTTTTTCTGCCATTGTTTCGGTTGTTTCTCTCTCTCGCGTCACTAAGCCAGAGCTTAACACCTTATAAGCGAGAAAAAATTCTGTCAGTTTGCTTTGCAAATGAAAATAAAATGCTTTTAAGCGCGCTTCGCCAACCAAATATGTTTCTGCCGCTTCTTTGGCTAGTCTTAGGCGGTATTCTTGGAGTATCCCAGGATATTCTCTTTCTAACGTCTGGGTGATACCGGATGGTAACCCGCGCTGAACTTTTTCTGATTCTAATATTCGAATCATTTCTAAATTTTGTATTTTCAGCAATTCCGCTTGTCTATCACCTGAACTAATCGGTTGATTAGCTCTTTCAAGAAGCACTTGCATAAATACAGGATCATGGCGATCTATTTTGAGCTCTGCGACTACCTCATTAAGTACATTAGGTGCGTCTTTGCGAACAGCACGATTTTGCCTGTCTCGATCAGCTTCAAGCAAATACTCCGCAATCTCAAGATGCTCTGGATAGGCTATGTGATAAGCAGAAATACCGGACGAGAGCCACAGATCACAACCAGCTTCAACCAGCATTTTAACTCCTTCAAGATCATTATTGCTAATCGCATAAGCAATCGGTCGGAGGAACTCATGCTCTGCGAATGAACGATTAACATCAATGCCTGGCATAAGAAGCAAACGATGAATCATCTTGTGTCTTTTATGCATACAAGCAGCGGTTATTGATGGAACTTTTCCACTGTTGCCATTAATATTAAATCCTGGCACTTGTAATAGCCGTTCAAATACTGCTTCACTTCCACCTTCTGTCAAAATAACCTGAGTCAACAGTGCAACAATGCCAAACCGTCCATCATGATCTATTTTTTCGATACGATTAAGTAGCCAATCTACTGTTTTAGCATGTCCCTTTAGGCCCGCCACCCACAAAGGCGTTTTACCCTGGCGATTTGGCCTATCAATATATTCTGGACAAACGTTAAATAATTTCTCTAAGATAAAAAACAGTTCATCACTCTCCTCCGCTAGGGCTGCATCATAAAATAGGGTTCGCCCTTCCGTATCAACAGAATGCATATCTGCTGACACCCCCCGCTCTACCAACCAATTGAATGAGGACAAACAACCTGCTCTCACTACATAATGAATAGGCAGACGGCCTTCTGCATCTGGACGATGCATCTCGGCAGCCCCCTCTGGATATGTCATAAACCAATCCAACACGTTTAGTTGGCCCTTTCGAGCGGCAGCAGCAAACGGCGTCGTTTGAGCCTCTTTTTCCTGTCGAGTTAATTCCGTTTTTCCAATTTTTTCACATATCCACGCCAAAACGGTTACATGCCCCTGAGTGGCGGCAATCTGAAAGGGGGTTGCACCTGTTTGCGCTGGCACAAGGAGTAGCTCAACACCTCCTCGTTGAGCGAGCCATTCCATTCCTGCCACAGAACCAACAAGAGCAGAGTGGTGTATAGCAGTTCTACCGAGCTTATCTTTCCGATGAATCTCTGTTTGCCAAATATCATGGAAAAATTCTTCCAGTAATGCCGGATTCCGGACAGCGACCATTAAGGGCGTTTGGCCATCATTATTAGGTGTTGTAAGATCTTCGGCCGCGCCATGTTCAATGAGCCATTGCAACGCCGCTCGTTGTTCATAAAAAACAGACATAAAAACTGGTGTCCATCCTAATTTTGGACTGGCTTGTCTGATGATTAAGGCCTTGTCTTTGCTGGCTTCATATAGAACCGCCATAATATCAACACGACCCATCCGCACAGCGCCTAGAAACGCCAAATTTACTGCCGTATTTAACCCTAGTAATAATAACAACTGCGTTTTTGGTAATGCATCGATCTGACTCGTCGCTGCCAGATATAACAAATCCTTCCCTTCTTCATCTGTTATTGCATTTAGCTCAATTTTGTCCGATTGAAAATGTTGTAATGCATCTTGCACGTTTTTCGCGGAGCTCTCTTTTATCGCTTTAATTAAAGCCGCTTCAAGAACTGTTGGCATACTGTATACCTCCCAAATTTTTATTTCAAAAAAAATACATTCCTCTTTATTGAACAAATAACCTACCGACGACGTTTTTTAGCGGCCTTGAGCTGCGCCATGGCATTTGTGAGCTCGATTAAGACAGTGGTGTAATCATCCATTTTTTTGCCGGTTGTTAATATTTTTTTGGCGCTTTCTCGTGCTTCTTCGGCGCGCTGTAAATCAATATCTTCAGCACGAATTACTGTATCTGCTAAAATCGTCACGCAATGCGGTTGAATTTCCATAATACCGCCAGACACATAATAAGATCTCTCGGTATCATCCATGCCAAACAACTGAATCGCACCGGGCACCAACATCGTTAATAATTGCGAATGACCTGGATAAATACCCATTTCACCTTGTTCAGCGGGCGCAATTAATACGCGCGCACGACCTGAAAAAATAGATTCTTCAGCGCTGACGATATTTACTTCCATGGAGTCGCGAACGACGCCTTCGTGTTTAAACTCGTGCTGTATTTGTTCAGTTGACATGTGTATATCTCTCATACGAACAGGTCGGTTTGAGCTCAAAGGACGCGACGCTTTCGCGTCGCTTACCTCTGAGCTCAGTTTATATTATATATGCTTCGCCTTCTCAACGGCTTCTTCAATAGTGCCGACCATGTAAAATGCCTGTTCGGGCAAGTCATCATGTTCGCCGTCTAAAATTGCTTTAAATCCGCGAATGGTATCTTTTAATGATACATATTTACCTTTCATGCCCGTAAATGTTTCTGCCACAAAGAATGGTTGTGACAAGAATTTCTGTATTTTGCGTGCACGTAACACCGTTAATTTATCTTCTTCAGATAATTCATCCATGCCTAAAATAGCAATAATATCGCGCAATTCTTTATAGCGCTGCAACGTCATCTGCACACCACGCGCCACATTATAATGCTCTTCGCCCAACACGAGCGGATCCAATTGGCGACTGCTGGAATCCAATGGATCCACCGCAGGATAAATACCTAATTCTGCAATTTGTCGTGACAACACGACCGTTGCATCTAAATGCGAGAATGTCGTTGCCGGTGACGGGTCGGTCAAATCATCTGCCGGCACGTACACGGCCTGCACCGATGTAATGGAGCCCGTTTTCGTTGACGTAATACGTTCTTGCAAAATACCCATTTCTTCAGCCAACGTCGGTTGATAACCCACGGCAGATGGCATACGGCCTAACAACGCGGATACTTCGGTACCGGCCAAGGTATAACGATAAATATTATCGATAAACAACAACACGTCTTTACCTTTGTCGCGGAAATATTCTGATACCGTCAAACCGGTTAACGCCACGCGGAAACGATTGCCCGGCGGCTCATTCATCTGTCCATAAACCAACGCCACTTTATCCAATACATTTGAATCTTTCATTTCATGATAAAAATCGTTACCTTCACGCGTTCGTTCGCCGACACCGGCAAACACTGAACAACCGGCATGTTCTAACGCGATGTTTCTAATCAATTCCATCATGTTAACGGTTTTACCCACACCGGCACCACCGAATAAACCAATCTTGCCGCCCTTCGCAAACGGAATAATTAAATCGATCACCTTAATACCGGTTTCTAACAATTCTTGTGTGCCTGTTTGATCCGCAAATTCAGGAGCTTTTCGGTGAATCGGCCAACGTTCTTCTTCACCAATCGGACCCATTTCGTCGATCGGATCACCTAACACATTCATGATGCGACCCAATGTTTTATCACCCACCGGAATACTGATCGGTGCTTTGGTGTCAATCACATCAATACCGCGTCGCAACCCATCGGTTGTGCCCATTGCCAATGTTCGAACAATGCCATCACCTAATTGTTGCTGTGTTTCGAGCGTAATCTTTGTCCCAACGACCGTTAGCGCACTGTTTACTTTTGGCGTTGCGCCGCGAGGAAACTCAACGTCAACGACCGCACCAATGACTTCAACTATTTTTCCGGTTTGTGTACTCATGCATTTTCGCCTCTTTTTCTGACTTTCAATAAATTCGTTTTATGTCTCAGCGCGTAGGTTGGGCTGAGCGCATGCGAAGCCCAACAATATGTATCGCTAAACGTTGGGCTTCATTTCATTCAGCCCAACCTACCATGCTGGCATGTCAGTTCGCGCTCACCCTCTGAGCTGATATTTATTTTATAGCCGCTGCGCCGCCGACAATTTCGGAGATTTCTTGTGTGATGGCCGCTTGTCGCGCTTTGTTATATATCAATTGTAATTCTTTAATCAATTCATCCGCATTATTGGTCGCATTCATCATGGATATCATGCGCGCCGACTGCTCACTCGCTAAATTCTCTACCGCACTTTGATAAACTTCCATTTCTAAATAACGTTTCATCAAATGATCCAATAAACTTTTTGGATCGGGCTCATAAATATAATCCCAGCGCGCTTTTTCATTAACCTCATGCGGCGTAATCGGCAATAACTGCTGAATAGTGGCTTGTTGCTTCATCGTGCTGATGAATTTATTATAACAAACAAATAACATATCGATTTTCGCATCTCGATAAGACTCCATCATGATCTTCACCATGCCAATGATATCTTCAATATGTGTTTTATCATCGATATGATTTCCTTTCGCCACCACATTCCCACCAAAATGACGGAAAAAAGCATCGGCTTTGTTACCCACTAAGCTTAAATCGGTTTCTACGCCTTTGGTCTCCCAGCGCTGCATATCTTTTAATGTTGCGCGCAAGACATTGGTATTTAATGCGCCGCATAAACCGCGATCGGTGGTAATCACTATATATCCCACTTTTCTGACCGTTGGCCGTATCTTCATGTACGCATTTTTATATTCTGGGTTCGCCATCGCCAAATGTGCAATCACATCTAAAAGCTTTTCAGCATACGGGCGCGTTGCCGCCATGCGATTTTGTGTTTTACGCATTTTGCTCGACGCCACCATTTGCATTGCCTTGGTAATCTTCTTTGTGCTTTTTACGCTCTCGATCTTTGTGCGTATCTCGCGCGAACCTGCCATATTATGCCTTCTTCCAATTTGACGTTCCCTTGAATGCATCGACGATCTTCTTCATTTCTGCTTCAATTATGTCGTTATAATCATGTTCTTCATTCAATGATTTTAAGAAATCTGCATGCTTCAATCCCACATAATCATGCAGCTCTTTTTCAAAACGTGGAATTTCAGAAACATCGACATCATCTAAGTAACCGCGATCTGCAATCAACAATGAAAACGCCATTAAACCAACGCTCAGCGGCGCATATTGTTTTTGCTTCATGATTTCAACCATGCGTTCACCGCGATTCAATTGTTTCTTCGTAGAATCATCTAAATCCGATGAAAACTGAGCAAATGCTTCTAATTCACGGTATTGTGCTAACGATAAACGCGCGCCGCCCGATAACTTTTTAATAAGTTTCGTTTGCGCAGCGCCACCTACACGAGACACTGAAATACCGGAGCTCATGGCAGGACGAATACCGGAATGGAATAAATCGGTTTCTAAGAAAATTTGTCCATCGGTAATAGAAATAACGTTAGTCGGAATAAAGGCTGACACATCGCCGGCTTGCGTTTCCACGATCGGTAATGCAGTTAAAGAACCCGTTTTGCCTTTGATTTTACCCTTTGTGATCTCTTCGATGTAATGTGCATTGACGCGTGATGCACGCTCTAACAAGCGTGAATGCAAATAGAAAATATCTCCGGGATACGCTTCACGACCCGGCGGACGTCGTAACAACAATGAAATTTGTCGATACGCCCATGCATGCTTGGTTAAATCATCATAAATGATTAATGCATCTTCGCCGCGATCACGAAAATATTCACCCATCGAACAACCTGCATATGGCGCAAGATATTGCATGGACGCTGGCAACGAGGCTGACGCATCAACAATGATCGTATGTTTTAACGCATCAAATTCTTCTAACTTGCGTGTGACCGCTGCAATGGTTGACGCTTTTTGTCCGATTGCTACATAAACGCATTTAACGCCCGAATCTCTTTGATTAATAATCGTATCAATCGCAATAGCCGTTTTACCGGTTTGACGATCGCCAATAATCAATTCGCGTTGTCCACGACCCACGGGCACCATCGAGTCAATCGCCTTTAATCCCGTGTGTACCGGCTGATTAACAGATTGACGATAAATGACGCCCGGCGCGATTTTTTCAACCGGCGATGTAAATTTTGTTTCGATCGGCCCTTTTTCGTCGACGGGGTTGCCCAATGCATCAACGACACGACCCAATAATGCTTCGCCAACGGGCACTTCTAAAATTCTGCCTGTACAGCGTACTTTTTCGCCTTCGGTAAGGTCTTCATAATCACCTAACACAACCGAACCAACAGTATCGCGCTCTAAGTTCAACGCCAACCCATATCGGTTGCCGGGAAACTCGATCATTTCACCTTGCATCACATCGCCTAACCCATGAATGCGCACAATACCATCCTCAACACTGAGAATCGTGCCTTCTGTACGGCTTTCGGCCTTAAGATCAAATTGCTGAATACGTTTTTTTATAACATCACTGATTTCAGCAGAAGTTAATTGCATCATAATGCTGTTCCTTCCAAAAATTTCGTTAATCTAACCAGCTGTGCTCGGCCAGAACCATCAATTACTAAATCACCGACACGAATAATCGCGCCCCCTAAAATGCTTGAATCTACTCGGCAGTTTAATTCCACTTTGTATTTCAGGCGTTTCTCCAAAGCCGCAGCCAATTCGGCTTTTTCGCTGTCCGTTAATTCGTAAGCAGAGGTAACCTCAGCCCGTTTAAGCTTCTGATACTCTAAGTGTAATGCTTCAAACCCTTTATAAATTTCAGGCAATGTATCTAAACGCTGATATTCTGCCAACATGCGCAAAAAATTACTAAATTTCGAGTCTTTTGATTTTTTCAACATATCTAAAAAAACATCTAATATTTCTTCTGGCAATATTTCTGGATGGCTAAATAATTTTTGCATCTCCCCATCCGATGCGATTAGCGATGCATTCAGTAACGCGCGCGACCATTCTTTCAAATGATCGTTTTCTTTCGCAAATTCAAATGCGGCTTTGGCATAAGGTCTTGCTACTGTTACTAATTCCATCGCATTTAACCCATTATATTGCTGATATTAATTCATCCAATAATTTTTTATGTGTCGTTTTATCGACATCTTTGCTCAAAATTTTTGAAGCACCCATCATGGCGATATCAACCACTTCTTTGCGTAACGCTTCTTTGGTACGCTCCACTTGTAAATCAATTTCACTCTGCGCATTAACGATGATCTGTTGCCCTTCTTGTGTCGCACGTGCTTTTGCCTCGTCAACGATTTTAACGGCGCGCGAATTGGCTTCATCAATAATCTGAGAAGAATCTTTGCGTGTCTCTGTCAACATTTGCGATGCTTTTTTCTTGGCTACTTCTAATGAGTTTTTTCCATGTTCAGCTGCCTCTAAGCCATCAGCAATTTTCTTTTGCCGATCCGCCATCGCCTTTGTGACCGGCGGCCAAATGAACTTCATGGTAAACCAAACAAACAGCGCAAATGTAATCATCTCGCCAATGAGTGTAAAATTAATTTCCACTATAACACCTCTTTCTCAATGTTGATTAGCTGGCTTTTGTGCTAGCTGCAGTCATGACAGCCTGCAACAATGGATTGCTGCCAAATAATAACAACAAGCCAATGGCGGTTGCGATAGCAGAGAATGCATCCAACAACCCTGCGACCAAGAACATTCTGGCCATTAACATCGGTGATAATTCTGGTTGTCTGGCAATACTTTCGATAAATTTACCACCCAACATACCAAAACCAATAGCGGTTCCGATCGCCGCAATACCGATCAACATACCCACGACTATAATCGTCAGCCCTTGAATATTGGCGACAAGTTGTGCTAATTGCATAATCACTCCTATTTTCTATTGTTTAAAAAATCATTAATGAGACTGATGCGCCATGCTTAAATACACAATGGTTAACATCATGAAAATATATGCTTGGATCGTTATCACCAGCACATGAAACACTGACCACGCAAAACCAAGCGGCCACTGACTCCACCAAGGTATTAACGCAATCAAAACAAAAATTACTTCGCCAGCAAACATGTTGCCAAACAACCGCAAAGATAACGATACTGGTTTTACCGCTTCTTCAATGATTCGAAACGCCGCATTGACGGGAAAGAACCATTTGCCAAACGGTTGAAAAAGCACTTCTTTGCTTAGTCCAACAAGTCCTTTGGAAGTAAAATTATAAATAATAATTAAGAGCGTCACGCTCAATGACATCGCAAACGTTAAATTGGGATCATCCGTCGGCACTGATCGAAAATATTCAACGCCAAAAAGATGTAAAATGCTCGGAATAAAATCAACGGGCAGTAAATCCATACAATTTAATAAAAATGCCCATATAAATATGGTCAAAGCCAACGGGCCGATGAGTGCACTTTTTCCCTGGAATGCTTCTTTTACACAATCTTGAACGAACGATAACATAATTTCGACAAGATTTTGTAATTTGCCGGGCTTACCTGAAGTCACATGCAAAGCGGCATACCAAAACAGTCCTAAAAAAATAAAACCGATGATGAGCGAAACAGCTATCGTATCCAAATTGAGAGTCCAAAAACCACCATCACCAATTTTCATAGTGTGTAAATTCAGCTGCAAGTGATATAAATGTTCTTGAACAAAACCACCCGATTGTTTAACAGCTGCCGTGCTCATGACATCCTCTTATTTTTATAACCCCATATAAGGTGGGGATTAGGTAAAAGATGGCGATAATATAGCCACAAACGCTCGGTAAGACAATAACCAGATAGAATTTAATTGAAAAAATTTTTTAAGATCAGAATGGGTTAAAAATTGGTCAATTTGGCGCCATTTTATTCAGACTTGAAGATCTCGCTCATCTCTTGCCAAGGCAAAGCGATAATATTTTCCAATAATTTAAATCGTCGAGGAGTTTGACAAATCACATACGCCACCTTCGCTTGCGCATATTCATGCAAAAATTTCTTTAGGTACTTGGCGTCTGTTTCGCCAGGCGATGCACTCCATTTAACTTCCACAGGAATGAAGGTTTTTTCTACATCCAAAACATAATCAATTTCCGGCCCCGCAGCATCGCGCCAATATTTCAAGTTAATCTGTCTTTCCGATAAACGCGCAAAACGCAATAATTCTATCCCCACAAATTGCTCAAACATGCTTCCTAATTGGCGACTAGACAATTTTATCCCTTCATTAGCACAAACCCTTTTGACACCAAGATCAAAAAATAAATATTTTGGTGATTTGATTAACCGACGATGACTGATACTTTTAATAATCGGATCAATGCGTTGTGCAATCAAACAATCTTCAAGGATTTGATAATAAGCAGCAATGGTCGAATCTGCGACTCCAATCTCTTGAGAAAGTTTTGTAAAATTAACGATAAGACCTGCATCACTTGCTGATAATTCTAAAAATCGAGAAAACGCACCAATATTTCTAACTAATGCCTCTGCGCGAATCTCTTCTTCGAGATAAGTTGAAACATATGAATTCAGATCAACCTCTTTCATTTTATCAGACTCTTGCGACAAGATACCCGGTAAAGAGCCGTACAGTAACAATTCCTCTAGTGAAAATTTTGGTTGTGGTAATTCTATAAAATTAAGCGCATCCATTGTTAGCACCACAAACCTGCCCGGCAATAAGTTAATATTTGAACTATGTTTTAATTTGCGCGCAGAAGAGCCCGTTAAAATAAATTGAGCGACATGGTTATCAATCAAATATTGAATGCTATCCATGATCGCAGGTATCTTTTGTACCTCATCAATAAAAATCAAAGGCGTATTTTTTACGGTTGAAAACTTATCTTCGAGTTCCTGAATCAATAATTCTGGATGACTTTCGTAACGCAATCGTATCTCGGCTCGAGCAAATGAATAACTAATGTCTGGTCGAAACTGGTGCATCACTAAAGTTGTTTTGCCTGTTTGACGAGGGCCTAAAAGTAAAACACTTTTCTTGCGGTTTAAAGCCGCTCTAATATGCGCTTCAATTTGTCGGTGAATATACTCCATAAACTGAATTATCCTAGAAAATTCTGTGTTTGTCAAGGATATTCAATGAAAATCAGGCGCAGTATGAGCGTTAATATCCGCTACCTACCCCCCCCCCTCTTTTCTCTGCCGCCATCTCAAAAAACATCAGCACCCAAATAGACAAGACAGCTCCCAAATAGCCCGAAAGAAACGGAAACATCGATAACGAATAAAATTTGATAACTAAAAAGATCAAAATAAAGCTAACAATAAGTTTGACGAACTCACCTATATAAAAATCGATCAAAATCTGAACTGAGTTGCGTTCTTTTCGGCGAAACATAAAGATGAGCACGAACAAAATGGTCGGGAAAAACCAAACCGCCCCTCCCAACAGCACCGACACGGCCGCTTGTGGATAAGAAAATATTATCCACAACCCTGAAATGATAGCGACAACGGTCAATTGGATGATCAAAGCGCGATACCCGCAAGCCCGAGCGAAATGTTCATAAGCAGATTTAACCATATGCGACCAGTTTAATTGAACATGGATAAAAGACAAGCATCGCAAGTGGCGAATGCCGTGGTATAATTGTGCTTTAAGGAAAAAATTATGCGCTTATCTCGTTTATTTTTTTACACCATTCTTTTTGGTGCGTTAGGATATTTCAGCTATCGCGCTTATCAAACGGTCACACGCGGCGGGAACGCCATTAATGCAGAACGCGATTATACCTATCAAGAATTACGGCAATCAGGGACTCAGATGAAAAAAAATACAGATTTTTATGTCATCCCAAAAGAAAAACGGTGGCTTAAACAATAAAAAGATTTTTCGCTTAACTCCGCCGAATCATGACTAACAACATCTTAAACTGTTTTTCAGCTTTTAATGCATGCGGCTTGTCGGCTGGCATAATCAGTGACTCGCCCGATTTAACTGTATGTGGTTTTCCACTAATTATAATCTGCGCTTCTCCATCAATAATTTGAACCAACACATCAAACGGTGCTGAGTGTTCGCTAATCCCCTGCCCCGCATCGATTGCGAATAACGTGATCGTTCCTTTTCCTGTTTTCAGAATCTCTTTGCTCACAATTGATTCGGATTGATACTCAATAAAATCATTAAATTTAAATACGCCCTCTACTGATTTATCCATATTTTTCTCCTGTGACATTTAGATTATATGCCCCATAATGCCTTCAAATTCTTCGAGGCTATTATATTGAACAATTAACTTACCCTTCCCTTTTGGGCTATGCAAAATCGTGACTTTTGCGCCGAGCTTGTCGGATAATTCATTTTGCAAATTCAATATATCCGGATCTATTGGACGTATCGCTTTTTTGATAACCGTGCCATCTAAAATGCGTCTCACTAAAGTTTCTGTTTCGCGCACTGATAATTCACGCTCAACAACTGTTCTAGCAGCTTGACTTTGACGCTCACCTTCTAATGCTAATAATGTGCGCGCATGACCCATTTCTAAATCGCCACGCTCTAGCATGGTTTTAACATCGAGATTTAAATTTAATAATCGTAATAAATTCGTCACCGTTGCGCGCGACTTTCCAACCGTGCGCGCCAAATCTTCGTGACGCAAACCACATTCATCGAGCAACCGTTTCAACGCATGCGCTTTTTCCATCGGATTTAAATCTTCGCGCTGAATGTTTTCAATCAATGCCATCGCCATGGCCGTTTCATCGGACAATTCTCTGATGATCACCGGAACTTCTGAGTACTCAGCTAATTGCGCTGCGCGCCATCGTCGTTCACCGGCAATAATTTCATATTTGTTTTCGCCCACTTGACGCACGAGAATCGGTTGAATAATGCCTTGCGCACGAATGGATTCTGCTAACTCTTCTAATGCTTCCGCCTGTATATCTTGTCGCGGCTGAAATTGTCCGCGCTGTAAATATTCAACAGGCAGCTTGCGCAAGCCATCTATGGACGCGCCCTCTTTCACTGTTTCAGTTAACGTTGTCGTCGCCAATATGGATTCACTCGATATGCCACCGAGCAATGAATCCAAGTCTCGACCTAAACCGCGTTTTTTTGTCATCTGTTTTATCCTATAAAAAATCTGTCATTTCGACAACTGTAAGGAGGAGAAATCTCCTCACTACAGCGCTCAACTCAAAAGATTCCTCCACGCTACGCGTGTTCGGAATGACAGGTCACCGTCTGCCGTCTTAAAATCTCACCCGCCAGCGCTAAATAGGCAATTGCACCATGTGATTGTGCATCATACATTAATGCCGATTGACCAAAACTCGGTGCTTCGGCTAACCGCACATTGCGCGGAATAACCGTTCGATAAACTTTGTCGCCAAAATGCCGTAACAATTGTTCGGATACATCCACCGATAAACGATTGCGTCCATCGTACATTGTTCGCAAAATACCTTCGATAACTAAATCAGGATTAATCGATTCTTTAATCTGTTCAATCGTGCGCATTAAACCGGACAGCCCTTCCAATGCGTAATATTCACATTGCATCGGAATGAGTAATGAATGCGCTGCCACAAACCCATTTAACGTCAACACATTTAACGACGGCGCGCAATCTAAAATAATAAAATCATATTCGCCGGTAAGCGGGCGCAAAATATTTCGTAATCGATTTTCGCGATCCGGCATGGTTAACAATTTAATTTCTGCAATCGTTAAGTCGCTGTTCGCCGGTAAAATATCATAGCCAACAGGCGATGCGATGCGCACTTCGACAAAAGGTCTCTGTCCCATTAATAAATCATTGAGTGAACGCGATAATTTATTTTTATCCACGCCACTGCCCATCGTCGCATTACCTTGGGGATCCAAGTCGACCAACATGACTTTGCGTTTCGTTGCAACCAACGAAGCAGCTAAATTCACTGCAGTAGTTGTTTTGCCAACCCCGCCTTTACGATTGCCAATTGCAATGATTCTGCCCACTTTTACATCCTTTTGATTGCCACCACATGTCGCTCTGCGTTGAGTCCAGTTACTTTGAGCGGAATTACCTTGTTTACAACAAATTCTTTATTGATCGTTTTCAGATCATCAGATGGGTCGGCTCCTTTCATGGCCAAAAACAACCCGTTTTCACAACATAAATGCTGTGTGGCTGAAAGCATATCAGGAATTGACGCAAATGCACGCGTCACAACCGTATCAAAGCAATATTCCGGATGATAGTTCTCTGCACGTTCATGTACAATTTCAATATTTTCCATGCAAAGTTCCAGCAAAGTTTGCTTTAGAAACCGTGTTTTCTTGCCGTTACTGTCTAATAGGGTAAATTGCCGGTCTGGCAAAATTATAGCCAATGGAATGCCGGGCAGACCCGCACCCGTCCCGACATCGACAATGCGCTCACCATGCAAGTAGGGTGCCACGCTCAAACTATCGAGGATATGCTTCACGACCATCTCGCGAGAATCAGTGATTGCCGTTAAATTGTAGATCTTGTTCCATTTCGAAAGCAGAACAAGAAATTGCGCCAATTTTTCTTGCTGCGCCGCGGTCACCGTCTGCGATAAATACTTCTGCAATGTCGATCGAAAATCATCTATAAGCATAACAAAGATGTTACCTCTTTAAATGAATTAACAAAACAGAAATCGCTGCCGGTGTTATGCCGGATAAGCGCGACGCAACGCCTAATGTTTCGGGCCTAGCTTCGCTTAATTTTTGTTTTGTTTCGTGCGACAAACTTTTAATACTATTGTAATCAAAATCGTTTGGAATTTTCAAATGCTCATGACGCAAGCGACGCTCGATTTCCGCTTGTTGCCGCTTAATATAGCCAGCATATTTTGCTTGAATTTCAATTTGCTCTATTGCTTGAATATGATCGATGCCCGCCTCTGTGATTTGTTTTAATGCGCCATAATTAATTTCGTGGCGCGTAAGCAAATCCATCAACGAATATTCATGCGAAAGCGCTTGACCAAATTGTTGATGAATTGCTTGAGCAATTTTGCTCTCGGGCTGAACCCAAGTTGTTTTCAAACGCTTTTGCTCTATTTCAATTTGTTCGCGCTTTTCTGTAAAAACTTTCCAGCGATGCGCATCGACCAAGCCTAATTCATAACCTTTTTCAGTTAATCGCAAATCAGCATTGTCTTCGCGCAACATCAAACGATATTCAGCGCGACTCGTGAACATCCGATACGGTTCTTTTGTGCCTTTCGTAATTAAATCATCAATCATTACGCCGATATACGCTTCTTCACGGCAGGGCGTCCATACGTCTTTGTTTTGCGCTTTGCGCGCTGCATTTAATCCGGCAATTAACCCTTGAGCGGCCGCTTCTTCATAGCCCGTTGTACCGTTGATTTGACCCGCAAAAAATAGGTTATTTATCGCCTTTGCCTCGAGCGATAACTTTAAATCCCGCGGATCAAAAAAATCATATTCAATCGCGTAACCCGCGCGCATAATTCTCGCGTTTTCAAAACCCGACATGCTGCGAACAAATTCTATTTGCACATCTTCGGGTAAGCTCGTTGAAATGCCATTCGGATAAATGACATCGCTCGTTAACCCTTCGGGTTCCACAAAAACTTGATGCGACGTTCGATCGGCAAAACGCACAATTTTATCTTCGATAGAAGGGCAGTACCGTGGACCAACGCTTTTAATCATACCGCCATACATCGCCGACTTATCTAAATTATTTCGTATAATCTCATGTGTCTTTTCGGTTGTATGTGCGATATGACAACAAATTTGTTCTGGATGCTCATCGATATTCCCTAAAAACGAAAAGACGGGAAGAGGGGAGTCGCCCGCCTGAACTTTTAACTTATCATAATCAATACTGTTTTTTGCAATACGCGGCGGTGTGCCCGTTTTCAAACGAGAAACATGAAGCGGTAATTTTCGCAAAAATTTTGCTAATTTTAGGGAAGGGCGATCGCCAATGCGACCACCAGGTTGTGTTTCTTTTCCAATATAGATTCTTCCATTTAAAAAAGTGCCGGCGGCCAAAACAACTGTTGCGCTTAAAATCTTTTCACCCGACGCAGTTACAACGCCTTTCACAGAATCGTTTTCAATAATCAATTCATCGACGGCATCTTCTAAAATATTTAAATTTTTCTGTGAAAATAAAATCGCTTGAATCGTTTTTTTATAAAGCTCCCGATCTGTTTGCGCGCGCGTCGCTCGCACAGCCGGACCCTTGCTTGCATTCAACACGCGAAACTGAATACCGGCCAAATCCGCCGCATGCGCCATCGCGCCGCCCAACGCATCGATTTCTTTGACCAGATGACTTTTGCCGATACCACCGATCGCGGGATTACAGGACATTTCGCCTAATCGGTCGAGGCGATGGGTCAATAGCAGGGTGCAAACACCCGCCCGAGCCGCAGCCAATGCCGCCTCGGTGCCCGCGTGCCCACCTCCGATGATGATGACGTCATACATATATTCGCACCACTTTGATTCACAATTGTACTGCATCCAAATAAAAAAAGGCAAAAAAATTAATTTTTGAGATCCATTTAAGAAAACCTTAAGATTTAGATGTTATATTACGATCCATAATAATAACAATAAGGAATATCCCTATGCCCGCTATACCCGGTACACCAAAATCTCCTGTCGTACAAAATCTCATAAATGTATTCAATGCCGTTGCTGCTAGTCCGCAGCACGAAGCAGCACCGTGGCATCCACAAGAAAAAGAGCAACCCGAGGACCCCAATTCTGATCGCTCTGATACTCCAACCCCAGAGAGATAAGATAAATTTCACAATCAATAATAACAATTATAAGGAGTCACATCATGCCTCGTAGTCAAAAACGTCCCCCACTTTCACCGAAAAGAGCAGCAAGACGACAAAGAATGGCCGCATTGAGAGAGAAGGCGGCAACAAGCAGGGAATGCCAGAAACAGCGCGCTCGAAGACGTCCCAGAGATACAAAGAAAACAGTTGAAGATCCAAGCTTTCTCCCCACCTCACCGCTAAAAAAACATCCTCGCACGAATGTGACTGTAATTACAGTAGATGAAAACACTCTGCCTATTAACACTGCAAAACCAGCCGCCGATGGCACAACAACGCCCACTGGCCACACCACATTAGCAGAAAAACATGCTGCACCAGCGGCTCCTGGAAAAAGACCAAGAAGTTCTACAAGAATGGGTATCGCAGAAGCTGCTGCTGCCGAACTGGATGATGGTGCAGGCGCAGCAGATCCAAGCAGCCCGCATACACCACGAGCACCCGCGCGGCGCCAATTAGGAAGAGCCTTTAGCGAAGCAGCTGCCGCTTTCTTTAGCATGGCAAATCATCCTGGTATTGCGGACGAATCATGGGGCAACGGTAACCCAACGCCCGTGCTGACAACTACTCAACCAGATCCTGATGAAACACTCATCGCCCCTCAAACACCAGAGGGAAGATTTCGTCAAATCAGATCGCCCGGTATACTTCTGGCTCCGCCTGCCACTCCTGTAATCAACCCGAAAGAAGTAGAAGAGATCGATCTAGCAATGTTAGAAAGTTTGGCAAAATTAGAGTTCTAAAAACGCGAGTTCCGGATAAGCGATAAAAATCCACACTGTAAACGCGAGTTCCGGATAAGCTTTGTCAAGACTGAAATTTTTAATATAGTGCTTAGGTTTCGGGCGAAAATGCGCCATATTTGGCCAAATGAGGCATTTATCGCAAAATAAGCGAAGATGTAGTTATTCTACATTGAGCTTATTTTGCGATGAATAACGAAATATGGCCAAAAAATGGCGCATTTGCAGCCAAATGCTTATCCGGAACTCGCGTTTTAAGCAGCGGGGTATTTATCGCAGCTCTGAGCTGGGCAAACCCAGTCACAGCAAGGTATTGAACCCGCATATTTCACACAATTGCTACTGCGAACGCGAATAAAGCTATAACTACTGCGTTCTCGACAAAAAAATGACCGGTTACATATCGCACCGGATATGCGCCCGGTCATTTTTTGCCTCGGGCCCTGTATTTATAGCTTTATTCTCGTTCTCGCTACGCAATCGCGTGAAATATCCGGGTTAAGCCGCCGCGCAGCTCAGAGCACTTGACAAGGAAAATGCTTACAAAATTTTAATCCTCGCAGCTCTGAGCTGGGGAAATGCAGTCGTAGCAAGGTCTCCATCACCCCCTCTCTCTACAGCTCTGAGCTGCAAAATACTTTACTTCCCTACACAAAAACTCGAAAAAATTAAACCTAGCAAATCATCTGAGGTAAATGCACCGGTGATTTCGGATAAGGCGTTTTGAGCTAAATGTAAATTCTCTGCCAACAACTCTATAGATTTGAAATCATCCTGCGCAGTTACTAAAAATTGATGCGCTTTATCTAACGCTTCTAAATGACGACGGCGGGCGATAAAGGCGCTTTCGCTGGTCGCATTAAAACCCATGATTTCTTTTAGATGGTTTTTTAACAGCTCTATACCAAATTGTTGCTTGGCGGATATATAAATGATTGTTTGGTTCAATTCTCTGGATCCCGGATATTTGCTTCGCAAATTCCGGGATGACGAGGAGGGAGAGAGCAAATTCCGGGATGACGAGGAGGGAGAGAGCAAATTCCGGGATGACGAGGAGGGAGAGAGCAAATTCCGGGATGATACGCGAGGTAGTTCATTCGTTAAATCAATTTTATTCCGAATAATCGTCCCCGACTCCGGCATTTCATCATCCGAATCGACCATAAATAAAACACAATCCGCTTTTTCCATCTCTTCGCGTGCGCGGCGCACACCTTCTTGTTCAATCACATCCTCGCTATCACGCAGCCCTGCAGTATCAATAATATGTAAAGGCATGCCGTCAAGTTGAATATATTCGCGCAACACATCTCGCGTTGTACCTGGAATATCAGTCACAATCGCGGAATCGCGCCCGCTTAATGCATTTAATAAGGTTGATTTGCCAACATTGGGCTTTCCGGCAATCACCACCGTCATGCCTTCGCGCAACAAAACACCTTGCCGAGCACTGACTTGTACGCGAGCTAATTGGTTTAAAATAGCATTTAATTTTTCAGATACTTTTCCATCACCTAATAAATCAAGATCTTCCTCGGTAAAATCAATCGACGCTTCGACATATTTACGTAATTCTGTAATTTGTTCAACTAATTCATGAATGCGTTTTGAAAACTCTCCTTGCAATGATCGAATCGCCGACTTTGCCGCTTGTTGTGATGAAGCATCAATTAAATCCGCAATGCTTTCGGCTTGTGCTAAATCAATCTTACCGTTTAAAAATGCGCGCTTAGAAAATTCTCCGGGCTCTGCAAGTCGTGCTCCATTTTTTACGACCGCCTGCAGCAAACGATCTAAAACAACTGGCCCACCGTGCGCATGCAATTCCAACGTATCTTCGCCGGTAAACGAATGAGGATTTTTAAAAAACAACGCAATGCCTTGGTCAATGACCTCGTCGTCATCATAAAAACAACCAATATGCGCAATTTTTGATTCAGGCAATGTTTTTAGAATAGATTTTGAAATACTCTCGGCCGAAGAACCCGATACGCGAATAATGCCGATACCACCTCGACCGGGCGGCGTTGCAATCGCGGTAATCGTATCCTTCATCATTTTTTCTTTTTCCACTCTCGCTTTTTTCTACGCGGATAATGTCCGTGTTCACAGCGATAGGTCACCACCCATTGTTGCATGATTGATAATAAATTATTCGTAAACCAATACAGCACCAAGCCTGCTGGGAAGTTTACAAAAATTATCGTCATCAACACGGGTAAGAACAACATTAATTTGGCTTGCGCTGCATCGGGCGGCGCAGGACTGAGCTTTTGCTGCGCAAACATCGTGAGCCCCATCAAGATTGGCAAAATATAATAAGGGTCTTTGACGGCCAAATCTGTAATCCAAAATATAAATGGCGCCTGGCGCAACTCAACGCTTTGCAGCAACACGTAATATAGTGCAAAGAATACGGGAATCTGAATCAAGATCGGCAAACAGCCTCCCAAAGGATTCACTTTTTCGCTTTTATATAATCCCATCACCGCTTTTGACATGCCTTCCTTGTCATCTTTATAACGTTCTTTGAGTTGTTGCATTTTCGGCTGAAGCGTTCGCATTCTCGCCATCGAGACATAACTGGTTTCAGATAACTTATAAAAAACCAATTTGATCAATAACGTGATAATAACGATCGACCAACCCCAGTTGCCGACAAAGTGATTAATAAAGGCCAATGCTTTAAACAATAGAATCGATATAAACCACATCCAACCATAATCAATGGTATGCGATAATAATGGCGCGGCTGCATCTAATTGTTTTGCCAGTTTTGGTCCAACAAAAAGTTTGGATGCTAATTGCACGGTTTTACTCGGATCAATCGTCATTTGATGGCCAATCATGCCAACCGTATACATGCTATCTGCAGTCACTTGGCTATAAAAATGATATATTCCTTCTTTACTTGGCACCCAAGCGCTTAAAAAATAATGCTGTGGGGTCGCGATCCATCCACCGCTCACATTACTGTTGAGTGGCTCTTCTTGTAATTTCGAGGACTTAAATTGTTCGTATTTATTTTCGGGAGTATAAATGGCTACGCCTTCAAATGAATGCAGGCCGCGCGTCAAAAATCCGTTGGCTGTGGTTTGCTCATCCACGTCATGCACGATTTGCATGTAGTAATTACCGACCCATGATTTTCCGGAATTATTCTTAATATTGTATGTCACATCAATGGCATAAGTTTTCGGATAGAACACATAGTTTTTTTCAACGGACATGCCATCTTGAGTGCCTGATAAATTAACAACAAGCTTTGTGTCGCCTGGCTTTAATGAAAAACTTGTCTGACTTGACTTATATTGTGCTAAATGTTGGTTGTCGGTAACAATGCTTGACTTGGTTAACCCGCTCTGGACAACATATAAATTATTCGGCTCATCATTTAACAATAAATATGGCTTATCGCTGTTTAATGTGATGGGATATTTTAATAATGAAGCTTGAACAATATTGCCACCTAATGTATCGATTTTAATATCCAAAACATCGGTTTGAATATCAATGACTCTGTTTTTCGGAATAGACTGAAATGTTTGATTCGTTAGCTGCACGACTTGATTGACATTGTGCGTCACTGTTGTCGAAACCGCGCCGTTTTGTTGTTGCTGAACTGCTGTTTGCGCTGACACGGAGGGATGCTCTGCTTGCCATGCATTAAACAGCATAAAGCTAATTGCGACAATAGCCGCATAAAGCACATAACGTATATATTTAATCATTTAACTCTTTTTCCTTCTGGTACCGGATCAAATCCTCCGGCGTTTAATGGGTGACATCGTAGCAAACGCCACACGGTCAATAAACACCCTATAAATACTCCGCGTTTTCGCAACGCCTCTTCAGCATAATGTGAACAGCTGGGATAAAAACGACAACGTTGCCCCAAGAACGGGCTAATAAGAAAACGGTAGAGTTTTAATATTCCAATTAAAATAATTTGAATTGTTGCTTTAATCGATCCCATTGCTTATCAAGCTCTAATCTTAAATCAGAATTAGTGACATTATTCGCACCGCTGCGAGTAACAACAACAATATCCAAACCATCCAATTGATGTTGTTGATGCCGGAAACTTTCTCGAATCACTCGTTTTATACGATTTCGATCAACCGCCAACTTTCCACCCGTTTTTTTGCTCACAATCAATCCAAGTCTTGCATTCTTAAGTTGATTACGAGAAACAACCAGCATTAAAGAACGATCGAAGATTTTTTTCCCTTTTGAAAATACAGCCTCAAATTCCTTTGCGCAAAGCAAACGATAATTTTTTGAATATTGCAAACTCGCTGATTTCAAATGACCCTCGCTTGATTGAACTCGAGTCAGATTAAGCGCTCAGTCGTTTGCGGCCTTTTGCTCGTCTTCTTTTGATGACTTCTTGGCCGTCTTTAGTCTGCATACGAGCTCTAAACCCAAATTTTCGCTGTCGGCTTAATTTGCTGGGTTGATAGGTTCTTTTTGTCGCCATAGTTCACCTGTTATCTATATCTATGTAAAGGCGCCCATTCTATGTAGATATGAGAGATTTGTCAAAAAAATCGCCTTTTCAACCCGCTGGCAGCTCTGAGCTGAGCAAATGTAGTCATAGCAATGGTTTAATGGCGAAATATTAAAAAGCGTAAGTTTTTCTTCTTATATAAATTATTATTTAAATAATTTCTTAATATTTATAAGCAAGAGCAAGATCTGTGGATAATCCATAAAAGATTATATTTTATAATAAGTTAAGTCGCTATCAAAGCATGTGCTTATGAAATGTATTAGCTGTCTGTAACCTGTGGACTAAAATGAGATTGTCTGAGATATAAGTTATTGATAGAGTTATCCACAGAGTTTTTAGTTTTAATTTGTTTTATTATTCGTCAGTAACAATGTTTTTTATAATTGTTTTTGTTATCTGTGGATAAGTTTGAAAATTAGGAATAGACTTCTCAACAGATTTTAGTCCGTAAGGTTCTGTGTTGTGGATACATTAGCGGTTTTAGAAACACCTATTTCAAAAGATCAAGATATCAACCAAGATAATATTTGGTTTTTTTGTCTAGATTATTTGCAATCTGAATATTCAGCGCAGGATTGTAATACGTGGCTTCGGCCGTTGCAGGCAGAATTTTATCGCAACACATTGTTTTTACTCGCTCCAAATGATTTTGTCGTCGATCATGTCAAGGAAAATTTTTTAAATCGCATTCGAGAATTGGTTAATCAGGTTTTTAAGCTAGATGTTCCTGTTAATGTTGTGATCGAAGTAGGATCAAGAAAACAACAAACACCATTAAACGATCAAAATATTGGCTTAAAAAACGATTCTGTGGATAATTATGTGAATAAAAATCCACAATTACAACAAACAGTGACTAATCTTAATCCGACTTTCACCTTTGAAACATATGTAAAAGGAAAATCAAATGAATTTGCCTTTGCGGCTGGTTACCAAGTGGCGCGACAACCAGGCGGAGCCTATAATCCATTGCTGATTTATGGTGGTGTTGGTTTAGGTAAGACACATTTAATGCAGGCGGTTGGAAACGGCATATTAGAGCGCGACCCAAACGCGAGAGTTCAGTATTTGCACTCCGAACGATTTGTTGCAAATATGGTCAAAGCACTTCAAACCAATACAATAGAACAATTTAAACAATACTATCGATCAGTGGATGCATTGTTGATCGATGATATTCAATTTTTTGCGGGCAAGGATCGTTCACAGGAAGAATTTTTTCATACGTTTAATGCGTTGCTCGAAGAAAAACGTCAAATCATTATGACTTGCGATAGATACCCAAAAGAATTGCGCGGTTTAAAAGAGAGGTTACAGTCTCGTTTTGGTTGGGGATTGACCGTTGCGATTGAACCACCAGAGCTAGAAACGCGAGTTGCTATTTTAATGAACAAATCTGCGAAAATTGGTGTGAATTTTTCTTATGAAGTGGCCTTTTTTATTGCAAAACGTATTCGTTCAAATGTGCGTGAGTTAGAAGGAGCCTTAAAACGAGTCATTGCGAATGCAGAATTTACCGGTCGAGAAATTACCGTCGATTTTGTTAAGGAAGCGTTGAAGGATTTGATTACGCTGCAAGACAAATTAGTGACGATCGAAAATATTCAAAAAACGGTAGCAGAGTATTATAAGATCAAAGTGTCTGAATTATTATCAAAACGCCGAACCCGCTCGTTGGCGCGACCGCGACAAATGGCGATGGCATTAGCGAAAGAGCTAACGACGCATAGCTTACCTGAAATTGGTGAAGCATTTGGCGGCAAAGATCATACTACTGTGCTGCACGCGTGTAGAAAAATAAAAGAATTAGTCGATAGCACGACAGATATGCAAGAAGATTATTCAAATTTGATGCGAATCTTGACGACGTAACAATCTGTTTAAATATGCACTCTTTCTGGTGTAGACTAATATTAATTTCTAATTAAATTATGGAGCTAATCATGGCCGCTACAACCGATTTTTGTGAAGAAACGATCGAATCCGCACAAAAAACAAACAAAACAGTCATGTCATTTAGTCTTTCGCGAGATGCGTTATTAAAACCATTGCAATTAGTTGCTGGTGCTGTGGAACGTCGACAAACGATGGCAATTTTGTCGAATATTTTTTTAAGTGTTAGGGGTAATAAATTATCGTTAACGGCAACTGATCTTGAATTAGAATTATCTAGCCATGTTGAATTAGAGGGTGCGAGTGAAGAGGGTAATATTACCGTTTCCGCTAGAAAATTTCTCGATATTTGCCGTACATTACCGGCGGATGCAATAATAAAATTAGAAATGAAGAACGATCGCGCTATTTTATCGACACAAAAAAGTAAATTCACATTATCCACATTGCCTGCAGAGGAATTTCCAAAAGTTGAAGAAGGAAAGGGACAGGTTACTTTCTCCGTTTCGCAAAAAACGCTCAAAAATGTTTTGGCGAGCACTCATTTTTCGATAGCGCAGCAGGATATGCGTTATTATTTAAACGGAATGTTGTTTGAGTTACGCGAAGATGAGTTACGGTTGATTGCAACCGACGGGCATCGTTTATCGCTGGGATCTATTGATAGATTAAAACTTAAAAAAGGAAACAACGCGCAAGTGATCGTGCCGCGCAAAGGAATCGTAGAATTGATGCGTCTTTTAAATGATAACGATGACATGATTGAGTTTGTGATTGGGGCAAATCATATTTATGCGACGACGACAGAATTTAAATTTATTTCTAAGCTAATTGAAGGAAAGTTCCCCGATTATGCGCGCGTTATTCCAAAAAAAGGCGATAAGGTGGTTGAAATAGAACGCGAAATCTTGAAGCAAGCATTTACTCGTGTTGCTATTTTGTCGAATGAAAAATATCGAGGCATTCGATTATTTTTATCCGAAAATATATTGAGAATTTCAGCCAATAATCCTGAGCAAGAAGAAGCAGAGGAAGATTTGGCGATCGAATATAATGGTGGTGAGCTTGAAATTGGATTTAATGTAAATTATTTGATCGATGTATGCCAAGCAATCCAGTCTTCGACTATCAAATTGGTATTTGCTGATTCCAATAGCAGTTTATTAGTGGAAGAAGATCAAGAATTAGGTAGTTTCACCTATGTTGTGATGCCGATGAGATTATAAAACATTATATAAATCAAAGAGTTACGCATGATTCTCTCTTCTTTGAACATTCATTGTTTTAGAAATATCATGCATGCCGAGATAAATCCTTCTGATCGATTTAATCTTTTTGTTGGCGGCAATGGCAGCGGCAAAACAAGTTTGCTAGAAGCCATTCACCATTTAAGCGTTGCTCGATCCTTTAAAACTCGATTTTGTAAACATGTGATTCAACATGGTGCAAAAGAATTTACTTTATTTGGCAAAATGGGCGATTTGTCTGTTGGGATTATGCGTGCGCGAAATGGAAAGTCGCGTATACGAATTGGAGAAAAAGATGTTCAATCTATTGCGGAATTAGCTGAGCAGTTTCCGTTACAGGTTATTAACCCAGACACCTATCAATTAATTACCGCTGGACCAAAAATGCGACGAAAATTTGTCGATTGGGGAGTGTTCCACGTGGAACATGAATTTGTAACGTTTTGGAAACAACTTTATCGAGTTTTGCGGCATCGTAATGCTATTTTAAAAGAAAAAGTGGATTTTGATTCCATAAAACAGCACCTAGAACCATGGGATGCAGATTTTATCAGACTTTCAGAGCGTCTTACGTGCTTTAGAGAGGCATATGTTGAGGAATTGCGGCCGATTTTTATGGACTTAATGCAAAGATTATTAGATATAGTGGGCGTTCGCATTGAGTTTCGTTCAGGCTGGTCAGATGAACGCTCATTAGAATCGTTACTAACGTCGTCATTGCAACGAGATATTATGCTCGGACATACACAATTTGGTCCGCATCGTGCAGATCTGTTGTTATATGTTGGCGATCATCTTGCGCAAGATGTTTTGTCTCGAGGGCAGCTAAAATTACTGGTTTGTGCAATGCAATTAGCCCAAGCATTGTTATTAGAGAAGAAAACCAGCAAGAAATGCGTGTTTTTGGTGGATGACCTCCCATCCGAGCTAGATACAGAGCACAGAAGGGCGTTATGTGGGGTTTTGATCGAGCTGGAAACGCAAATTTTTATGACTTGTATCGAGCAGAATGCCTTTGTTGATTTGATAAAACTGCCATCTACCAAGGTTTTCAAGGTGGATTCTGGGAATATTACGCCGTTTGAACGGAACACCTCTTAAAACGCGAGTTCCGGATAAGCGTTTGGCTGCAAATGCGCCATTTTTTGGCCATATTTCGTTATTCATCGCAAAATAAGCTCAATGTAGAATAACTACATCTTCGCTT
>Ga0209541_10004238_pt1 | contig 25649 bp, 21 predicted proteins | sample RifCSPlowO2_01_FD_184027 | JGI IMG/M metagenome (GOLD analysis project Ga0209541, IMG submission 184027) | Groundwater microbial communities from Rifle, Colorado - Rifle CSP2_plank lowO2_0.1 (SPAdes) (version 2) | ecosystem: Environmental > Aquatic > Deep subsurface > Groundwater | place... | reverse complement strand
TTCCTTAACGAGCAAATAGAAGAATATCGTACTTCCCAGACTGAGCAATATCATAAACAATCTGGCAGTAAACAAACTCTCTCCGAATATTCTGAATAACACAGCTAAGAATACTGAAACAGTTGGGAATATTGAAGCATGCGCTCCTGACGGATCTTCTCCTATATTTGGAAAATCATGGGCAGCTACAAAAAACCCATGCTCAAAAAATCCTTCCCTGACAAAATTTCTTGCTTCTGTAAGATAGTGCGTCTCTTTCCAATTGTGATATCCAACAACAGGATAATCAATATGATATGCCCTTAAATAAAAACCGAATATGAGAAATGCAAACAACAGAATTAATGGAAAATATTTTCTTAATTTTTTAAATGAAAATTCAATAGTTATATTATCTAGATTTTTGTCTGGAGGCTTATCTGAAACAACACCAGTTGCATCATCTAATTTATTTTTATTATTTTCACTTTTATTATTATCTTCTTCATCCATTCACTTTCACCATTAAAAAAAACTAAAGATGATATTTAAATGTTTCCGAATGTACATTTAACCGATTAATTTTTATTAACATTTTTACCATATAAATATTATAAACATGATAATATTCTATATATTAAATTACCAGGATTATATTAAGTAATTGTAAATCAATTATGGAATAACATTCACATATAATAACTTTCTTTCTCTATTTGTCAACTCATATGCTTTCTCTTCAACTGGCTTATCCGCAATATACTCATTTATCTTGTTTATGTCAAAAGTCCCTCCTTTTTTAAGGATTATGTAAATTGGCTTCTGTTGATTTCCACTCTGCTCAAATGCTATTTGCTGCAGTCCATAATTGTTTGAAATATATTCTCTAACTTCTGGATTGTTAATTTCATTAAATCCCCATTGATATACAAAAATCCATTTGAAATTTAAGTTTTCCTCTCCATATTTCAGCTCATCTACAATACTATGACGATCGTATCCTTTTCTGTCTGCATGCCACAATACTCCAAATGTTTGCCCTCCTGAAAAGAATATTCTTTCATCAGGCAAGCTGTGCTGTTTTATGTATTCGCCTGCAACGTCCAACCCTATCATCTGAAAATCGAATTGCCTGTCAATTGCAGCAATGCTTGACGGATATAATAATAATACAAATAAAAGTATAACAACATATTTAAGATAATTTAAGAAAGCATATTTTTTGTTAATAATCCCGGTGGTTATTGAAACAACGAACAGTGATGAAACGTATATGAAATATGCCATAAAGAAAATTATCACTGGCGCAATTGGATATTGATGATAGCTGTGCCCGAAAAGTTTTTTAGACATTATGACAAAAAATAACATGCTCCCTAATGCATATGCTAGCATGAATCTGAATGAGATCTTATTGAAATTCTTTTTTATGCTTATTAAAAACACCAAAAACCCAAGCAATGCCACGAATATGCCTAATAAAGTATAATTATCTGAAATATAACTTTTCATCATAACCATAAAATTTGGATTGAACAGCACGCTAAAATCAATTAATTTAGTGGTAACTGCTGCCGTAGCTGTTTTCTCTGAAATAATTCTTGTGCCGAGATACTGCAATGGGAATAATATAAACAAAAACATGGAAATTAAGTATGGTGATATCCTCTTCCATTTATTTTTATCTTTAAAAAATTGTTTTTGTCGGAACAATCCAATAATAAAATAGTACATCTTTTTGTATGGAAAAATTGCTGCCATTGGTATTGCTATCACTATGAATGTGTATTTAGAAAGGAATGCCATAAGCAAGCTTAAAGCAAATATACAGAAAGACCAATAGCTCTTCCAATCATTTAGATTAATTAATTGCTGATTGTTTTTAGCTTGTTGGCTGCTTTTAAATTCGTTAATTTCGTTGATTTCATCCGCATTTTTATCTGCATGCTTGCCTGAATGTCCATCATCAGAACTACCATTGAAATTTTTCACCCATACTACATAGAAATATGCTGACATAAGCATAAAAAACAACCCAGGATTGACTACATCCACATTCCTCCCAAAAAATACAAATAATGGCGCCAATACAGACAAGAATGTAGTCAGCAATGCCAATTCCTCATTCTTGAACAGTTCCTTAACGAGCAAATAGAAGAATATCGTACTTCCCAGACTGAGCAATATCATAAACAATCTGGCAGTAAACAAACTCTCTCCGAATATTCTGAATAAAATACTTAGGAATACTGACGCTGTTGAGAATATTTCCGCATGCGCTCCTGAAGGATCTTCGTTTAGATTAGGGTAATCATGTGCAGACACAAAAAAACCGTGTGCGAAAAACCCGTCTTTTACAAAATTTCTTGTATCTGTAAGATAGTGTGTCTCTTTCCAATTATGATATCCAACTACTGGATAGTCAATATGATAAGCTCTTAAATAAAACCCGAATATGAGAAATGCAAACAATAAAATTATCGGAAGATACTTTCTTATAGTTTTTATTTTTACAGTTTTTAATGACAATTTAATATCTTTATCTTGAATTTCTTTATCATTTTCGTTATCATCATTTTTTTTATCATTTGAACTAATTATATTTACATCTTCTGCCATTAAAAAAAAGAGTTAAAGAGAGTATTTAAATGTTATTGATTAGCTTAATTTAAATAGTATTATTAGTTTATAATTTAGATATTATCAATTCGTTTATAGAACTCTGTTACCTTATTAATAATTTTATTTATTTCACTATCATCCATAGTAGGATAGCATGGAAGGTTTATACCCCTCTTGGAAAGGTCTGAACTCACTGGATAATTCTCATTGGTTTTATTATACACATGCATTTCATGAATAGGAAAGAAAAATGCCCTTGTTTCCACACCTCTTTTTTTCAAATATTCTACTAAACTATCCCTTTTATTCCCATTCTCAACTAGTGGAGCATACATCCAGAAAACCATTTTTGTATTTTGTTTTTCAACAGGAATATTAATCTCTCTAATTTTTGAAAATGCATCATTGTATTTTTTTGCAATATCTCTTCTTAATCGTATCATTTCATCTATTTTTTTCATTTGAGCAACGCCGATTGCTGCCTGGATATTTGTCATCCTGTAATTAAAGCCTATTACTTCATTCCAATACCTTTTTTCCCTGCTCATGCCATGGTCGCGCAGTATTCTCATTTTTTCTGCTAATTTTTCATTATTTGTAAGGCACATGCCACCTTCTCCAGTAGTTATTATCTTGTTGCCGTAAAAACTAAAGCATGAAATATCACTGAAAGAACCGACTTTTTTTCCATTAAATTCTGCCCCATGCGCTTCAGCGCAATCTTCTATTACAAAGAGATTATGTTTTTTTGCTATATTCCTTATTTTTTCCATATCGCATGGATTTCCATATAAGTGCACTGGGATTATTGCTTTTGTTCTTTCTGTAATTTTCTCTTCTATTTTTTCAGGATCAATATTGCATGTTTCCTTATCCACATCGCATAAAATAATATCTGCACCTGTATAAATAACTGCATTTGCAGTTGCGGTAAATGTCAAATCTGGTATTATAACTTCATCATTTTTACCGATGCCTAAAGCAGCTAATGCAAGATGCAGCGCTGCAGTGCCGTTAGTTGTTGCAATCCCGTATTTCATTCCGCACCATGAAGAGAATAAGCTTTCAAATTCGGTTATAAACCTGCCTGCAGAAGAGATCCAATTTGTAGTTATGCATTCCTTAAGATTTTCAAGTTCCTGCTCGCCCAACCACGGTTTTGCAATTGGAATAAAATCTGCATCCGATTTTATCTCCGCCATTTTATCTCCTTTTCATGATATTAATTTCCTGAGGATAATTAGGAGCATCCCATGGGAATATATCCTTTTTAAGATATCTCTGCCACCTGTCCAAATCAGCATTTACCATTATCTTAACAAGCTCTTTAAATGATACTTTTGGACTCCAATTAAGCTTCTGCTTTGCTTTAGTTATATCACCGCATAAGTAATTAACATCCAATGGCCGCTTGAGTTCATCTTTTTCCTTGACATAATCCTTCCATTGAAGCCCTACGCAATTAAACGCTTCTTCAACAAGTTCCCTTACTGAATGAGATTCACCTGTAGCTATAACAAAATCTTCTGGCTTTTCCTGCTGCAATACCAGCCACATAGCTTCAACAAAATCAGGTGCATATCCCCAATCTCTTTTTGCATTCAGGTTTCCTACATATAATTCCTTTTGAAGCCCAAGTTTAATCTTGGCTGCTGCATTGCTTATTTTTCTCGTAACAAATTCCAGTCCTCTTAGCTCTGATTCGTGGTTGAATAATATGCCATTGCATGCAAATAAGCCGTACGCTTCCCTATATATTCTTGTTATATGAAATCCATATAATTTTGCCGCCGCATATGGCGAGTTTGGGATAAATGATGAAGATTCATTCATTTTTTTGTCATTGCATGCTCCATATAATTCACTTGTCGAAGCTTGATAAAATTTTATTTTCTTGTTCAAATGGCGTATAATCTCCAACAATTTTAATGAACCGACTGCATCTATTTCTGCAGTAAATAAAGGCTGATCAAATGATGCACCGACATAACTTTGCGCAGCAAGATTATAAATTTCATCCGGCTCTGACAATTTAACTGCTTCAAGCAAAGATGCCATATCAGCAATGTCTGCAGGTATTAATGTTATTTTATCTATAATATTCAAGCACTGCAGTCTCCAGAAATTAGGAGTTGATACTCTCCTGTATGTACCGAACACAGAATATCCCTTATCAATGAGAAGCTTCGCTAAGTACGCACCATCCTGTCCTGTAATTCCTGTTATTAATGCTTTCTTTTTGATTGAAATCTCCTCCTGAAAATTGCTTTTATTCAAATTCATTTATTCACATTTTACCCAATCTTATACCAATAACTGTTTTTGTGTATTGCAGTAAATGCTTAACAAATCTAGTTTTGCTTTCTCCGTATCTTCTCTGCCCGTATACAACTGGAATCTCTTTTATTTTTTTTCTTCTTAATGTATAAAGCAAACGAATTGCATAATCACCATATCCATGGAATATACGTTTAGCATCAAGCGCAATGATGTTCTCCCTTCTTATGGCAATAAAACCGCTTTGATTGTCTTTAGTTTTCAAGTTCAAAAAGATGCTTACAAGCGAATTAAACACATAACTGCATATCCACCTAAACATTGCATTTTTCATTCCTCCGCCGCTTACAAATCTCGATCCAACTACAAGATTATTATTTTCAACTAATTTTATCATTTTCTTAAGATATTTAGGATTATGGTTGAAATCTGTATCCATTAATATGATTATTCTTCCAGTAGCTTCTTTCAACCCTCTGCTTATTGCTGATGCAAGACCGCGTTCATTCTCCCTGACAATTAAACTGACATTATTATTTAAGCCATATTCTTTCTTTACGATATCTGCCGTTTTGTCTTCGCTTTTATCGTCAACAACAATTACTTCAGCCGATACATTTATAGCAGATAATTCTGAAAAGATTGCAGAAATCAGCTTGTTGATATTACCCTTTTCATTAAATGTCGGAAGGATTATTGAGACATGTTTTGTAATTAAATCTATTAGCCTATTTTCTTTATCAATAACTGGCAATTGTATATATCCCTCCCTGAATAATTTAATGACATCCTGCATTGGTGTATGATAAGTTATAGTCTTCTGCGATTTAGGCATTATTTGAGTTATAGGGGAGTCTATTTTCTTGCCAGATAGTATTGCGCGCCTTATGTCCCCATCAGTCAAGAGACCATAAAACTTTTTAGTTCTGTCTGTAATTAGACATATTCCTAATCCTCCCCGTTCAATTGCATCTAATGCCCCTCTTATCGTATCAGTATTAGGTATTGTAATTTGATGAATATCAAGCGGGTTGTTATGAGTTCTCATTATTCTAACTTTTCTTACATCAACTACATGCCCATTCTTGTCCAAAATAGGAAGAAATTGAACCTTCTCATTAATCTTCTCAAGTATGACTTCCTCAGATTCCCAGACATGAGAAATAGTATAAGAACTCGGATTTTTTAAAACCTTACTTACTTTTGAAGAGAGATTAAAATCACTAAGTATCGCCCTTCTGATATCACCATTAGTTATCACACCTAAGAACTTGGAATTCTTATCTGTAATGATAACTGCTCCTTCTCCAGTATCATTAATATAATTCATTACATCTCTTATGGTACTTGTTTCCCTAAGTGTATGAATTGCCTTATTCATAATTGCCTTATTAAGTTCAGTTTTATTACTTTCAATATGATTATTTGTGTTCATAGTATCTTTTAATTTCATATTAACCTACCTTTACCAATTTTCCAATGTAATCTTATATAATCCAATAACCACCATTAAAAATCCCAATCACAGCAGAGCTGTGGGGATTTTAAAGCCTCAAATTGGGATTATTGATATCGCAGCAGAGCTGCGGGGTTTGAGACCCAATTTGAGCAATCACCAAAATCCAATAAATTTTGGCAATATCTATTTAATTTCTTAAGTCAAATGCTTTGTTATATATGGCGAAAACGCATTAATCAAAGGGATTGGGACATATTTAAAAGGTTTTCTTAATGTCTTAAAAGAAGTATGGTAGTCTAAATGAGGTATACTATTATTATTTAATAGAAGATAGTAAAATGGAAGCTTTTTATGAACGCATCCAAAGCTTTCTTTAAATTTAAGCAGACTGTGATGTTCAGGGCTTGTAACACCAAAGTCCAATGTGCTGAATTTCTTTGACATGCAGTAATTTACATGATAATCTACTAATATGGTATTTGGTGAAAATTCTTTGTAAGCCTGATCCGATGCACCCCATGCATAAACTGCCTGATTCTTATAAAAGAACAATAATGTTCCACCGATTATTTTCTCAGTCATTTTATCGTTTATTTTCTCATTTTCATTTTTCTTTATGCAGGACAAGAAAAGTTTCATCGAGTCACCGCATATTTCGTATATGTTGTAAAATAATTTTAATGGCTGTGATATCATATTATGCTTGTCCCTCAATGTTTTCGTCATTATATAATGCCACTCCTGTATGTCTTTTTTTGACGCCGCTTCTCTGATATAAATATTATTCTTATCTGCATTTCTATGTATTGTACGAAGATTTTTAGTAAGCCTTTTTGTATAATTTACATTATTCAAATCTAGAAAAGAGATATTATAATGCAGCTCTTCATTTAATCTGCATGAATTAATAATTTCATTATCGAAAACTTCAAGATTTTTTATTTGTATATATTCGATTGAATAATTTTTTGGAGTATTTTTATAACATTTGAGCAGGTAATCTATAAATTTTTTAATGATTTTCTTATCATCATAAAGGATGCCATTATAAAAATTAAATGGCGTTGATATTATTTTCTTGCCGAATAATATGCTCTCTGTAAGAAAAAAAGGAGCTACCCCCATAACCTTTCCATTTTCGTAGCATAATAAATACATCGGCTTAAAATTATAAGTATTTTCAATAATTTTTTTCCATGTCAATGTATGAAAAAAAGTTGAGGAATTGTTTGAATCGCAGTAGTCGTTCCAGTCTTTTGTGCATCTTCCATGATTTTCCTTAGTCAGTTCAATTATTTCAAGCATTCAATAACACCTGGATTATTTTTTTTCTTGCTCTTAAAATATTTTTGTAAGTTGGAATTAATATCAAATTTTTTTGCATATTCTCCGCATTTGGAAATTCGCCATCTTTACCATCTTTAATTTTTAATTCAGCCAAGAATTCCGCCGGCTCAGGAAGATCTACAATATTTGTTAATTTGCCACATAATTTAGTGAATAATCTGCCGTCAGATCTTATATTGTTAGTATTTATATTGTAAGTATTCTTCAAAGATATAGGCAAAAACAAATACATCGACGAATCATTTGAATGAATTTTATATTTTACAGAAATAAGCTTTTGAATATATTCTGCATTCATTTTTCTGTATTTTATGATGTCATTTATTTTTTTAATTTGAGTGAACACTATTGATTTACCCACAGAAGACAGCTCTTTTATTTTAGGCCTGTAAAAACTTTTGCTTCTCAAATAAGGAATAAACTGTCTCACAAACAATGTGTAAACTAAAGGTATTGTTGCGAATTTAAATGCAATCATCTGAGATATCTTGTGGATATCACCAAATAAATCTTTAAATAAATTTTTACTCTTAACTTTGTTTTCAGCTATTTGTTTTTTAATCTGGTAGTAGGCTGATTTGTTATTAACTAACAATATCCCGCCGCCAAATGAAGTGATATATTTCGTTACATCCAAACTGATTATTGAGCCATAAGAATCTAAACCGCAAATCTTTCCGTTTTCAATTGCACTATAACACTGTGCCATGTCATCTATTACATAACAACCGTATTTTTTTGCAATCATATATATTTTTTTATTATTAGGTATATTCCCATAAGAATATACATTGATTATTACTTTTATTTTATTCTTTTTTATCTTTTTTTCCAAGTCATTTACATCAAGGCATAGGTTTTCGTCCACATCAATTCCAACTACGCTAATGCCTGCCTGCTTCACAGTGTCGTACACCACTCTGCAAACATGTACCGGGATGGCAACTTTTTCATCTTTTTTTAAATCAATCGACTTCAAAAGAAGAAATAATCCTGATCTTGCGCTGTCGAGGAGGATAATATTTGTAGGATAAGTTCTTTTAATTCCCTTGATTAATTTCTTAGTGCAGTCCATAAATAGTCCAAGAATAGAATGAATAATATCATAAAATGAAAAGTAATGGTCGTATTTTGGATACATCTTAGCACCTTTTTTTAACTGATTCTTCAGTTTTTTCCGCATTTGTGAATTCATTGCACAATAATTCATTACACAATATAATTTCAGTAATTTCCGGTCTGCAGAATGCTCTTCTTTCAGTAAATGGCACTTTCAATCTGCTCATGCCTATATTTACAGGAACGCATCCAATTCCTCTTGAAACATACATCAAAGTATTTTTTTCTTTGAAGATTCCTGATGCATACTTTGTCCCATATATAGAAGAAGCGTATACTGGGCCAATAAATGGTACTCTGATCTGTCCGCCGTGTGTATGTCCGCATAAAACAAAATCAATTCCATTTGCAGACGCTTTTTTAATTATATCAGGGGAATGCGCAAGAAGTATTTTAAAAGAGTTAATGCCAGTATTTTTCATAGCCTTTTCTAAATTATCCCTATGTACAACTTTAGGATTCACATCGTCATGAACGTTTACATCCACTCCGATTATATTAAAATTTTTCATACTGTAGTTATTTTGGTTATTTTTATTATTTTTAACAAATAGCATACTTTTATGCTTGTTGAGCTTATTATTGTTTAGTTTATTATCAAGGGTATTATCAGCTTCAGATTTAATCAGCTTATGTTCGTTAATTAAAAGAATTATTTTATTTTTATCAAGCGCTTCCTTGAATTTTACGAGGTCGATTCTGTAATCGTGGTTTCCCAGCACGGCATATTGCCCATATCTTGCATTCATCTTTCTTGCCAAAGTAAGAAAGATGTTCACACCAGCTTCTTCATTTGCATAATCTCCAGTATAAAATACAAAGTCGTATGTTCTATGTTTAATAATCGAATATATTTTTTCAGCTGTTTTATTGTTTTTTCTAAAATGAAAATCTGTCAAATGCAGTATTTTTATTTTTGGGTATGGAAAATTTTGAAGAAATATGTTTAGCTTAGTAAATTCTATTCCATTAATTATTCTGCTTTTCCTGATTATATTTTTGTATTTCATCGTGAATAATAAATTGCTTAAAGCATATATGAAAGCATATATGATAACATAACTGTATTTACCGTATAGTTTACTTGCTGTACAATGAGAGTGGTTGACATTTTATTTAACATCGTCAAGGCTTATTGCCGCATCTTGTTCTATATTTTTATTCAAGATCCTTCCCAATAATAGCGATTCATGACTAGGAGAAAGGCCTTCACCTGCCCGTTTCATAGAAAGTTCCTTGCTGCTTATTATTTCTCCTTCTTTAAGGTTGCGCGATGCAACGATAACTTTTCTCATCACTGCCATATTTTTTCTTTCGCTATCTGAAATGAGTTTCTTGTTGCTTCCTAATGCCTTTTCGACGTCTCTTATGGTTTTTACCATCGCTGCCAATTCATCCGGTTCAATGGATGCTTTGTGATCTGGTCCTTCCATGTTTCTGTCTAATGTGAAATGTTTTTCTATAATCATTGCGCCTCTTGCCGCAGCAGCTATAGGCACAGTTATCCCCATAGTATGGTCAGAATAGCCGTATGGAACATCAAAATATTTACCAAGCGTATTCATCGCTCTTAGATTAACATCTTTAAATTCCGTTGGATAATTTGCATTGCAATGAAGAAGCATATAATCATAAAATCCAACACTTTTTAATACATTAACTGAATCTTCAATCATTTCCAATGTAGACATCCCTGTAGACAATATCAAAGGTTTGCCGAATGAGGCTATATGTTTAAGCATTCTGTGATTGGTTAATTCGCCTGAACTCATTTTGAATATTTGAACGCCCAATTCATGCAGAAATGTTGCGCTCTTTTCTTCATCAGGCGTGGACATAAATAGTATGCCTTTTTCATCGCAGTATCTCTTTAGTTCTTTAAAATTATCGTAAGATATTTCAAGTTTTTTTATCATATCATATTGGCTTCCTTCCATGCCAGTCTGCTGCTTTTGATATTCTGCCTTTTCAGCATTTTTTGTTACCAACTCTTCAGTTATCCATGTTTGAAATTTTACAGCATCGCATCCTGCATCTTTAGCAATATCTATTAATTTTTTTGCGAGATTTATATCTCCATTATGATTTACCCCAGCTTCAGCTATAATAAAACATGGCCTTCCGCTTCCAATACAACGCCTCCCAAATATTATATTTTTCATTCCAAAACCATACCCCTGAATTTAAGTGAATAAGATAGCCATTTATATAGTTTTATATAGTTTTGGCAATTTTTAAGCATATTTTTAATTATATTTTTTAATTATATCTCTTAATCTGTCTTTAACATATCTGAGACCATTTGTTCAATAATCTCATTTGTTTTGCTGACAAGAACATTCAGCTTCTCCTTATTATCAGATTCTATAAATATTCTAAATTCAGGCGCATTAGAAGATGGCCTGAATAAGAGCCATGTAGTTGCATCTAAATAAATTTTTAAGCCATCTGTTTTGTCTTCCTTAAAGCGCCCGTTGATTTGGTAATGCTTTTCAATTTTTTCCAAAAGATTATTATTCTTCTTAGAAGGAAAATCAAATTTAGTTTTGTATTGGAATAATTCAGCATATCTTCTTTTTAATTCTGATAATCTTATTTTTTCATTTGCAATTTTATTTAATATTGAAACAATTGTAATTCCAGAATCACGCGTGTGCATAACATCCCCGTAAATGCATCCTCCATTCGACTCAAAGCCAAAATCAGAATGAATTTCTTTCATTTTGCTTATTACATAAGGTGAGCCTACTTTTGTCCTGTAGACTTTCTTTCCAAGAGTTTCCACGATAGAAGAAGCGCTTATTGGCACAACAAGGGGATTTACATTTAAAATATCTGCCATAATACTGCCAATTAAGTCTCCTGAAAATACCTCAGCATTTTCATCAATAATAATTGGCCTGTCTCCGTCCCCATCAAAACTGATTGCACAATTGGCATCGTTTTCAATTATTGATTTTCTAAGTATATTATCTGAGAAAGAGGTTATTTCTGTGTCTATTGCTTTAAATGTGTCTGAAGAATGCAGAAGCACTAATTTTACGTTTAATTCATTTAGAATATCAGTAAATATTTCGTTTTGGCAGCTCCATTCTGCATCCAATATTATTTTTAATCTTTTAAAACTAGAAGCATTTGTGATATATTTTTTTAATAGATTAATGTATGTATTTTTTGCCTTTTCGTGTTCATTAACTATCTTGTGAGTGGTATTAACATATTTATGTTTATAGATATTTTTATAGACGCCCTCTACCGCGTTATCTGACATTTTATCGTATTCGTTTTCTATTAATTTTTCGTCGTCCTTGCTTATCTCTTCTTGTGAATTATAAAATTTCAAACCATTCATATCTTCAGATATATGGCTCCCTGTAACCATTATGGCTCCAAGAAGATTATTTTGTTTTGTGTAATAACAAAGCGCAGGTGTAGGAATTACTCCGCAGTCAATTGGATCATAGCCCTCATGAATCAAAGTGCAAAAAATATGATTTTTTATTGTTTTGCTGCTTTCTCTCAAATCAATTCCTACTGCAATCTTTCTGCTTTTGATATTCTCTTTTTTGATATTCTTTTTGTTGTAATTATTTTTCTCATTAAATGGTGCGCCAGATAATACTTTAAGAAATGCAAGAGTCGCTTTAGTGCAGAAAGTTCTGGACATGATCAATTCATTATCATGTATTTCATCATCATGTATTTTTACAGAACATTCCACAAAGCCTCTTATACCACTGGTGCCGAACAATTTCATGATTTACAATCACTCCAGTCCTTTCCAATTTTCAATTGCATACTGGTATCTTTCCAATGTTCCTGTGTCCATCCACTGCCCAGAAAAAGGATAGCCGTATAATCTGCCTATCGAAGCTATCTTAGGAAATACTTCCCTTTCAATTGAGATTTCTTCTTTGTTTGGCATGTGTTCAAAAATTTCCGGCTCAATTATGTAAAGACCTGCATTAATGAATTTAGATGGAGCTTCTTCTTTGTTTGGCTTTTCAACAAAAGACAATATTTTATTTCCCTGCAGCTTTGCAACGCCGTATGAAGATGGATCCTCGACAGAAGTTAATGCAATTGTAATTAATGCATTGCTCTCTTTATGCATGCGATACATATCATGTAAGTCTATATTTTTTAATTCGTCCGCATTTGCAAGGACAAAAGTAGAATCAATATGCTTTTTTGCCATATTTAACGGCCCTGCCGTGCCTAATGGCTTATCTTCAAACAAGTAAGTGAACTTGCATCCAAATTTGCTCCCATCCCCAAAATAATCCCTTATTTTATTCCCTTTGTATCCAACTGAAAGAAACACATTCGTAATGCCGTATTTTCTCAATAAGTCAATATTGTGCTCTATAATCGGCCTGTCATGAACAGGGATTAATGGTTTTGGAATTTCCTGCGTTATCGGCTTTAATCTTATGCCTTCTCCTCCCGCAAGAATGACTGCATATTTTGGGGAGCTTCTGCCAAATGCTTTCATTAATAACAATTCCACTGCATGGCTTCTATTCTTGACTTTACTCCCGTCAATCATGCTGTCAATCTGCTCAAGCAGATTTTCTTCAATTGTAAAAGTAGCACGTTCCTTCATACAATAAGTTTAGATAATATATTGCTTTATAAATATTATGAAAAGTATGATAAAGTATGATATAATTGTATGCAATTTAATAAATTATTTAAATATACCCCTGTTTTCAAGAATTATATGCACCAAAATGTAAATCTTAATAAAAATTTTAATAATAATGATAATAATCATGAGAATATACAATTAAACAATGTGTTTATAGTCATCGCTGCATATAATGAAGAAAAGACTATCGCAGGGGTTATAAATGGATTAAAAAATGAAGGATATAATAACATAATAGTTGTTGATGATTGTTCTATGGATAAAACAGGTTTATGCGCTGAAAATTCTGGCGCTATAACATTAAGGCACATTGTAAACAGGGGGCAGGGCGCTTCATTAAAAACAGGGATAGATCATGCATTAAGTAATGGCGCAGATGTAATAGTTACATTTGATGCAGATGGGCAACATATGGCTGAAGATATAAAAAAACTTTTGAACATTTTAGATAATGGATACGATATCGCTCTTGGATCAAGATTTATAGACAACAGATCAAATGTGCCATTATTGAAGAAAATTGTGCTTAAATGCGCAATAATATTTACAAGATTAACATCAGGAATAAAACTGACAGACACCCACAATGGATTAAGAGCGCTTTCAAGAAAAGCCGCAAAAAGAATTGAGATAAAGCAGGACAGAATGGCGCATGCATCAGAAATACTTGATGAGATTGTAAAAAAAAGGCTGTCTTACAAAGAAGCGCCTGTATTCATTAGATATACAAGCTACTCAAAAAGGAAAGGGCAAAGCATATTTAACAGTTTAAACATTGCCGCTAAAATCATGTTAAAAAGGCTGGTGAGATAATGGGAGTCCTGCTTACAACAATTGTTTTAGTATTTGTGCTCTTTGCAGCCAGCAGAGCCATACTTCGATATTTTGACAAACAGATCTCAATCTTGGAAATGCTGCTATGGCTAATCATGTGGAGCATTGTATTAATTATTTTGATATTTCCTGAATTGACTAATTTTGGCGCTAAATTGCTTGGCATAGACCGAGGCATAGACATTATGGTATATTCAGGCATTTTGCTTTTATTTTATCTGATATTCAGATTATATGTGAAAATTGACAATCAGGAGCAGGAAATCACTTTATTAACTAGAGAATTGGCATTAAGGGATAAAAAAGATAAATTATTAGAACATAAAACTAAAGAATGTAAGAATAAAGATAAAGAAATAAGACAAGGAAGATGAAAACATAAGATAAAGATAAATAAGTGATACAAAGAAAATGGAGAAACAAAAAGGATTAATACTTGTTACTGGGGGAGCAGGATATATTGGCAGCCATACAGTAAAAGAGCTTGTGAAGTGCGGATACAAAGTAATAATATTAGACAATCTTTCTGCAGGGAATAAAAGATTAATTCACCCTGAAGCCGTATTTATTGAAGGAGATTGCGGAGATAGCGAACTGACTGACAGAATCTTTTCTAAATACAAAATAGATGCAGTGATACATTTTGCCGCATCCATTGAAGTTGAAGAGTCTATGCACATTCCTGGAAAATATATTGAGAATAACATATGCTCTGGAAAAAATCTGCTTGAATCTATGAAAAAAAACAACTGCATGCTTATGATTTTCTCATCAAGCGCTGCTGTATATGGCATACCAAAAAAAATACCAGTTAGAGAAAGCGACGACACGAAAACAATAAACTGTTATGGTTTCACAAAATTAGCATTTGAAGAGATGTTAAGATATTATGACTTGGCGTATGGAATAAAGAGCATAAGCTTGAGGTATTTCAATGCTTCTGGAGCAGACCCTGATGGGGAACTTGGATCAATGCATAAGCATCCTACGCATCTGATTCCAATAATATTGCAGGCAGCATTAGGAGAAAGAGATAAGATAAAAATATTTGGCACTGATTACCAAACTGCAGACGGAACATGCATTAGAGACTTTATTCATGTAACTGACCTGGCAAATGCGCATATTTTTGCATTGAGTTATTTAATGAAAAACAAAATCAGCGATGTTTTCAATGTGGGTACAGGAAAAGGGGTAAGCGTAAGAGAAATGATTAAAGCTTCAGAAGAAGTCCTTAATACAAAAATTAATTATGAGGAAAGCGAAAGAAGGTCTGGTGATCCTCCCTCACTGATAGCCAACGCAGAAAAAATAAAGAAATTAGGATGGAGTCCAAAATACAGCGACTTAAGAACGATAATTAAAACTGCATACAACTGGGAATTAAAAAAAGAGAAAGAGAGAAGAGAAAAGATGGGATAGTATGAGCATAATAAAGAATCTTATAAGTAATATAGATGATATGGATAATAGGAGTATAAGCAGAGATACAATAAACAATTTTCAAATAAGGAGTGCAAATGACGATAAAAATAACAAGAATAATAATAGTATAAGTTATAAAACTAAAAGAACCAATAATAAGAAAAACAAGAAAACTGTTGATATTGTCATACCAGTTTATAATGAAGAGAAAGCATTAGAAGATTCTGTTAAAAGATTAAATGAATTCTTATCAGAAAATCTGCAGAAATTTGACTGCAGGATAGTAATAGCAGACAATGCATCAAAAGACAATACGCAGAATATCGCAAAAAAGCTTGAGCAAGATGGGATATGCAAATATTTATTCATTCCTAGGAAAGGAAGAGGGTACGCATTAAAGGAAGCATGGATGAAAAGCAATGCGGATATTGTAACATATATGGACGTTGACTTATCGACAGAGCTTGAAGCGCTGCCTAAATTAATAAATGCACTTGCAACAAGGTACGACATTGGAACAGGCTCAAGACTGCATAAAGAATCAAAAACAAAACGCTCATTCAAAAGGGAATTCATATCAAGAACGTACAACTTAATAATAAAATCATTATTCTGGACAAATTTTACAGACGCTCAATGTGGATTTAAAGGGGCTACAAGAAGAGCAGTAAATGAATTAGTTCCTTTAATTAAAGACAATGAATGGTTTTTCGACACTGAACTGCTTATTTTAGCCGAAAGAAAAGGATATAAAATATTTGATTTTCCTGTTAAATGGATTGAGGATACCGACTCAAAAGTACAGTTGATTAACGATATTATTAAGTTCATAAAAAATTTATTAGCATTCAGATGGAGGCTTTGGGTTAATGAAAGAAGAGATAATAGGGGATGAATCACATAAAAAGGAATTGATGTGGTGCCAGCAGGTATATAGAGAGTCAGGAAAATATGTCTCTAAATTTTTTTATAAGCTTCCATTTTCTGCAAATCAAATAACATTTTTCACATTCATATTCACATTATTTGGATTAATCGCAATAATTTTAGGAAATAATTATGTTTTTCTTTTAATCGGTGTATTTTTAATGCAGTTAGGTGTGGTATTGGATTATGTAGACGGCGAAATTGCAAGATACAAGGGACAGTCGAGCATATTTGGAAACTGGCTTGACTGCACATTAGACAGGGTAGATGACGTTCTTATACTATTTGGGTATGGGATTTATGTAATAAGAAATCATTCCCCATTTTTCGACGGATTTTTTATAAATTATTCTCTTGAGCCATTAATAGCATGGATAATAATAATATCTATTGTTATGATATTCAGGTTCTTGATAGACAATTCATATTCGTATACTTTATTGTATGTCCCTGATGCAAAAAAATATTACAAAGAAGGGAAACAATCAATTTTGAGGAATTTCTTTTACTCAAGAGTCAATTATGTATGCTTTTACCCTTTGCCATTTATAATTCTAAACCTGCTTGATTATTATATGATATTCCTTGCTGGATTCAGTATATTATGGTATATTGCGATGTTGTTTGTGTTAGCTGTAAGAGTGTATAATGGGGAAAAGAGCAAAAAAGAGAATTAACAAGGGATAGCCAAGTTGTAATTAACATGAGAATTTGATGAACTGTATAATAAATTGTATAATATTGTGCAATAAGATTGCAGAAGGCTAGATAAAAATGAAAGTTAAAAACTTATTTAGGTTTTTAGGCATATTGATCCTGTTATATCTACTTATAAAAATAGATTTAAATTCATTATTGAAAACAATAAAGAACATCAATATGATTTATTTTCTTATTGGAATTTTATTAAGCGTACCTATGCTATTTATTAAAACGATGCGCTTTGATTATTTGACTACATCGTTGCACAAGAAGTATAAAGAGAATTTATTTATAATGTATTTCTTCACACTTGCATTAGGAATATTCACCCCTGGAAAGATAGGGGAATTGAGCAGGGTTTACTATCTTAAGAAAAATGGAGCAAGCGGAAGAAAATCTTTTTTTATAGTATTCGCAGACAGAATTTTTGACGTAATAACATTTTCTTTTTTCGGTGTTTTATCCATGCTGTTATTCACTCATTATTTCATAAAAGAAATAATTTTTTTATTTTTTATGATAGCTATTGGAGTATTAGCATTGGCCTTAATTTATATTTTCAGAAAGAGTTTATTCAAATTAGTATTAAATAAATTTGACAGGGAACTATCTTACAATGAATTTAAAGAAAAATTATATGAAGCATGGAGAAAAGTTCAATTATCGGGAGTATCTTATATTTTATTCTTAAGCATTTTAAGTTACATCATATTTAACATAGAAGTATTATTATTTGCAAAAGCACTGTCCATTCCATTGACATTTATACAGGTGATTATACTTGTATCAATATCAAGCATAATTAATCTTATACCAATAAATATTTCCGGAATTGGAACAAGAGACGCCACTTTCTTTTACTTGTTCAGCATTTTCGAACTCGGTAAAGAGCTGGCTATTTCTCTCTCATTAATTATATTATTTTTCTGGATGATTATATATCTTGCTGGAATAATCTGTGGGTTTGTGTCAAAAAGAGAGTCAATAAATGTCAAAGACCATCAACAATAAACTAAGATATCAAAAACCACCTGTCAAAGACATGCGGTTTTTGGAACACAAAATTTCAGATCGACCCATCAGTTAGAAACTAGTGGAATTTTGTTGTTTAAAGAACATCTCTTAAGATTTTCCTAAGATCCTTGTCAAGTATTTTCCTTGGATTATTGTTCAGTCTTTCTAGGTTTACAGTCCTAGCAATTAAATTAATATCACCTTCAGTGATTCCTAACTGGCTTAATCTCGTTTCCAAACCAACAACTTCCATCAATTGATCTATTCTCTGTTCCGCGTCATATGAACTACTTACTCCAAGCATTTCATTTAATTTACCCATTATTTCTTTAACATACTGATGTCCTCTTGGATCAACAACACTTTCTTCATCAACTTCGCTGTTAAACCTAAATATCCTCCCCAAAGTCATCATAACTGAATTGCCATGTGGAACGCCAAAGACAGAAGTTAATGTATAAGAAATTGCATGCGGTGCTGTTGTTTTTGCTATGTTTATTGCTTTACCTGATAAATTTGCAGCTTTTGACATCGCATACCTAGAAGGTATTATTGTTGGATTCTGCACTGCACAAACAAGATTTCTCATAACTAATGATATAGCTTCGCTCGAATACATTCTTGACTCTTCAGTGGAATTAACACTCCAAAAGGATTCTACTGCCTGGCTAAATGCATCCAGCCCTGAATATGCGGTTTCCAGCGAAGGCAGGGTTATAGTAAGCATTGGGTCAATTATTGCATAATCTGGAAGAAGAAAGTCATGCGCAACTGAATATTTTAATTCATCAATGTAAACAACAGCAAAACGCGTAGCTTCGCTGCCAGAACCAGAAGTAGTAGGTATTGCAACAAATGTTTTTCCTTTGTTTGTTATAGGAATTGCATTTGTTGCATAGTGCATTGGTTCGCCATTATGATGAGCACCAAATATATTGATGAGCTTTGCCATGTCAATAACACTGCCGCCGCCTACTGCTATTACCATATCATAACTGTCTTCCATAAATATTTCCAAACCTCTTTCAGCATCTTCAAGCTTAGGATTAGTCTCAAACTGGTAGAATCTTCCTACATTACCTGGATAATTACTAAGCATAGAATTGATTGCTCCTTCTGCTCCAGAAATAGCATAAGAATCCATGCCTGTAACTAAAAAGATACTTTCAGGCTTTTCTTTAGCGATTATACCTGCTAGATTCTGAATTGAATCATTTCCAAAATATTCCTGTTGACTCATTTTCACACATTCCCAATATATCTTCTCTATGTTCGCTGTAACGATGCAGATTATCGTTCCTAATAATCAACCAATCAACCCAACATTAACATTAATTACACATATTCATTGCGCTTCAAAAGGAAATTCTGCTGGATTTATTCTTGTGCTTTTTTCCAACAACCTATTATGAACAGCTTCCAGCAAACCTTCTCTTAAAACACCCTGTCTCTGTGCAAGCACTGTCCATGCTGGACATAATGCATCTTCCCTATGTTCGCTGTAACAATGCATATTATCATTCCTGACAATCAATCCAGTATTAACATCAATCTTAGAATATGCAGATCTTACAGCGCAACCCCCCATGCATAAATCATTTGCATTAAGATCGCATACATCTGGAGAGCATACATAATCTCCATATCCATGTGCAAATTCTTCCCTATATTGCCTTAATCTTTCACCATTTACAATAGCTTTTAAAGAAAAGTCTGGATCAAAGACATTTCCAAATGTATATCTGCCAGTTTCACTTTTACCCGGAGCTTCCGAACATGATGTGATATCGCCAGATATGCTACTTTTATTTCCTGCTCTTATATGCAAGCCAGATCTGTTTCTATTGCATGTCTTATTATGTGTAAATGCCGACAAGGCTCGCCAAGTTATACCAAAATATTTTTCATCTATTCTTGAAAGGAGATCGTAAAGGACTTTTACATGAAGCGAGTGTATTCCTGCCTCCTGATCATCATCTTCTGCAGCGCCGCAATAATGAACAGGCACAATAGAATGATCAAATCCATGTTCCATCACCCAAAAATGCATGTCAACCATGCCATCAAATGTCGTATGGTCTAATACTGAATTAACGACAAGCCTAAGTGCTGGGTCTCTGCCATAACCTGCATCAATAAGATTCTGATAACCCCTCTGCATTCTTTGAAATGCACCTTTCTGATTCACCTTAAAGTCCTGCAATTCTTGAATTAATGTATCTCCTTTAGTGCACAACCCTACGCCATATTCCGCAAATCTTTTTGCAACTTTTGGGTTGATTAATGCTACGTCGTCAAATGTAAGAATTTTAGGAGCTTCGCCTCTTATTCTTGCATAAACTTCCTTTATCATTTCAACAACCATGAAGAAATGATCTCCAACACCATTCTGCCTTCCCAAATCTGGATCTTTATAAGTTAAAGGCTCTCCTCCTGTAAGAATGATTAATTTTACTCCTAAATCAGCTGCTTCTTCTGTAACAGATTTAAGTATCTTGAATGGTATGTACGGCTTATTTCCAGGACCTGAATTAGCATAACACCATGTACATTCAAAATTACACCCTTGTGTTAGCATAAAATCAACTGAAGTCAATTTAATTCCTTGACTTATCATGCCTTTTAGTTTGTCAGGCGCAACGCCACCCATTCCAGGGTGCAGATCAACGACCGCGCCCCTAAGTCTTCTGATTGCATTGATATCTTCGTCAGAAAGATCATACACTTTTTCGCCGTTTCTTGGTAATTGCAATGGAGCTGTAAAAATAGGCTCTCTCCTAAATAAGTCTGGATTAAGCAATGCGTCCAATGTTTTTGTAATTGGAACCTTCGAACCTTGGTATTTTCCCTGCAAATTTCCTTGTTCTATTTCGTTTCCTTGCACGTTCATATAACACCACCTTCCACTGTTTATTTTTCTATTTTTTCTATTATTACTTATCCTATTTTCTATTTCGGCTATTATTACTTGTCAAATTTATTCATAATATATAAATTTATTATATCTTCTATTTTAATACATATCATTTTATTATTTGTTTTATCCTAATTTAGGTATAATTGTTAATACCTCTTCAATTTGCATACAATAATTCTCTGCTTCATGAGACCTTTCATTGAGCAATATTGATTCTGCGGTCTTAAGCATTGCAGGATACGAACTCCTTAATAAATGATTAGCATAAATCACGATATTTACTCCAGCATTAGAAAGCTCTCTCTCAGTTAAATGATTGTATGTTGTCGGCGCCGCTAAAAGTGGAACCTTTTTTTCAAATTTTGAATATTCGCTGCAAAATTCAAATAATTCAACTGGAATTTTTTCGTCACTATCAATCATTATGCCGTCAGCGCCTGCATTAATGTAAGCTTTTGCTCTTATAATTGCATCTTTTGCCCCATTTTTTAAAGCGATACTCTTAATCTTTGCTATTACCATAAAATCTGCTGTTACCTGTGATTTTTTGGCTGCTGAAATCTTTTCACAGAAGTATTCTATAGCATCCTGATTTATAGTATCCTGAGTGATATTATAGATATTATCTTGATTTTGTTCAGCTTTTGATATTAAAAGAGATTTTTTTTTCAATCCCATTTTATTTTCTGTTATCTTATCTTCTATTATTACAGCTGAAACGCCCAATCTTTCAAGCGTTCTTGCCATGCTCGCAAAATGCTCTTTATCTCCTCCTGTATCTCCGTCTGCGATAATAGGTTTAGTGGTTATTTCAAGGATATTATTCAATGTGTATAATTTCGACGTCAAATCAACGTATTCTTTACTTGGCTTTCCTTTTGAAATTGAACCTGTCAGGCTGCTCAGCCATATTCCATCAAATTCCCTGGTCACTCCATCCTTTAAGATGCTTGTATTTTCGACAATTAATCCTGTCAACCCATTATGCGCTTCTAATAGTCTAACAATTTTTTTTGCATTTAACAACCTTCTTAATTTTTTCATTCTTATTTCAGGGGTTGTGCCTATGTCATGCAGTGTTTTATGAAGCTGTGTCGATGAGATTCCCTGAGTATATCCTATTTCTACAAGCTTTCCACCCCATCCACTTAATGCGCTAATTACTCTCTCCCTGACTTCTTTTTGAACCCCTGTTCTCCAGTCGTCTCCGTGAACAACATAATCTGGTTTAAATTTTATTAAGTTAGGAACATAATCAAGAGTTTCCTGAGGAACAACTTTAGAAACGCCAACAATATTCTCCATTATTATTTTTCTTTGCTCAAATGTTAATGCAGGAAGCCTTTTGTAGCTGGCAATTGCCTTATCAGTCAATAATCCTATTATGACTTCCCCTAATTTTCTTGCTTCATTTATTATATTCAAATGTCCTGGGTGTATTAAATCTGCAGCCATCGCCACATAAACTATTTTATTGATTTAAATCACCATCGCCATATAAACTAAATATCTTTTTAACTACGTTTTTAGTAGATAATCGTCCATAAAAGGGAAGCTTAATAACTTCTCCCCCTACCTTTTTGATATACTCGCTTCCTGGTATTTTATTCCAGTTATCTCCGTGCACTAAAATCAATTTTGCATTTTTAAATTGAGAATTTATTTCTTTTAGATTTTCAGTAGGGTCTTTGTCTTTTTGAACAACAACCATATCAACGCAGTTAAGAGAAGATATTATAGACGCCCTCTCCCTTAAGCTTGCAACAGGCTCCTTTTTGTAAGATTTTATGGCTTCGTCTGTCAATACTCCGCAGATATTAAAATCTCCCAACTCATTTGCCGCCTTGAGCAGCTGCAAATGGCCGAAATGAAACAGATCTCCAGTTATCGACGTGAAAACTATTCTCTTGATTTTCTCTTTTTCTATGTTTACAATATCCCCATCTTTTATTCCAGAATTCTTTGGGATTGTTACGCAAAGCTGTCCATTCGACTTATTCTTCCATACATTCCTTTTCATACTTCACCTTTAAATCAATGAGTTATAATAATTGAGGATATGATCTCAGTAAATTAATATAAATTAATGATATCAGTACTAGTACTACTAGTAGTAATTTATATACTTTTTGTCTGAAAGAGTTCGATATTAAAAATAGAGGTGATAAAATGTGACAAATATATCTCTTAAAATATATCCTAAACACGCATATGCCTTAAACAAGCGCAGAATGCCCTTGTTTAAAACATGAAAATATATAAATAATATCTTCATTTCCTAAATTATGGAAAATCGAAAAAACGAAAAACCATCAGAGAACTCTAATGATAAAACTCCAATAAGTAATAGTGAACCTAATGATAAATCTTCAGAAGAAGTGATATCTAATACCCATTCAACTAGATTTAATACCACTTCAACTAATACAATTTCAAGTGATATCGCCACTTTCAAAAAATTGAATAGATACTGCAAACATCCTTATTTTATTCCCATTCTGTTGTTTATATTTGCAATAGTGCTTTATTTAATGTTAAAAAACGGAGGATTATGGCATTTTGACAGTTATGCTGATGCAGTAACTGTTGAACAAATGCTTGAAACTAAGAAATTAGAGTATTCTTATGGATACGGAGCGCCCGGCGCCATTGTTACAATATTTCCATTTTATTATATTGACCACTTGATTACAGGACAAAAATATGCAGAAAGGGCATATTTTTTCGTTAATTTTCTTACCGCAACTCTGGGTATAATATTGCTTTATTTTATATGTATGCGGCTGTTTAGGAACAAATTTATAGCAACTGCCGCTTCATTGTTCCTTCTTGCAACTCCAATATTTTTTTCAGCTACGTCTTATCCTAAGACGCATTCCATCTCTGTTCTTTACGGCTTGCTCGGCGGATGGCTTCTGTTAAAAGCGACAGATTATGAAAAAAATCATGAAGATACTAAAGAACATAAAGACAGCGACAATAAAAAGAGCAAATGGATGAATTATTTATTAATTGGATTGTCAGGATTCGCATTTAGCTTGAATATTGCAATACGGCCTGACGGCATATTTTACCTAATTCCTTTCGGTTTGTTGTATTTGTCTCCGAAAATAAGCATGAAAAAATTATCGTTTGCAATACCTAAAAACAGATTTACAATAAAAAAGATTTTGTTGTTTATTTTCTGTTTGTTTATCATATGGTTTTTGCTTTTCCTTCCTAAAATACAAGAGAATGGATTTGCAGAGCTTAATCCTTCAACTGAAACTAGAGGAGGATGGCAAGGATTTTTCTCAGACAACTTAAAACCTTCTTTTGGACATTTAACAATATCAATTACATGGCTGGGATGGTTTACTGCTTTAATAGGATTATGGTACTGCTGGAAAAAAGAGTTATATTTAGAAGGGGCATTTTTAGTTTTATTTTTTGTTGAAACATTTTTCTTTTATGGAAATCTCGCAGTTATACATGCAAGATTCTTGATACCTGCACTGATTCCTCTGGTTGTCTTGATGGCATTAGGGTGTTATGTTGTTTATTACAATAAGAAAAGCTTAGGCATACTTCTTGTTGCCATATTAGTAGTGTGGATGTTCGCTACAATTTACCCGATTGTTAAATCAAGGCATGATTATTCAGGCACGAAAGAATTTGGAAAATGGGTTGGTGAGGTAACTGAAGATAATGCTGTAGTGATGACCAATGATCTTGGATTTTTTGTACAAAGATATGGAAATAGAAAAATAATATTCCACCCTAGAAGCGCAGACAGCAAAGAGATAGAAGGATTTATGAGAGAATTAAGAGATTATTCTTCAAATAATATCTCTATTTATGCTACAAGAGAAGGATTTGCAATAGACCCAGGAGAGCTTGTCCAGAAAGCGCTATTGCAGGAATATGACGTATTGTTTGTCGGCCAAAAAACAACTGAGTGGTATGGAGACGGAACTTTAAAACTTGCTTTATATGATGAGCCTCTGCTAAAGCTTGTTCCAAAAAACAAGATAAATGCTGTTGTAAATACTGCCAATTGAAAGAAAAACATAACACATAATATACAGGATATACAATATGGAAACAGACAAATTTAAGCCAAAAGATTTTGTAACAATAATTGTACCGGTTTATACTAATATAAATCTTGCTAAAGAGTGCATCACTTCACTAAGATCCATAGAATATCCTAAAATTCTGCATGAAATAGTGATTGTAGTCGATAAAAATGCATCGCAAGATGTCAGAGAAGCATTGAAAGATGTCAAAGGCATTAAGATAGTATATTCTAAAAATAAAGGTGGGTCTGCTGCGAACAGGAACTTAGGAATAGAAAATGCTGATAAAAACTCAAAATTCTATGCATTTACCGATTC
>Ga0209541_10004237_pt1 | contig 25656 bp, 38 predicted proteins | sample RifCSPlowO2_01_FD_184027 | JGI IMG/M metagenome (GOLD analysis project Ga0209541, IMG submission 184027) | Groundwater microbial communities from Rifle, Colorado - Rifle CSP2_plank lowO2_0.1 (SPAdes) (version 2) | ecosystem: Environmental > Aquatic > Deep subsurface > Groundwater | place... | reverse complement strand
ATTTTTCAATTAAGTTTTTTTGTTTCATACAATAAAGAATAGATTTATTCTATAAAAAACTTCTCTTTTGCTTCTTCTGATTTATCCCAAATTTCAGAAGTTAAAACGTCTGCATCTTTCATTATTTTTAAGTATTTTATGATTGTGTCTTTTTGTTGTTCTGTCAAACCGTACAAAACTCCTTGGGTTTGGTCCATGGCAAATTGTATTTCCTCTTTCTTTAATTGGGTAACCTGCTGAATATCTTTTACAGCTAAATCTTTATTATTATACCAAATATTATATGCTTCTTTCTGTGCATTATTCATGTCAGAAACTATAGAAGGATTTGCTTTTATGAAGTCGGGATTAGCAATGTAAATTACATGAATAAATGTATCTTTACAATTACAAACTTTTTCCCAAAGTTCTTGGTGTTTTATTAAATATTTGTAATCTCCTGTAACTACAAGCTGGCTTGCCATTGGCTCCCATCCAACTATAACATCAACCTGCCCTGTTTTTAGTAGATTCACTAATTCTGGTGGAGAAGTTGCAGGAATGACTGTTGCTTCCTTATCAATATCAATATTATACCCTATCTTTAAGAATGTTTTAACATCTTGATAAGTTGAACCACCAACAACTGCAGCAATTTTTTTACCCCTTAAATCTTCTAAAGAATTTATTTTGGAATCTTTGGGTACAACGATGGCACTAATTCCGCTTGTTGCGACACCAACTATTTTTAGTGGTGTGCCCTGCTCGTACATTTTTGCAGTTAAAACAGTGGACATATCAACTACATCAAACTGACCTGCAGAATAAGCATTAATTAAAGACGGCGGAGAGCCAGGTATTGGCGTATAGCTAACATTCCAGCCCCTTTTACCCAATAAATCCTCTTGATGAATTACCTCAGTAGCAGACCACCCTAGTTGAAGATAACCTACTCTGAGATTGATTTTTTCTTTTGGATTTAGAACAAAAATTAAGCCAATAATGACCAAAGCAAGGATAATAATCATAATAATTAATTTGGTCGTGTTAAGCTTTTTCATAATTGTTGTATTAAAAGGTTTATCTTTATTAAGGTATGGTTTAACTGATTAAGAATAACAGAAGTTATTATGTCTTTACTTGCTACATGGAGATTAAGAAACCTTAATACTTATAATATGCTAAGGACAAGTCTTAGCAATTATTCATAAGAGCTAAACAGTTACTTTTTTTCTAAAGTTTTATAAACAACCAAAATTCCAGAAGAAATATGGCAACACTAATTGCATGCTTATCAACAGGGAAAGGAACCTGGGGCCATGTCAACCACCTTATTGATGGAAGCCAGTTCGATCAGACCTTTCTTATCACAAATGATTTTGGGAAAGAAAATTTCAATAAGAAGGAGAATACTCAGCTTATTCCTTTGGACCTGAACGGAGGGATTAAGGAAATAAGAGATAGTATAGTAAACAATCTGAAGGGAAAAATCAAGGATACTGAAGTTGATGTCAATTTTATATCTGGAACAGGAAGGGAGCATATGGCGCTGATTGGGGCATTGCTGAAACTTGGAGTTGGCATAAGACTTAAAGCACTCACAAAGGAAGGTATTGAAGAAATATAGAAATTCTTAAATTCTTTTAAAGTATCTTACTACAATGGGATTTTTTGATAATTCGGAAAAAAAGGGGGTGTTCCTCAATCCAATAGCGCTTGATTATGATTATCAGCCGAAATTGATTTTATATAGGGAGAACCAGCAGCACTTCATTGCAAACTGCATCAAACCACTGTTTAATGAAAGAAGCGGAAGAAATTTGTTTCTCTTTGGAAAACCGGGAATAGGAAAGACTGTTGCATGTAGGCATGTCTTGAAGGAGCTTGAGGAGGAGACAGAAATATTTCCTATTTACATCAACTGCTGGAAGAAGAACACTTCATACAAAGTCGTCATGGAGATATGCAGCTGCCTTGAATACAGGTTCACTGCAAACAAATCGACGGAGGACTTGATTGAAAGCATTCTCCCCCTACTGAACAAGAAGTCCTGCGTCATATGCCTTGATGAAGTTGACAAGCTTGACAATCCTGATTTAATTTACACTTTAATTGAAGATGTTCACCGCAAGACAATAATCCTAATCACAAACGGCATGGACTGGATCGTGAAGCTCGATTCAAGGATAAAATCAAGATTAAATCCTGAACTACTTGAGTTCAAGCCGTATGATTATGGGGAAACCTTTGGAATACTAAAAGAAAGAGTGAGTTATGCCTTTGTTTCTGGGATCTTCAGCATGAGGGCGCTTGAAACCATTGCAAAGAGGACATATCAGCTTGAAGATTTAAGGACGGGAGTCTATTTATTGAAGGAATGCGGCGATCTTGCCGAACTTAAAAACAAGAATATAATTGAAAACGAAGAGGCAGAGAATGCAATCTTGAAATTAAATGAATTCAAGACAAAGAATGACGGAGATCTTAAGGATGACTTAAGTGAAATTCTCAGCCTAATTAAAGTCAACAGCAGCAAGTCAAGCTCCGAATTGTTTGACATTTACGGCAAAGGCTCCTACAAAAACTTCAAAAGAAAGTTGAATGAACTTGAGAAAAACAGGTTCATTTCGATAAAAGAGGAGAATTCTGGCGGCAATGGGAGGAAGACAATCATCAATTATGAAAGCCTTAAAACTCTGGATGAATTTTAAGTGTATTCTACAAGATATATTTTACAAATAGTGTCCACCGGACAAGTGTGCGCGCCAGATATATAAACGAACCTGACTTCTATCGGTAAGGAGGTGGAATAAATGGTATTTCGCAAAAAAGAATTTCTAACTTGGGGCCAATACAGCAACTTAATCTCGACAATAGAGCATTTATGCCAATATTCAGCCGATGTTCATGAAAAATGGTGGAGGTTGATATGAACGACGGCGAAATAGAAAAAATATTCGGCCAGCAGCTAAGGGGACTTGGATATGATGATTATGAAAGAAGAACTTTCAATTTCAGGAGGTTTATTGAAGATGTACTCTAAAAAGGAGATTGAACATTTAAGGGTTAATGATGAGATCAGTGATGCTGATGAAGGATTCATGATGGGATACCTGAATGCATACAATAGTGAAACCTAATTTTTTCTTTTATTGCATCGGAAACAATTCAACCGCGGGAATCAAAAGGAATTTATAGGTTTCAAAAAAGAATTCAAGGAGATAACTTAGTTATCTCCTCCTTTTAGCTTTTTTCTTTGTTGTTTTCTTTTTTGTAGCTTTTTTCTTTGCAACTTTTTTCTTCTGTACCATTATTTTCACCTCTTTTTGTCCCATGAAGTTATAGGATTATCCAATTTTGTTGAGAATAAATTTTTATTTTTCATTAAGTTCATATTCAATTATTTGAATAAATCATTTATATACTTTTCTATTAAATTATTTTTTTAAAAATATTTTCTGAAAGTTCATATAGATTATATTTTTGATTTCATTTTCATCCATTTGTTTTATTTCCGACATTTTTCTTATTGTCTCGACGATAAAACTTGGCTCGTTAATCCTGTCTTTGTATGGAGAAAGGAACGGGGCATCTGTTTCTGTCAACAACTGATTCAGTGAAACTTCCTTAACAATATTCTGAAAATGTAAAAGTTTTATGATATTTGTCGGAATTGAGAAAAACCAACCATTGTCTTCAATTCTTTTCACCAGCTTGAATTTTCCACTGAAGCAGTGCATTACTACTTTTTTCATCTTGAAAGATTCTATTATCTCAATGCAGTCAAGTTCAGCTTTTCTTGAGTGAACTATCACAGGCTTATCTGTTTTTTCCGCCAATGACAAAATCTTTTCAAAGACCTGCTTCTGCTTTGGAAAATCTTTTCCCTCTTTTTTATCCAGCCCGATCTCTCCGAACGCAATGAATTTATTTTTGTAAAAGAAATCAAAAACTTCGTTCAGCTTTTCATCGGAGAGTTTTTCCGCCTCTATGGGATACAATCCTAGTGCGGGCTTGATGATGTCATACCTCCTGCTCAATTCCAAAACTTTTTTGTTATCCTTAAGATTTGTCCCGTTGGAGACTATGGCGTTGACTCCGGCCTTCTTTGCCCTCTCTATGACATCGTCTATCTGGCTATAGATATCATCATACGTCAAATGTGCATGCACGTCAACTATCATATCATATCACAAGCGATAACAACCACAGTATCAACTTAACAAGGTAAGGCAGCAGATTTATCACAATAAGCGCAAAAATCAAAAAGCTGATGTATTTCCAGATATTTTTTATCTTTCGCTCATTCTTTGTGAAGTACCCAAGCCCGACCAAAAGCATTCTTCCGCCATCGACGGGGCCAAGTGGAAGCAGGTTAAATAGGCCGATTCCCAGTGAGATTATCCACAGCCAGTTGAACAGCTCAAAAAACCATATGAAAACTGATCTCAGCGGCTTTGAAACATCCTCGTCGTATTTTGCCAGCTGGATTGTCTGGACCCCAATCACATACCTTCCATTTTCTAACAGAGGAGTTATAGTGAAGTTTCCAGAACCGGTGTTTAAAATGAAAGTTTCATTGTTTTCTGAAAGGAAATTCACAAAGACTTCAGAAGATACAATCTGATTTCCATTTATTCCTATTATTGTCGAATTTTTCTGCAAACCTGAGAGCTCTGCAGGATATCCCTCAACAACATCTGCCACATACAACCCTAAGGGCTCGGTCATTGAATTCTGAACTGGAACAAATATAAGAATAATTAGGAGCAAAAATATGAAAGCTGTGACTATGTTTGAAAATGGTCCTGCTGCAAGTATTGACAGCTGAGCCTTTTTTGATTTTTTTGCAACCTGCTTTTCATCAGGCTCGACAAATGCTGCAGGTATAGGGCCAAGGAAGGCGAATCCCGATGATTTTAATTTTACTTTATGTAACCTTGCAAGAATCCCATGGCTGAACTCGTGAATCAAGGCAACTATAAATATTACTACAATCCAATGCATGAAACTTAAAACGGGCAGACCTGGTGCAACTTCTATACCTGGCAGCACAGGCGCCAGTGCAGGTTGGGATTTTGGAGCCAAAATCAGCTTCAAGGTCCCCTGAATCAGGATGAATGATATCATTATCATCCCCAAGAAACTAATATAAATTCCGACGTATCCGACAAACTTCTGAAATTTGGGGCAACATCTGGAAATTCCATCCATAAGCTTCAGTCCCCACTTTGTCCTGTAAAGAAAGAAAACCTTCCCCTGAACTTCAAATTTGGATTTGTTTTTAGTATAAAATAGATAAATCGACAGAAAGAAAACCAACAGCAAAATTAAATCCCAATTCATTTTTTTCTGACTGGTCTTAATGCTTTACTTCCACATTTCCTGCATGAAACTCTCTTAGCCAATACTTTTTGCGGTTGCGCTCTCTGCTTTGATTTGCATTTCCTGCAAACATACATGTTCTTATACAGTCTATTCTGTGCTTCTTCAAATTTTACCATCTTACTTAACCTGTTTCATTGCTTTTTCCCCAAGGACGTTCCAGTATATTATTTCAATTCCTTCCCTCACCTGGGATTTAAGTTCTTCCGGAATCTTCAGATCAAATGTTTCATATGAATCACTGTCCATAACATTTGCAATATCTTTGTTTATTGACAGGACCTGCGCTGACTTCTTCAGCACGATTGGAATGCTTATCTTGTCATGCGATGGAGCGACGATTATTTTCTTCTGACCTTCAATCATGCCCACGGCTTCCAGTCTGACTTTCGCATGCCCATGCTTTCCAGGCCTTGAAGTCTGGGTGTCCTTAACAATGCACGCAAGGTCATCAATTATAACATAGTTTCCCTTTTTGAGGGAGCCAACCGTTGTCTGTTTTGTTTCACCTTCCATAAACAGGAAAGAATTGATTTAATTTATAAAGATTTTGCTTATCTTTTCTTCTTTGCTTTAGAAACCTTATTCTTCTTCGATTGAGTTGCTTCTTCAGGAATATTTTTTTTCCCCGCCTGACTGAACATGGCCAACTCCTGCAGCGTCTTCTCAAGATACTTTATTTTCATCTCCAGAGAAAAAATATGCTTTGATAAATTTGCGATTGCAATCCACAACTGCGCCTTGCTTGGATCTTTTGCCTTTGAGAAGGATTCCCTGAACTGAGCGGTATCCTTTATCTGCAGCTCCAAATAAGTCTTTATTATGGGATCAACTTTTTCGCGCCATGACATTTCAAACACAATGAGAATATAATTTATAAAAGTTTCCATTTCAAAGTGATTATAAAAACATTTATATAAACAATAAAAGCCAATTTTAAAATGTTAAAGGAAAATGATTTCGTTGAGATTGATTATGTAGCAAGGATCAAAGATGATGGAATTTTTGATCTGACAATTGAAGATGTCGCCAAGAGGGAAAACATCTATGATCCTGAGACGAAATATAAGCCAGTCGTAATCTGCATAGGTAAGGGGGACATAATAAGAGGCCTCGATAACTTCTTAATCGGCAAGGAAATAGGGAAAAAATACGCTGTCGAAATTTCTCCTGAAGAAGGATTTGGAAAGAAGGACAAAAATCTGATCAAACTTGTTCCAACAGGGGAATTCACAAAGCAAAATGTCAAACCGGTTCCTGGCATGCACCTCAATATGGGGGGAATAATGGGGAAGATTATCTCTGTTACAGGCGGAAGAACGTTGGTTGATTTCAATAATCCCTTATCCGGAAGGGATCTCGTTTATGAAATTGAAATAAAAAGAATTATCAATGACAAGAAAGAGCAATTAGTGGGTCTTCTTGATCTTATACTGAAAGACTTCAAACTTGAATTGAATGATGATGAAGCAACAATAACATCCAAGATTGATCCTGAATTGAAGAAAAAGCTGGAAAAAGAAATAAGAGAAAGGATAAAAATTGGCAAGATAACTTTTAAAGAATAAATTTTCTAATGTAACTATTTTAGAATAAATAAGCTTAAATATTAAGGGCATATTTTAAATTTATGAATTCAATAATTGATAGAGCGGCAAATCTTAGTTTTAAAAAAGAGGTTCAAAAAACTTCTGCCATTGATGAAGAGCTTGAACAATTGCTTTCTAAACAAAAAGCCAAGATAAAGGTCGTTGGCGCTGGTGGTGCAGGAAATAACACCATAAACAGGATGACTGAGATAGGCATCAAGGGCGCAGAAATGATTGCAATCAATACGGATGCTCAGGATTTGCTTTACACAAGTTCTGATGTTAAGATACTTATTGGGAAAGAAGTTACCGGTGGTTTGGGTGCAGGCTCTATTCCCCAAGTTGGTGAAGAAGCAGCAAAGGAGTCTGAGCAGGACATCAAGAAAGCCCTGACAGGAGCCGACATGGTATTCATAACCTGCGGCTTGGGGGGAGGAACCGGAACCGGCGCTGCTCCTGTTATTGCGGATCTCGCCAAAAAAATTGGATGCCTGACTGTTGGGATAGTCACCATTCCATTCACGATGGAGGGAAACAGAAGGTATGACAATGCAATGGTTGGATTGGAAAAGATGGAACAGACCGTTGATACTTTAATCGTAATTCCAAATGACAAACTTTTGGAACTTGCTCCTGACTTGCCTCTGCATACGGCATTCAAGGTTGCCGATGAGATTCTAACTAATTCCGTCAAGGGAATTGCTGAGTTGGTCACAAAAGCAGGATTGGTGAATCTGGATTTCGCGGACATCAAGGCTGTAATGGGCAACGGAGGAGTTGCAATGATTGGAGTTGGCGAGTCAGACACGACCAACAGGGCCATTGAGGCCGTTGAAAAAGCGATAACAAATCCGTTGCTGGATGTTGATATATCTGGCGCTAACGGCGCTCTGATCAATGTCTCGGGAGGGCCTGACATGACATTGGACGAGGCAAGAAGAGTAGTTGAAACTGTTTCAACAAGACTTGATGAGGATGCGAGAATCATATGGGGAGCATCCATCAGTGAAGATTTGGAAAGCACAATAAGGGTTATGCTGATTGTGACAGGCGTTAATTCCCCACAAATATTTGGGCATACTAGAACTACATCTTCAAAAAAGAAAACTGCAATGGAAAACGAGCTCGGAATAGAGTTCGTTGATTAATTCAATAAATTTATAAATCCGTTTTTATTTCTTAACTTTATGATTAAAAAACTGCTGATAAAATTCAAAACATTTATAATAGAAAGCAGAAGGGTATTTCAGATAACTAAGAAGCCTTCGAAACAGGAGTTTCAAACAATAGTCAAGGTTACGGCCATAGGCGCAGCAATCATAGGACTGATAGGGTTTATAATCCAGATAGGATTCATACTGATAAAATGAGCGTAATTTACACATTAAGGACAACTGCAAACAGGGAAGATCAGGTAGTTGATTTTGTAGCCAACAATGTAGAAAAGAAAGGGCTAAAAGTTTATTCTCTGGTAAGGCCCCATGGAATGAGAGGCTATGTTTTCATTGAGGCTGAAACCGTTGACGATGCCAAGAAAGCATTCACAGGAGTTCCTTATGCGAGGGGATTACTGAAGAATCCAGTTAATTATAAGGAAATAGAACCGATGCTTGAGCAAACCAAGGCAAATGTGAACATTCAGAAAAAAGATATTGTTGAGATTATTTCCGGCCCATTCAAAAGGGAAAAGGCAAGAGTCACAAGAATTGACAGCCAGAAAGAAGAGATTGTTTTGGAGTTGCTTGAATCTGCAGTTCCAATCCCAATAACGGTAAAAATGGATTCTGTTAAAGTTATCAGAAGAGAGGATGAAGAAAGTGGGTAAAGAGACCATTGAAATTTTAGTTGAAGGTGGAAAAGCCAAGGCTGATGCGGCTGTTGCCCAGAAGCTTGGACCAATGAAGATAAATATTCAGGAAGTTCTTAAGACGGTCAATGAAAAGACCGAGTCTTTCAGGGGAATGAGAGTTCCAGTCAAAATTGTTGTAGACAGCAAAACAAAAGAATTTGAAATCTCAATCGGGACTCCTCCAATTTCTGAACTGATAAAAAAAGAGCTGGATCTAAAGAAAGGGAGTTCGTTCCCCGACAAGGATAAGGTTGCCAATGTCTCAATTGAACAGGTGATTAAGATTGCCAAGATGAAAGAAACAAGCATTCTGCACAATTCACTGAAAGCCGTTGTTAAAACTGTGGCTGGAAGCTGCAATGCAATGGGAATTTTGGTTGAAGGAAAAACAGGGAGTGAGATCAATGCGGACATTGATAGTGGAAAGTACGACAGAGAAATAAAAGATGTCAAAACTGAATTCCCCCCTGATAAGAAAGAAACTCTAAAAAAACAGCTTGATGCTTATAACAAACAGTTCTTAGGGGATATTGAAAAACTGAAGGCCAGAGTGAAGAAGGAAGAAAAGAAGGAAGCTCCCAAACAGGAAGCTCCAGTCAAAAAATAAAGATTATTTTCAGTAAATTATTCAACTGATTTATTTCATGTTCCCTTCAATTAGAGGCGAACTATTTCTTGATTTTTACAAAAAATTTTTAATTTGCTATGGCAAATTGCGAAGAAGTAAAATCTAATCTGGTTTAGAAAATCTTTTAAACTGATTTCTTATAAATCTCTTACTAAGGGGTTATGGTCTAACCTGGCTACGATTGCCGGTTTGGGTCTTTTAAGAGCAAAAGACCGGCCGATCCCGGTTCAAATCCGGGTAGCCCCACTTTAAAAACATTTAAATACCGTTTATTGGATATTTTTGAAATGGCAACTAAAAAAATAGGAACAGCCGGAAGGTTTGGACCGAGGTACGGAAGGAAGCTAAAGAAAAAAGTTGCCGAGATTGAAAAGAAATTAAAAGTGTGGCACAAGTGCCCATACTGCAGCAAGATAAAAGTCAAAAGAGAGTCTTCAGGGATATGGGTCTGCAGATCATGCAAATCAAGATTCACTGGAAAGGCTTATCTACCAAAATAAAATGGCGCTACATAAATGCTTTGAATGTGACAGGGAAATAAAAGCTGAATACATCAAGAAGAAAATAAGATGCCCATACTGTGGATCTAAAATTTTATACAAGCCGAAAGTGGTTTCCACGACAGTGAAAGCAAGATGAACAAGGAAACCGAGAAAAAAATTCAGCAATTTCAGATGATTGAGCAGCAGCTCGAGAATATATTAATGCAGAAACAGAATTTTCAGGTCCAATTAAGTGAAAATGAAAATGCCTCAGAGGAGCTTAAGAAAACTAAGAAGGATCCCTACAAGATAATAGGGGCAATAATGGTAAGTTCGGATAAGGAGAACCTGCTAAATGAGCTGAAGGAACAGGAAGAAATACTAAACTTAAGGCTTAAGACGCTGGAAAAACAGGAAAAAAGCCTCAAAGATAAGGCTGAATCGCTGCAAAATGAACTTATGGAAGAGTTAAAATGAAACAATTGAATGGAGTGATAGAATTGCTTGGGGAACTGAAGGACGACAGAGCAGTTCCTAGGAATGTAAGGGGTAGAATCACAGATTCAATCTCAAATTTAAGGCTTGAATGCGAGGAAGACATCAAGGTCAGCAGGCTTCTTAATGACTTGGAAGAGATAAGTGAAGACCCTAACCTGCCAAGTTACACGAGAACAGAGATACTGAGCATAATAAGCATTCTAGAGGAAATTTAACAGAAATCTTTATATATTTATTTGTTTCTTCAAAGGTTAAAATGAAGAATTTTTTTTCAAGAATCATTGGTGGGAAGAATTATGAAGATTTTCCTGAAGAATTGACGGATGAGTACGTTGAGATTGATACTTCTGCTGGCAAGACCGGCAAGACAAAAATCATAGTCAGACCATTTGTAATTCAGGATTTTGGGGACATAAAGCCTATACTTGATTCTTTAAGGGAGGGCATGACGGTTGCCTTGATAAATATTAAACCGTTAAAGGAGAGGGATATCATTGAACTAAAGAGGGCGGTCAGCAAGCTAAAGAAAACCTGCGAGGCCATTGATGGAGACATTGCCGGCTTTGGTGAGGATTGGGTTGTTGTAACTCCAAGTTTTGCTCAGGTTCATAGGACAGGCTCTGACATTGTTAGTGAATAGTTTTATAAATTTTTTTTCTTACTTGTTAATATGGAAGAATTGAAAAACCAGCCTTGTCCTTTTTGTTTTAAAAAGACATTAACGCTAATAGAAGAAGAGAAGGAGATACCTTACTTCGGGAAATGCTACATTATGTCAATGAGATGCGAGAGCTGCAATTATTACAAATCTGACATTGAGTCTGTAGAGCCAAAAGATCCAATCAAGTACGAATTCACCGTAAAAGATAAGAAGGATATGAATATCAGAGTAGTTAAGGGATCAAACGCAACTGTGAAGATACCATCTTTAAGGATGAGCGTTGAGCCTGCAATAGCATCAATAGGGTACATAAGCAACATTGAGGGAGTTCTCAGAAGGTTTAAAAAAATAGTTGAAAACCAAAGAGACAGTGCCGAAGAGGATTCTATTAAGAAATCTGCGAAAAATTTATTGAAGAAGATAAGAAAAGTAGAGGATGGCGAGCAGGAGATAAAGTTAATTATAGAAGACCCAACAGGAAACTCCGCAATAATTTCTGATAAAGCTGTCGTGAGCAAACTAAAGAAAAAATGAGAATTCTCATCGGATGTCCGACGTCAAATTACAAAAGCTACTGCCTTAAAGAATATCTTCATGGGGTGAGAAATTTAACTCATAAATATGTTGATCTGGTCCTAGTCGACAATTCCAAAAATAGCGACTACTACAACGAACTAAAAAAACTTAAAATCAAAGTCATTAAGGACGATTACAAGGAAAGTGTGAAGGAGAGGATTGTAAGCTCCAGAAATAAACTTAAGGAATATTTTCTAAAGAATGACTATGACTACCTGTTGAGCCTTGAGCAAGATGTTGTTCCCCCAAAGGATGTAATTGAGAGGCTTATGAAACATGGTAAGGATATTTGTTCTGGTTTGTACTTCAAGGAAAAAGATAATGAGTTGATTCCCATAATGTATGTTCCTTATAAGAATGAATTTGCAAAATTGCTTAAGTTTGAAGAAATTCCAGAAAATGAGTTAATTGAAGTTATAACCAGTGGTTTGGGTTGTGTTTTGATAAAAAGAAAAGTTTTGGAAAACGTTGAATTTAGGTATGAAAAAAATAAAGAGCCATGGGATGACGTATGGTTTTGCGAGGATGCAAGACAAAAAGGTTTTAAAGTATATGTTGATACATCAGTCAGATGTAAACACTTTATTAAAGGAATGAAGTGGGATGAGATAAAAAAATGAAAGTTGACAGATTATTCGTTGCTACAAAAGCATTTATAATAAATGACGGAAAAGTTTTAATTTTAAAAGAATCTTCCAAATATGAAGATGGTTCTAATGAAGATAAATGGGACGTTGTTGGTGGAAGGGTTGAACCTGGACAGAGATTTGATGAAAGTTTAGTGAGAGAAATAAAAGAAGAAACTGGGTTAAACGTAAAAATAGGAAAACCTTTTTCTGTTGGTGAATGGAGGCCAAATGTAAGGGGGGAACAGTGGCAGATTGTTGCTACATTTTTTGAATGTTTTTCAGATTCAAGCGAAGTTAAATTAAGCAAAGACCATGAAGATTTCAAATGGATTGATCCGAAAAATTATGAAAAATATAATATAATAGAAACGAATAAAAAGTCATTTAAGGATTATTTGGAAAAATGAAACATGAAGATGTTGTTAAAGAAGTAAGTCAATTAATTAAAAATGCGTGTTTATCTGATAAAAATCCATTCGGTGAAAGTGTGTTGGACCATATAAGGGGGGTTGTAAAATATTCTTTGGTTTTAGCAGAAAAATTAAAAGCTGATAAAGAAGTTGTAGAAATAGCCTCTTGGTTGCATGATTATGGAAGTGTTACTGGAAATTATAAAGACCACCATATAACTGGTGCTAAAAAAGCTGAAGAAATTTTAAATCAGTATCATTATCCTAAAAATAAAATTGAAAACATTAAACATTGCATTTATGTTCACAGAACAAGCCAGGGACTGAAAAAGGAGACTGTGGAAGCGGAAATAGTTGCAAGTGCGGATTTGATGGCGGAGTTTGATGAAGTCCCGGCATTGTATTATCTTGCATATCATACACACAAATTTAATCATAAAGATGGAGAAAGATTTGTTTTAAATAAAGTTGAAAATGGTATGAACAAGGTAATGCCTGAAGGAAGAGAAATAATAAAAGAAAAATATGGAGCATTTAAGTTACTATTAAAAAAATGAAAATTATGTTTGTTGAATCAAAGAGCAAGGAAGACGTAACTGATGTGATTAATAAATCATTGAAGAAAATTGGGGGGAAAGTAGGGTTGGTCAGCTCTGTTCAGTTTCTTAATCAACTGCCAAAAGCACAAAAATTAGTTAAGGGTTCTGTGATTGTCGGCCAGGTTTTGGGATGCAATGTGAGCAATCCATTAATTTACAAAGAAAAAGTTGATATGTTTTTGTTTATCGGAAGCGCTTATTTTTATCCGATATATCTTGCATACAAGACCAAGAAAAAAGTCTTAATTGCAAATCCAATGACGGGAGAAATTACTGAAGTTAAAAAAGAGGATGTTGAAAAATATGAAAAAAAGATCAAGGGAAAGCAGGCTAAATTTCTAATGTCTAAAAAAATTGGAGTTATAGTTTCCACAAAGCCAGGGCAGGAGAAATTACAATTAGCATTAAAATTAGGATATCCTGTTTTTGTCTGTAACGAAGTTGATGAAAATGAGCTTGAGAACTTCCAGATGGATTACTGGATAAACACTGCATGCAACAGAATTGAAGGCAAAAACATTATAAATTTGGAAGATTTACCAAAATGAATGAGTAAAGCGGAAGATATACAAAATATAGCAACAAAAAGAGGTTTCTTTTTTCCATCCGGCGAGATTTATGGTGCAAAAGCCGGATTCTGGACTTATGGCCATTTAGGCACAGTTATGAAACATAAATTTGAAAATTTGTGGAGGAATTATTTTCTTAAATTAAATGACAACTATTTTGAGATTGAAGACACCTCACTAATGGCGGAGGAAGTTTTTAAGAAATCAGGGCATCTGGAACATTTTCATGATCCTATTGAAGAGAAAGGAAAAGTTAGAAATTTCAATATGATGTTTGATGTTAAGGTTGGAGTTTCCAAAGATGAAATAATGTACTTAAGACCAGAAACTGCACAAAGTCCATATGTGGCTTTCAAAAAAGAGTTTATGGCCTTGAGAGAGAGATTGCCGTTGGGGCTGGCTGTTATTGGAAAAGCATTTAGAAATGAAATAAATCCTAGGCAGGGTTTTTTCAGGATGAGGGAGTTCACGCAGGCTGAGCTTCAGATATTTTTTGAGGATGGAAATCTGGATGTTAATTTCAATGAGGTTAAGGATTACAAGCTGATCATCAATGGCAAAGATGTCAAGTGCTCTGATGTTAAGGAGCCGAAATTCTATGTTTATCACCTGGCCAAGATTCAGCAGTTTTATCTGGACATTCTTGGAATTCCTGGAAATAAGTTCAGTTTCAGGAAGCTTGATGAAAAGGAAAAGGCATTCTATAACAAGATACATTACGACATTGAGCTGAAGATTGACAGCCTGAACGGCTTCGTCGAGGTTGGAGGGCTGCACTACAGGACTGACTACGACACAAAGAATCATAATATCAGTATAAATTATGGCGGAAAAAAAATATATCCTCACGTCCTTGAACTGAGCTTTGGGGTTGACAGAAATATATGGGGGATAATGGACATTTTTTACAAAAAAGAAAAAGAGCGAATCCTGTTCTTATTCAACAGCAACATCTCCCCGGTTGAAGTCGCTGTTTTTCCCCTGGTCAACAAGGAGGGAATACCAGAAAAGGCTGAAGAAATCTATGACTTAATCAAGAGAGATTTTAATGTTTTTTATGACAACAAGGGAAGCATCGGAAAAATGTACAGGAGAATGGATGAGATTGGATGCACTGCAATGCTCACTGTTGATCATGAAAGCCTGAAGAATAACGATGCAACACTCAGAGACAGGGATTCAATGATGCAGGTAAGAGTAAGAATATCAGACCTGAAAGAGACTTTGAACAAATTCCTCAGTGGCGTTGAGCTAAAAAAATTAGGAAAGATCATTTGATGAATCTTGTGATTGTTGTAATTGCCAAATAGATTATTATAAACATCACAGGATATATTATTATAAAGCTAAGGAAGACCGCAAACACAAAAACCCATCCAAAACTCGGGATAAGGTTGAAGACCACCCCTGAGCTTGTCCCCTCAGCGGCGATGATTCCGATTGAGAGTAGCAATGAGACTACTACTGATATCTTGGATGCCAGCGGCACGATGTCAATTATTGATTTATGCTTCATGGTAAAAACCTCTTTCGTTTTTTATTAAGATAATCCTTGTTATCCTCTCATCAATAAGGTCAATAGGGGTCACATGCCTGAAGTTCCTATCATTAAAATTTATTGGGGAATATAGGCTTGCGGCGTAGCTTGAACATACAAGCTTGTTTTCCCTCATCCTTGGATGAATGTTTATTCCTGTGCCCCTGAAGAAAACTATAATCAATCCGTTCTTGAAGCTGTAATGAATGTCCTGATCTATGTAACGATCATTTGCCCTCTGAACGGCCTTCAACTTTGTTCCATCATTGACATTCGGCCTTAGAACAGTGAAATAATTTGAGCTTACAAATTCCTTTGTGATTACATCAAGGCTGACTCCGTTTATGGTCAGTGAGTTTAGGTTCCCATTTCCCGTGTAAATGAAAACATGCCAGTAATCTCCTTCCCCCATTGAGTTTATCAGGAGCTCAAAAAGATTGTAGTATATGAAGAAGATTATCTTGTTGTTGAGCAGGCTCTCTTTATTACTCTGGTAAAAATATCTTTCAGAGTACGAAATCGGTTTATTCAGGATTAAATCTCCCGGCTTCAGTTTTGTCAGAAGAATATTGTAAATTTCCTCAGTTGTCAGGTTCTCATACTGAAAACTCTCCAGATTTTCATTTTCGTAGAACTTAGGGTGAAAAAATAAAAAGGTTAAAAAAATTATGAATAAAAAAAACAGGCTCCACAACAGAAATTTCCTTGTTCTCTTTTCAAATGGATCAAACATGTATGTTGTAGCACTTGCTTCTTTAAAAGATTTTTCAAATAGATTTTTTACTACTAAAATATGCAACAACAAGATTTATAAAACCAAAATGTAACATGGTTGTGTAGACTAGATTGGGAGGTTAGCCGTCTCTTGTAACTCCAAACCGGCTTTATGGGAGGATTGAAGCCTTGGGAGAGGTATAAAGTTTAGTCAATAGTCTTGGTTCGGACTGGGATGCCTTGTCCTGTAGGGTTGGTCTGTGTGTGAACCGAGTCAGGCCCTGACGGGAGCAGCTCTAAGCTTATGGATTGGCGCTTATAGGGGAGCATGGCTGAGAAAGAGTCAAGGTAGCTATTTTCTGTATTTTATGTCCATTTCAAGGTGTGTCTACACAATTATAAAAAAAGAAAAATTTATCTCAAATCTTTCTGAGATAGCACTGTTATTCTCGTCTCGCGGGGATTTATTCTTGAATCCATCCCGACCAGATATTTAATATCTGATTTTTCAAGATTTGAAACAAAATTTTTATCAATCACTCCATCAAAGATTATTGCATATGTCTCCTTTATGTTGCTGATTGAATTGAATATCTCGGAAATTGGAATCTTCCCCAAGATACTTAAACTTGTGTCAAGCAAATAGGCAGCCCTTGTCCCAACAAGGTCATCAAGCAGTTCCTTGAACTTCTTTGATTCTTCAGGATTAACCATGACTTCAGGATTAACCCTTGTTGAGAAGCCACTTGGCTTGTTGTTTATGTATCTTGGCCTCTGCTGAATTATCTGAGGCTTCTTGGCAAAATTCCTCCTCGGATCCTGAGTCAGTCTTGCAACCTCCATCTTGATCTGCTCAACTGCCACCTTGCTTCTCAACGCCTTATGGATCTCTTTCTTTGTTATTTCTTCCACTTCCTTTCCATCTGGCGCCTTTATCACGTAATCAATCTCAACTCCGGCGTCAAGCAACCCCCTTATTATCAAATCTCCGCCACGGTCCCCATCAACAAAAAGGGTAAGAACCTTTTTCGTCCCAAGGTACTTTATTGTTTCTGGAATTGAGGTTCCATTAAGAGCTATAACGTTCTTTATACCGTGCTTCAGCAGATTAAGAACATCCGCTCTTCCCTCAACAACGATTATTTCCTCAGAGTCATCAATATTTGGACCTGCAGCGAGCTTCTCCTTTCCATACTCTATGACTTCCATCATCCTCACTGACTGTGCCACCTGGTCTGTAATGTCCTGAGAATCAGGCAATACTTTTGACTTCAAGTCTGACAGCAGAGATTTAGCCCTGTCAATGATCTGCAGTCTCTTTGAGATTCTTACATCTTCAATAGAGTCGACGACCACCTTGGAATCGCAAGGCCCTATTCTTTCTATGGTTTCCATTGCGGCCCCAATGACTGCCGTTTCCGCCTTATCTAAAGAACTCGGGAGAATAATTTCCCCTGTTGTTTTTCCTGATTTTGTGTTTAAATTAACTTCTATCCTTCCAATCCTTCCAGATCTCTGAAGCTCTCTTAACTCCAATTCCGATCCCAACAAACCTTCTGTCTGGCCAAATATGGCGCCAATTACGTCTGGTTTGTCCACAATGCCTTCAATACTGATTAATGTATGGATTGTATATTTAGCTGATACTGGACTAATTTTTCCCATTTTTGCCTCCCAGCAGAACAAGAACCAGATTAAATCGTCATTCTTTCACAATTTTTAGTTGTTTTTCATTTTTACTTGCAAAATAATGATTCTTTATGAAAATAATTGAATTTTCGTCTTGTTCTGATATTTAATTATTAGTTATTGTAGCCCGCAACACTAACTCCCAAATTCATTGCAGTCGCCATTGGCTCACTCCATTGAGTATTCTCACGGCGGGCCTATGGTTTATAGAAAAAATGGGTTTATAAAACTTTTCAATCAAGCTTTTCTATCTCAAAGTATGCTTTTATCTCATCCCTTAATGAGAAGAGATCCGTTTTTATCATTTTGTTGAACCTGTTGAAGTCTGACACCTTCACAAGATAATCAAACAATTCCCTAAAAAATTTCAACATTGGCTTTTCCTCATATGTGTCCTCATAATCTTTTTCTATTTCGGCCCTTAATCTGACTGTAAATTGTCCCTCATAAGTCTCCTTCTCCTTCAACTTGACCTTTTTTAAGCGTGAGCCAGTGATCGTTATTTTCAGAACAAACTTAATGTAGTCATTAATTGCCTTTTTTGCATCTATCTTTATTTTTATTTCATTTTCCGAAACGAAATGCTCCTTTTCAAGTATGATAGAATATCTGATATTATCTAAAAAATTCTTAATGAGGCCGTACAAATCCCTCATGTCAAGATACCCTTCTTTGCTTGTTTCAATACCCTTCAGGACAAGATCAACTTCAACCATTGTATTTGAATAGAATTTATTTTAATAAAGCTTTTGATTATCTCAAACCAAGGAAACTCTTGGCAAGGGAATGCAAATCCATTGTTTTTGAATATAAATCCTCAAGGAAATCTTCGATTCTTCTGTTCATTATCATCCTCTGGTACATCTTTTGGAACCCTTTCAAAGACTCCCAGGCATCCGTTGATTCCAAAGATGCAAATATCTTCATTTCAAAAGTTCCCTTGTTCATCTTCCTTTTTATATCCCCCTGAGGGACTTCAATTTTGCTCATTCCTAAAACCCTAAACTCAACTCTCACCACATATTTAAAGAACTCATTTGGCTTTTTCTTGTCAGCTATCCATAGTATCTCCATATCTTTAGAACCTTCCCCTTTCACTCTTTCAATGTATTTTTTTTCAAGGCCCTCCTGAGTTGCGAATCCCCTATGGTCAACAAGGTAGAATTTCATTTTTCTGTATAACTCTTCAAAATCTGTAATTCCGACCCATTTGAGCTTCAGTCCATCTATCACAGGTATTTTTATATTCATCTTGCTATTTTAAGATCTGATTTTACTTTTGAGTTCAAGTCCATCAATTCATCGTAGATCTTTGGCTCATAAAAATCGTCTATTTTCTTTTTGAGTATTATTTTCCTGTAAATGTAGAATGGAATGTCAAAGTTTTTCCAGTTATTCTTATAATCTAAAGTGTAGAATCCTCTTAATTTTACCGTCAACTCGCCAGTGTACCCTTTTTCAAGACGATTCAGCCTTGTAACCTGCAATCCAATTTCTACCCGAAACTGAACAAAGTCATCAACATCTCTTGTTCCGTTGAGCTTCATTAAAATGAAATTCCCCTCTGGAAAATTTTTTTCCTGATTTTCATTCTCATAATAATCATACCTGTTTTCATCAAACCAATTCTTAATCGTTTTGTACAGAGAATCCAAATCAAACTTCCCATTGAGAGTTATTGTAATTCCGTTTCCTGGGTGCACTTTTTCCTGATGAGGCATTGCTATAAAATCTATTCAGAATTATAAAAAGCTTTCTTAATGCCTTAATTTTATCTTGTCGACAACAAGCTCAAGTAAAGTCGGCTGAATTTTAAGGATGTCCTTCAGCGTTATCAGCCCAATGCATCTTTCATTCAGCATAACTGGCAGCCTCCTTATATCTTCTCTATTCATCAGGACCATAGCTTCATATAAATCCTCATTCGGGCCTATTGAAACTATTTTCTTATTCATGAGATCAGAAGTTTTTGTCTTCTTTATATTAGCATCAATGGCCAACATTCTTACGATGTCGTGCTCAGTAAAAACCCCCAAAAGCTTATTTTTCTCTGTTATGAGCAGAGAGCCGACATGCCTCTTCCTCATCAGCTTTGCCGCATCCTGGACTGAAATATCTGGGGAAGCGCATACTGGTTTTTTTGTCATGGCGTCCATGATTCTTACGCCAGTTCTCATGATGAGGTATACACTTAATTGTTTAATAATAATTCTATTGGCTAAAATAGCAAACAAAATACGAAAATATTTAAAAGGGGGACTATTACCTAGTTAAAATGGATGAAAAAGAGATGGTTATAAAGTTCAGGGTGATCAATGGGAGCATCCAGACTCAAATACATACAAAAAACATCAATTCTCAGGAGGCGATAGGGCTTCTTGAAACTGCTAAAGATCAGATGATGGAAGGCGTAAGAAAAAACAGGAAAGAGGTTTTCAAAAGTTCAAAGAAAAATGAGTGAGTGCACATTCTGCAAGATAGTCAATGGTGAAATTCCAAGCTACAAAGTTTATGAAGACAGATATATTCTGGCCTTTCTCGACAGAAACCCGGTTCATGAAGGTCATACATTGGTCATTCCAAAAAAACACTCAGAAACTATTTTAGACACTGATGATGAAACGCTAAGAAAACTGGTGGTTGCAACCAGAAAGATCTCCAAGGCGATATACAAGGGTTTAAAGCTAAAAGGCTTCAATATAGGGATAAATCAGTTTAAGGTTGCGGGGCAGGCTGTTCCTCACCTGCATATCCACATAATGCCGAGGCATGAAAATGACGGGCTTAGGCTATGGCCAAGCAGAGAGTATGAGTCTGAACTTGAGAAAATGAAGGTTTTGGAAAAGATTAGAAAACTTTTAAAGTGATTCTGTTTCTTATGATTTTATGCCTCTGTAGCTTAGTCGGAAAAGCATCGCTTTCATGAGGCGAGGATCGGGGGTTCAAATCCCCCTGGAGGCATTAAAAGATTTTAAAGGAACATCAAACCTGATCTCCTTATGTTTGTTCATTGGGAGTCCTTTAAATTTTTGAGTATTTTAAAAAATTTTCAAACCTTATTTGATGCCTGGGATTTACAAATCGTGTTTTTTCTTTGAATATTATGAGGTTGTCTAATTCACTAAACTGAAATATTGAACTAAAATATTCATAAATTTGTTTAAGTAGGTTTACACAAGTAGCATTGAATTCAACTCCTGGGCGATATTTATTTTTGTTTTTCGTTAGAAACAAGAATTCATCTGTTGCAAAAAAAAACCTTGAATAATGTACTTTACTAAATCCACTTCATAAAATATTTTAGGAATGTAAATTCTGTTTCATTTTTTGCCTAATTGAAATTCTAAGGAAGAAAGATTATAAGACAATTTTCCATCACGAGAATTAAATTCAATTTTATTTTTTTAATTTCCCTTTTATTTCTCTATTCCGCAATCTATTTATCGGGGGACCCACAACTTTGTCAAAAAATGGTTTTTTGCCTAAAAACTTATATTATTTTTCAATCCTTGGATGCCTATGCCCCTCTTTTATCCTTTCCTTCAATCCGGAAATCTGATCTTTTGACTCTTTTGAATAATCCTTCCTGTTAATCCTGTTTTTCTCTATCATCTTAGAAACGTATTCCCCTCCTAGAAAGTGGGGCATAATGACATAGTCTGCACCAGTATTGTACAATTTCAAAGAATCCTCTATCACATGCGAGGTTACCATGACGATTGAATTTGGATTTTTCCTCTTTACCTCTTTTATAATCAGCGAATTTGTTTCTATCTTTGGGATGGTTGAGATGACCATCTTTATATTACTCAGATTCAAATCATTGAACAGCTCTGCATCGTCTGCGTCTCCATAAATGCAGCGCTTCCCATTCTTTGAAAGATCAACTATAACTTCAGGATCAAAGTCAATAACTATGTATTTTATTTTCAGCCTGTCAAGGGATTTCAGTATGTTGTATCCTATCCTGTTGTAGCCAAACAAGACTGCCTCATAATCTCTCTTTATTTTTGGGTCATCCTTAAGGATGTTTTTTTTCTCAAATATCTCCAAGTGTCTCGAGATAATTGGGTATATCTTTTCTGAATAGATTATCATGTATGTGGATGCTGTGATGGTTATCAATCCAACTAATGTAACAAGTGACAGTATCTGTGGAGAGATGTGATTCATGTTTACCCCAAGCGCAATGAGTATCAGAGAAAACTCAGATATCTGGGCAACCGTCAGCCCTGCAAGAAAACCGTTTCTCTTTGTGTAGCCTAATAATCCCATGAGGATCATTACGATTAGCGGGTTCCCTATCAGGATGAACAGTGAGAGCACTATTGCAGGAAGAACAATTGATGACACGCTTGATATATGCATCTGGCTGCCAAGGATTATGAAAAAGATTATTATAAAAAAATCTCTCAGAGGCTTTACCTTGTACGCTATCTCAAGTCGGTACTGCGACATTGACAAGCCTATGCCTGCGAGTAGTGCCCCTATCTCAATTGAAAAACCGAAATAAAAAAACAGCGAGGCTATCAGAAAGCACCATCCCACTGAGAATAAGAATAAGAGCTCCTGGTTCTTTGCTATCTGTTTTGTTATTCTTGGAAGGATCTGGATGCTCAACAGCCATATGAAAAATATCAATAGAATCCCTTTGATTATACTGAGGGCAATTATGTGGAATTCCAGATTATTTGATGCCAGCGGTATGAACATGAGAAGGAATATCGCGACAAGATCCTGAACTATGAGGAATCCTATTGATATCTTGCCGTAGAGGGTATCAAGATCGTCCTTGTCAGAGAGGAGCTTCATTATTATTATTGTGCTTGAAAAAGTGAGGGCAACCGAAATGTATAATGACTCTATTACAGAAAATCCGAGGTAGAACGATATCAGAAAACCTATGAGTGATGTGAATATTATCTGGCCCAACCCTGTTACCGTCGCCACCACTCCTATTTCCTTTATAACTTTAGGGTTAAGGTTCAGACCAACCATGAACAAAAGGAAGGCTATGCCTATCTTGGAAAATATCAAGGTTATTTCGCTGAATGTAACGAAATCAACAAAGAATGATGTTATAAGTATTCCTGTAAGGATGTAAGCTATCATCAGCGGCTGCTTTAGGATATTCGCAGCTATGCTAGTCACCAGCGCCAAAAGTATTATGAAAGTTAATTCAACGAACAGCTCCTGAACCATTACAATTTAAACATAAATTATCCTTTAAATTTGTTTTGGAATCAATAAAAAGAAAAATGGTTATTTTTTAGACAGCGCAATCTCTATTGTCGAAACTCTTATTGTCTTCCCTTCCTTGTTTTCAAACTCTTCTGAGTCTATCTTTATTCCCCTTGGCTCTACTGTATTTTCCAAGAATCTCTTAGCTGCCACTTCTGCAACGTCAACCGCTCTGGAGATGAATTTTCCCCTGGCTTTTATCAAGACCTCTGCTGCGTTTCTTGTTGTGAACTGCATCACCACGCCGGTTACGTAACCCATGCGGATAAAGACTTAACTTACATCCTTTTCATGAACGCTTTGTTACCGACGAAAATTACAGGTTCATCATTGTTATTTTTTGCATATTTGTCTTCCATTTGATACCCCTCCTGCCATTATAACCAAGGTTCTTCCAATCCTTGATTCATCTATTAACGACCATGTAATCAGTTATATTTTATAAATTTTTCCAGTTTTTGTAACTGTTTAGCTCACTATGAAACAGAGCTTATTTTAACTCCTGATTAAATTTTTTTATTAAATTTAAATTAAAATCATTAAAGAATTTGCTTGCTTCTATTGAGTCAATATAGGAAACATACTGGGATTTTCTATTTTTTATTGTTTCATTTGTTTTTATATCTCTTTTATAAAATCTTGCTTTAAAATTTGACCATTTTTCTAGATTATCTCTAAAATTTAGCACAAAATCTTTGTCTGTAGCCGATAATATTACTCTTCTTTGTTTTATAGAAACATGTCCGTCCCCATAAATTACCCCTAAAATGTAAGCTAACTCTTCAGAAAGTTTTTTTGCTGATTCTGGCAATCTTTTAGTCCTTAATTCAGCAGAAATTTTTGTTGCTTTTGGTTGTGTTATTTTATTCAGTCTTCTAATTCTTTCTTTATTTTTTTCAGAACTAGACCAATTTATTCTCTTTTTTGAAAAGTAATAAGGTTGTCTTCCTCTGTTGATCCATTCCTCTACGGCACTTCTTGATTTAAGTCTTAAAATTTTGGAAATTCTTAGACTACCCAACCCCTGGTTCTTTAGTTTAATTGCTTGGTTATATTTGTCTTGTGTATACTTTGTTATTTTCATTTATGATGATAATGTAACGTTACTTATATTTATAAACTCGTCGCGCACAGTTGTCCGCAGGAACTATAATTTGATATATATTTCCTAGTAAATAGGTTATTTATTAATTTCATTTAAAATTTCTTTTCTTATTTTAGATGAATTTGCCCACTTTGAGTATGCTTTCCATCCTTGGTAAATTCCAAAGATTTTTTCCTTAGTTATTTCATTGTTTTTGTATTTTTTTATCTTGAATTTCATGTTTCTTATGTTTCTCTTTCTTAATAATTTAAAATAATAGAAATTCCTGAAACCAACGAAATCTATTCCTTTTGATAAAGGAATAATTTTTGTTTTGTCTGGATGGAGTTCTAATTTTAGATTAATTTTTAGAAATTTGCTGACTTCTTCTTTCCACAATTCTAATTGTTTTTTGGATTGGTGTAGCATCACAAAATCATCAACATACCTTACATAATATTTTACTTTTAGATTGTGTTTTACAAATTGGTCCAGCTCATTTAAATATATATTGGCAAAGAATTGGGATGTTAAATTTCCTAAAGGCATGCCAATTTTTGGTTCGCCCCCCATCAGAGAGTTATTTAAAATCTTTTTGATTAACCAGATAATTTTGTTATCTTTAATTTTTCTTTTTATTAAGTTTAATAAGACGTTATGGTTGATATTTTGAAAATAATGTTTTATGTCTACCTTTAGACAGCGTCCATAAGAAGAATAATTTTTAGTTATTTTTCTTTGAAATTTTTCAAATCTTTTTGATGCAAACAAAGTACCTTTACCTTTTCTATTTGCACATGAATCATAGATAAAAATTTTGTCAAAAATTGGTTCTAATATGTTTATCAAAGCGTGATGAATAATCCTATCCCTAAAATGTGATTTTGATATCTTTCTTGTTTTTGGATCTCTTAGAATAAAAGTTTTCAGTGGTCTTGGTTGATAAGAATGCAATAATAATTCTGTTCTTAATAAATTTAGATTATTTATTAAATCTTTTTCAAATTCAATGACATAAAGTTTCTTTGATTTGTTTATTCTTGCTTTTAGATAAGCAATAAAAAGATTTTTAGGAGAACATAAAGATTGATATAAGTTTTTGTAGGTTTTCATGATAAAAATAGCCATTGACTGGGTTATTCTGCCATTGGGGTTAGAGTTAGCAAGATTCCTGTTCCAGTTGGAATTCAAATCCAAGTTCCTGTTCAGGTAGATCCTGTCAAGACCCTCAAGGTTGTAGCCATATTACCAATTACCACCACAATTTCAATTTTCGGATGATCTTACTAATTGTCATTGTTGAATTTTACTAAATAACATGGCGTGTAGCCCAGCCATTCTCATGGCTAGAATTAAAAGAGATAAATTGTTTAAAAAATTATTCATTCATAATTTCTACTGCTCTTTTATATCTTTCATTAGTTATTCTGATTTGTTTATCTCTTTCTTTAGACAATTTTGATAAATACCCTCCAATATTTCCACTGGAAAATTTTTTTGCGAGGGCTACCCTGCCACCGGGGCCAGAGCCAGCACG
>Ga0209541_10004234_pt1 | contig 25667 bp, 25 predicted proteins | sample RifCSPlowO2_01_FD_184027 | JGI IMG/M metagenome (GOLD analysis project Ga0209541, IMG submission 184027) | Groundwater microbial communities from Rifle, Colorado - Rifle CSP2_plank lowO2_0.1 (SPAdes) (version 2) | ecosystem: Environmental > Aquatic > Deep subsurface > Groundwater | place... | reverse complement strand
CCAATCCATTCAAGAAACCATCTACGACCTCGCCCTCTACTACGACAAGAACGGCAAGCGTTTATTGCCCAATGTCTATACCTGGTCTAATTCGCGCTCCACTGACGGCAATCTCGTGTACCTCGGCTATTTCGACGCGGGGGGCGTGCTCGGCGGCAGGTGGACGCCGGGCGGCCGCTATGGCGATCTCGGCGTGCTCCTCTCCCGCAGGTTGTAGCTTTGTTTTTTGTTATTTGTTCCTTTGATGGTCTTTTTTCGAAAAATTTTTGAGTTTTTGCACCCGGGTGTGGTATAATTCCTTTATGGCTAATGCAGTATGGTTTACGGATCATACTCGCCATCTACAACACTGCTTACGCTTTTCTGGCGCAGGTAAATCGATCTTACGGAGTGCGCACATATTTATACAGGCGCGACATGTCCCATTAGCATGAAGCGTCGCTGACTCGGATGGAAAAGCGTATTGAGAAGAGCGCTCCACTGACGGCAATCTCGTGAACCTCGGCAATTTCGACGCGAAGGGCGTGAACGGCAACAGGTGGACGCCGGACAACCGCAATGGCAATCTCGGCGTGCTCCTCTCCCGAAGTGTCACACAGCTCGTCTACACAATGGACGAGCTTTGTGTTTGCCTTATCCAACCGCCGATCATTTTGCCTATCTCTTGCAAGCGACTTTCGTAATCAATGTAGTGTTGTTGCTCAATCGCTCTCACATCTTTCGCCAAACGTAAAAGAATTTTCACGCTTTCTGATTTTAAGTTAATCTGGGACAGGATTTCTCTTTTGCGGGACGCATCTTTCGTGTGGTAAGCGACCACCACCAAAGTCATAATCTCCAACAAAAGATTTTCCGTCTTTTGACCTATAGCGTATCTGTCCCTTTTTGGAAGCGTGTCGCAGCGGCGATACCAAGCAAGATACAATTTATAAGTCGCTCGGAATAGGGGCGTATCATGGGCTGTCTGTTTTGATTTATTAGTGTTATTTTCCATATGTATGTTTGATAAAATAATTTCTTTGGAGAACCTGTTCGACGCTTGGACGGAGTTCAAAAAAGAGAAGGGCAACAAAGATGATGTAGTGGAATTTGAGGTCAATCTCGAAGATCATATTTTTTCGTTGCACGAAGATCTCAAAAACGGAACATACAAACACGGTGGCTATGTCTCTTTTGTCGTTCACGATCCGAAGCGTCGTCATATCCATAAAGCTTCGGTCAGGGATCGCCTGCTCCATCACGCCGTCCACAGGGTCATTGAGCCGACATGGAATAAAGTATTTATTTTTGATTCGTGGTCGTCCAGAAAAACAAAAGGCACTCATGCGGCAATAAGACGACTGCAAGATTTTGGTCTCAAACTGTCTCATAATTACACGCGAACTTTATGGTTTTTGAAGCTGGATGTAAAAAAGTTTTTTGATTCCGTCGACCATGAAATTCTTCTGAACATTCTTGCAACAAGGACTACGGACGAACATCTTATGAAACTTCTTCGGGAAATCGTTGAGAGTTTTGGCCCTGGTTTGCCTCTTGGAAATCTTACCTCGCAGCTGTTCGCAAATGTGTACCTGAACGAGCTCGATCAGTTCATCAAGCATGAGCTGAGAATGCGCGGTTATGTGCGATATGCCGACGATTTTGTGCTTTTGCATACAAACAAAGAAGTTTTGATTGATTGCCTCCCTAAAGTCCAAGCTTTTCTTCAAGAGCGGCTACACCTCAAAATCCATCCGAAAAAGATAACACTTGAACCCTACGCAACCGGAATCGATTATCTTGGTTATGTGTGTTTCCCCCATCATCGTGTTTTAAGAACAAAAACAAAAAGGCGGATGTTTAGAAAAGTTAACAAAAAGAACTTTTCTTCCTACAGCGGGATTCTAAAACATTGCAGATCGCACAATCTAAGCAAAGCACTGCTTAAAGCCGTCGAAGGACGCATTGAAATATTGTTTGGGGGTTCCGAAGCTTCCGGCGCGTTTTCATGCGCAGAATTCGGAAAACGTTTCTTGCAAGTTATAAAATCAGCCGAGGCGAATTTGTAGCCCCGGCTTTTTTTTGTCGGCAAAAATTAGCGGTTTTTATTTTCACTAAAATTCACTAAAATTATGGAGCGGTCGTTTTATTATTTTAGTGATCTATCTTTTTTAATTCCTCTCTAACAACTTCGCGGTCATCCCATGGAATTTGTGTTCCGTTTGGCCCCATAATCCACGGCTCGGAGCCCTTACCGGTGATGATAACAATGTCACCGGATTGGGCGGATTTTAAAGCAGAGCGGATGGCTTCGCGCCTGTCAAGAATTTTTTTGGAATTTGGAATTTGTGATTTGTAATTTGTGATTTTCGAAAACCCCGCTTCAATATCATTCAATATGGCGGCTGGATTTTCGTCATACGGGTCCTCATTGGTTAAAATTATCTCATCGCAAAATCTTGACGCAATCTTTCCCATCTCCGGCCGCTTCCACTCGTCGCGCCCTCCGCCAGCGGCGCCGAGGACGCAAACTAATCGTCCGCCCGGGAAGAAATCGCCAGCCTCTTTGAAGTCCGACTTCAAATCCCCAAAGAAGTCGGACTTCTTCCCGGCTGGCGACTTCGAGGAGGGCGGACGCAAAGTTTCATAAACTTTGCGCAGCGCATCCGGCGTGTGCGCGTAATCAACCACGACAGAAAATAGCTCTCTCTGAATAAACTCCAGCCTCCCCGGCACGCACTCTACTTTTTCCAGCGCCCGTTTTATTGCCTCGCGCTCAATTCCTAAAATTTTTGCCGCGTGATACGCGGCAACCGCATTTTCCAAATTAAATTCACCCAAAAGTCTTAGATGAATGTCCGGCGGCAAATCTTTTTTTGTGTAAACGATTCTGCGGGCCGCCCCCTTGGGCGAGCCTCGCCCCGAAGGGGCGGGAATCTTCAAAAAATATTCCACGCTTGGATCCTCTCCGTTTAAAATATGTACCGTGGCTTTGCGGAAAAGCTCGGCTTTGGCCGCGCGGTATTTTTCAAACGAGCCGTGTGATTCAATGTGCTCCGGCGTCACATTGGTTAAAACCGCCATAAAAAAATTAATACCCAAATGCCGATACTGTTGGATCCCTTCTGATGTAACTTCTATTACAGCGTATTTACATCCGGCATTAACCGCGCGCCGCAAAAATCTCTGGAGTTTAAAACGGCCGGGCATCGTCATCTTTAAATCGTTGCGCCGCTCTTCCGCGCCGATTCTGAAGCGAATTGAAGAAACAGAAGCGGCGCGTTCACCGGCTTCCTCTAAAATAGCGGTAATGAGATGCACAATCGTAGATTTTCCGTTCGTTCCGGTAACTCCTATAACTTTTAATTTTCTTGAAGGAAACCAGTAAAATGCCGCCGCCGCCCAAGCCAGCACCCAATGATAAAGCGGCTGCAACGCCGCAAAAATCGGCGGCGGTATTATTTTTTTAAAAAAGCGAAGAAAATTTTCCATTGCTAGGGCTTATGAACTGCGCCTCCCATGTAAATAATGCCGACGGAAAGCGAAAGCATAATGATAAGCTCCAAAGTTTTTGTAAATGTGTAAAATTTAAAAAGCAAAGCCAAAACTGTTGATAACACCAATAGCACGAGCCAGCCGATCACGAAAAACTCTCCCCGGTGGCGCGAGATAATGCCGTATCTTCTTTTCCGCGACTCTTTTAAAATTGTGTATATGCCAACGGAACCCAAATACGGTTCTGCCAAAGCGCGAATGAGTTTAGTGGAAATAGTATCAAAGCTGGAAACTCCGCTCAAATATAAAAAAGCTATCGCGAAAAGGTAGACGTAAGTAAAAATCCCTAAAAAAAAGTAGAGCACGTCAACGGCTTCCTGAAAAAACACATTGTTTAGACGCTGAAAAAAAGTTTGAGGCGCGCGGCTTTGCGGATCATCCAAGCCGGACTCATATAAATATTCTGTTGTCTCTTCCCACCAAGCCATTATTTGATTTTTAACGCTTCTTTTAAACGAGCTTCTCTGCCTTTTATGTTTGTTGGAATTTTCTGAATCATCTCGCGCGCGTCGCGATGCGAATAACCAAGAGCCAAAAGCGCGTCCAAAATATCCGTGTCTTCTTTCATTTCGTCCGAGGCGTAAGAAATTTTACCAAAACCCAATTTGTCTTTGAGCTCCAAAACAATTTTTTCCGCAGTTTTTCTGCCAATGCCGGAAACTTTAGTTAAATAAGACGTGTCGCCGGACGAGATCGCCTTTTTTATAGTATCTACAGGAGCAACGGATAGAACCCCAAGAGCCGACCTTGGGCCGATACCGGAGATAGAAATTAAAAGTTCAAAAAAATCCAACTCCTCCTGATACAAAAACCCGTAAAGCTCCAGCGAGTCCTCTTTGACATGCAGATGCGTACAAAGTTTCGCGCTGCTTCCTGCCGCAAGCTCTTTCATAACTGTCGGCGCTGCAAAAATTTTATATCCAACTCCGCCGACATCCAAAATCACATACCGCTCTCCTTTAAACATCACCTTGCCTTCTATGTGTCCAATCATTAGTATAATGATACCACAAAATGTCAATATTTAAACTTCACGAGCCCTATAAGCCAGCGGGGGACCAACCAAAGGCGATTCTGACACTGACCCAACTTCTAAAATCCAACAGCCGACACCAGACGCTTTTGGGTGTAACCGGCTCCGGAAAAACTTTTACGATGGCGAACGTCATAGCGAATTTAGGCCGACCTGCTTTGGTAATTTCACACAACAAAACCTTAGCCGCCCAGCTTTATCAGGAATTTAAAACTTTTTTCCCAGAGAACGCAGTACACTATTTTGTTTCTTATTATGATTATTACCAACCGGAAGCATATATCCCACAAACTGACACCTATATAGAAAAGGATGCCAAAATCAACGATTTCATTGATGCCATGCGCCACGCAGCAACAGCGACGACTTTAACGAGGCGCGATTTTATAATAGTAGCTTCGGTTTCCTGCATCTACGGCATCGGCGATCCAGTTGAATATGAAAGGGCAGCGCTTGAGATAAAAAAGTGTACGCAAATCTCGCAAAATGCTTTTTTAAAAAAGCTAGTCGCGCTTCAATATGAAAGAAGCGACTATGACAAAAAGCAGGGAACGTTTTCGGTGAAAGGCGAAACTGTAGAAATAGTTTCTCCCGCAGGAGAATCGGTAATCCAAATTGAGTGGGATGGGAATGTGATAAAAAAAATTAATGAAGCCGCGCTTCGCGGGAAAACACTCGGTGTTTTTGGGGATTCAACACCGAGTGTTGAGGAGCGAAGCGCGGCCGCTTTCAAAATCTTCCCGGCAAAACACTTTGTGACACCGCATGAAAAACTGGAACTGGCGTTATCTAATATAGAATTGGAACTAAAAGAGCGAGTCAGCGAACTTAAAAAAGAAGGAAAATTGCTTGAAGCGCAACGACTCGCCCAGCGCACAAATTTTGACCTAAAGATGCTGCGCGAAACAGGTTATACCCACGGGATTGAAAATTATTCGCGCCAGCTTTCTTTCAGAAAAGCAGGTGAACCTCCGGCAACGCTTCTGGATTACTTGCCAGATGATTTCGTAACTTTCGTTGACGAGTCGCACATGACCATCCCGCAAATCCGCGGGATGTATAACGGCGACCGCGCGAGAAAACAAGTGCTGGTTGACTACGGCTTTCGCTTACCATCCGCCATAGATAATCGCCCATTGAAATTTGATGAATTTAATAAAAAAATTGGACAGGTGGTTTATGTTTCAGCGACGCCGGCAGAGTATGAACTAAAATCAAGCCGCGTTGTTGAACAAATTATCCGCCCGACCGGGCTCTTGGACCCGCGTTTAGAAATCCGCGGCACAGATGGGCAAATTCAAGACATAATCGCCGAAATTAAAAAACGTGTAGCAAAAAAACAAAGAGTGATAGTAACGACTCTTACCAAGCGCATGGCCGAGGATCTGGCTGATTATTTGAAAGAGGCCGGCATCAAAGCCGAATACCTTCATTCAGATATTAAAACGCTGGAGCGGCATAAAATTTTGAGAGATTTGCGAAAAGGCTCTTATGACGTGATTGTTGGAATAAATCTTCTGCGCGAGGGTATTGATTTGCCGGAGGTTTCTTTGGTCATAATTTTAGACGCCGATAAAGAAGGATTTTTAAGAAACACTCAAACCTTAATTCAAACAATCGGCCGCGCGGCTAGACACACACACGGAACTGTTTTGATGTACGCGGATACCACAACCAACTCAATGAAAAACGCACTAGAAGAAACGGGGCGCAGAAGAAAAATCCAAGAAGAATTTAATAAAAAACACGACCTGACGCCGCAACCAATCAAGCGCGAAATCGGCGAAAACATTTTCGACTTAGACGTCCGACGTCCAAGCGGACGTCGGACGTCTTTTGACTTGACCGAAATGTCAAAAAAGATGTCCAAAGAAAAATTACAACAGGAATTGGAAGAAGAAATGCTGGAAGCCGCCAAAATTCTCGACTTTGAAAAAGCCGCCGAACTCCGGGATTTGATTAAAACTATCTAATCTTGACATTTTTATTTTTACACTTTAAACTTATAATATGCCAATAACTTCATCAGCTAAAAAGGCCTTAAGGCAATCAGAAAGCAGGAGAGTCAAAAATCGGGCTTGGAAGGACAAATTAAAAGCGGCAGTGAAGAAAGCTGGAGTGGAAAAATCGCCGGACGCTCTTTCGGCCGCCTACAAAATCATAGACAAGTCAGCCAAAAAGGGCCTCATCAAAAAAAACAAAGCCGCCAGAATGAAATCGCGGCTGGCTAAGCTTTTATCTAAATCTTCTCAATAATTTTTCCGCTATTCCAAACAATCTCAAAAAGTTTTTTGAGAACATGGGCTATATTGCTGTCTTCCACGATAAATCCGAACTCATCTTTAAAATCAATTATATAAATTCTGTTTCCGTAAATTCCTATTTCTGATTCCGAATCGAAAATGTCTTTAGGTAATATTCTTGTTTCTCGCAATTCTGTTTTATCTCTAGCTTTTAAATTCAAGACCTCTGGCGAGAGTTCGCCTATCACTCTGGCTTTAACGCCCAGCGCCACCCTTTTCTTAACATATTCTTTGAGTAGTTTTTGTTGGTCTATTGTAACAACGCGAGGCGTAGTAAAATTTAAAATTTCTTTTCCGAATCTTAAAGAATCTTCTATGACTTGTCTTATCCCAACGATTCCCTCGTAGTAAAATATTTTTGGTTTTTGCGCCTTGGCATTAAACAGCGCCTTGAATTGCGGGAGCGCGTTTTTTAACTGCTTAAATCTTTTTTCTTCCAGCTCCAACAACCTCTCCGGCTCTAGCGCAGAAAATAATCTCTTTTTGCCTTTCGCAACTTGTTTTAAAAAGCCGGATTTTATGAGTTTATCCGAAATATCATAAAAATAAGTGCGCTGGATATTGGCTTTTTTAGCTATGTCTTTAGCCGAAGCCTCCCCGAGCTCTAGGGTGGCTAAGTATAAAGCGGCTTCTCGTTTATCTAAGCCTAAGTTGGCTAATATTTCATCTAATTCCATAATTTTGTCGTAATTTCCTTACAACTTCTATCTTAGCAAATAGCTTAAAATAAGTCAATAAGCCGCTTATTTGGTGTATTTTGTATGATTATGGTTGACATTCTTTTAATTTTAGAGTAGAATGGAATTAGAAAATTTGTAAGGAGGACAAACAAATGACGCAAAAAGTGGGTAAAGATATGCCGTTTTGGGTAGTTAAGTTCAAAGACAGCGACGGAAATATTATTGGGGGCGACGGTTTTATGTGGGGCTGTAAAAGCCGAAAAGAGGCTGATAAATCTATCGATCGCTTATACCGCGGCGGTTACAGGGGCGTGGTTGATGTCATACCCAAACCAGAAACTTGAAAAGGAGAAAATAAATCGACTGGGTATAAAATAAAAAATGGGTGACTAAGGTTTAGTTGCCCCTTTTTATTTTATCGCCAAAATAAAGCGTTCTAGAATCTCGTAAATGTTTTTTGGGTTCCGGCGCATTGCCGACTCCGCTAAAATGCCCTGCCAGTAAGCATCGGGCATTTTCTTTTGTTTTGCTTTCCATAGCAAAGGGTAAATAAGCCGCTGTAAATCTTGGCCGGAGATTTCGGCTTCTTTGAGAGCTAATAATGCCAGGCCCAACGAATCGGAGAAAATTTTTTCAACAAAGATGAAAGGAGAAGCCGCGCTCTCTTTAAAACCGCCCGGCGGGAAGAAACCTGGTTTTTTGGCAGTCTCAAAACCAGGTTTCGAGGAGCCGGGCGGTTTTTTCCCGAGCGCGACTTCTCCGCCCAATACACCCTTCTCCAACTCATTCTCCAGCTCCCATTCAGCCCCCTCACCAGCTTCTTCAATCATCGCCTCGCGCTCTTCTTTGTTGATTTTCAAACCCCAAACTTGCGCCTTTTTTTGCAACCACGAATCCAGCTCTTTTTGGCTAAGCGTTTTGACTTCCTGTATTTTTTCGGCATATTTTTTAAAAAACTGCAGCGCCGGTTTTTCAGGTTCTCTTGCCCAAAACACAAAAATGTCTTTTGAGGTTTTTAAAAAATCTCCGTTTTCTTTGAGAATTTTAAAAATGTTGTCATTAAGAATATTCTTAAAAATCACCAAGCGCGTTTTGGCAAACAAGCTTACTTGTCCGAGAGACGAATGAAAGTCTTCGCCGGCAATCGGAGCTGATTCGCCGTCGTATTCTTCAACCAAATAAGCGCCGGCAGTTTTTTTGATAAACGCCTCTTTGAATTCGCGGGTTTTCCTAAGAGCCTGATATGAATTTGGGCCGCGCAAAAAATAAATCACGGTCTAAAAATATTTTTTCTTAAGTACGGATTTGATTTTGTCTATAATCTCTCCGGGCGTGAAGTGAGCTTTCACCATAAAATCCTCTGCGCCGCCGGCAAAAGCCCTATCCATATCTTCTTTCTGGCCAAGATTGGAAAGCACTATTATTGGTATTTGTGATAATTGTTTGTCTGCTTTCAAACGCCTCAACACTTCAAATCCGTCCAGCCCCGGCAAAATTAAATCAAGCAAAATCAAATCTGGGCGGTGTTCGCCAACCAATTTTAATCCTTCTTCGCCGTCCAAAGCTTCTTGAGTCAAAAACCCCTCGCGCTTAAGTTTTTGCACAATGAGGTCGCGCAGAAACTTGTCATCTTCCACAATTAAAATATTTGTTTTGCCGCCCCGCTCAGCGGGGCGCCCGCTCCGACTCGGCGGAGACGAGGCGAGAGCCTCGCCCACCTTGGGCGGGCCGCTTCTCACTGGCTCTGCTTGGCTAGCCCTATGCAAGACGGAGCCCCCCCTCATCAGCGAGTCGCTCCTGCCTAAAATTTTCTCCACTTTTTCTAAAACATCCGCAGGATTAAATTCTGCCTTAACCAAGTAATCGCGCGCGCCCATCTTGAGCGCCTTGTCCACCTCCACCGGCTGGCCCGAGTTTGAAACAACTATGACAGGTATTGTTATGCCGTCTTCTTTTAAGCGCCCCAAAACCTCGAAACCGTCCATTTTCGGCAAAATAATATCTAAAAGCACAAGATCCGGTTTTTCGTCTTTTGCCATCTGATAGCCCATTGCGCCATCGGTAGCCACAGCAACGGCGTAGCCTTCGTATTCCAACTTCGCCTTCATTACATTAAGGTGGACGGGCTCGTCTTCTATTATTAGAATCTTTGGCACGGCCATATATATAAGCTATAGTATCATATTAAATTGTTTCTAAAAACTCTTCCAGCGTAGGCGCTTCTTCCCTGGGTACAAGTTCCTTTTTAATCGGAATGGTAAAAGTAAAATTCGACCCGTCTCCTTCTTTGGAAGTAAAGTAAATATCCCCACCGTGGCGCTTAATAATATTGCGCACTATAAATAAGCCCAACCCGGTCCCCTCCGTCTCCATGCGTATAACGTTCGAGGCTCGGAAAAATTTAGAAAAAACGCGCTTCTGTTCAGAAACCGGTATGCCAACCCCCGTATCTGAAATGCTGATTAACGCATAATCGCCTTTTTGTTCCAACGTTACCGCCACTTTGCCGCCGGCTTTAGTATATTTAATCGCGTTTTCCAATAAATTGTTTACTGCCAGAGCCAGCCTTTCCTGATCTCCGTAAATAACAACTGTTTTTCCCTTTTTATTCTCGAATCTGACTTCCATGGACTTTTGGCGCGCCATATCCGAATAATTTTTTGTAATATTTTCCAAAAACGCATCAAAGTTAATATTTTGGAATTCATACCCGAATCTTCCTTCTTCTATGCGGGCAGCGTTCAAAAGATCGTTGACCAATTTTATCATCCTTTCGTTGATTTCGTATCCCTTGGAAAGAAAGTCTGTTTGCTCGGAAGACAAAGTTCCTGCGTCTCCCTCCAAAAGCAATTTCAGCGTCCATTTGATAGCAGACAGAGGCGTGCGCAATTGGTGCGCGGCAATAGAAACAAATTCCGATTTGAGCCTGCCGAGAAGCCTTTCGCGGGAAATGTCATGTAAAATTTTTAAAAATCCGCGGACATTCCCAGATTGGTCAATAACATGGGTCATCGTAACCATTAGCCTCAACTCCGGAGAGGAAGTGTGAATTTCCATAGTCTTGGCCCGAAAAGCACCCGGAATATCTTTGGTGCTGGAAGCGTAAGGCGCCAGCGCGGGATACATAATCTCAACAAGTCCGCGGAATTTGGCGTTTTGCTGAAATAACTCCGGCGTGATAACCGCGCTGCCGATTTCCTTAAACTTAACGCCCAAAAGTTCTTCAGCTTTCGGATTCATTAAAATGATTTGCGGCTCGTCATTGTATTCTATAACACCGTCAGAAAGACTATTTAAAATCGCTTCTCTTTGATTTCTTTCCGTATAAAACAGCGTAGCCGCCCTAATCAGGTTAAAATAATTCCAGATCAACAGAGCTAATAGTAAAATTTCGAGCCCGAAAGAAACGACGGCGACGGATAACATCCGCCGTGAAGACGAGAGAGCAGCTGATCTTGACTCTTCCACAACAATAGCCCAGCCGGTGAGCTCGAGCGGCAAAGCCACGGCCAACATATTTTCTCCGCTTTCATTTTTATAAGCCAATGCCCTATCGCGCGTATCGGCCTCGCGACCGGATAAAGCAGCCTCAATGATTTTCCTCGCCAGCAAATTTGAGCGCCCAAAAACCAAAGACGAATTCGGGTGGGCAACCATATAACCGTCGCGATCAATTACATAAGCCGCGCCTCCGCCGGCAAGCGGGCCGACGTTGATTCCGCGAACAACTTCAAGTAAAAATTTTAAATTTATTTCGGCAACAATCGCGGAAAATCCAGATTCTGTTCGCAAGGGCAAAGCGATGATGGTAATTGGCTCGGAAATGCCGGAAACCAGCACTGGGCTTCTGTATATTTCTCCGCGGTTTATCGTTGTAAAAAGTTCATCTCCGGATCTGTCTCTCAAATCGGCGGAGGTAGTAAGCAAAAATCTGTGATTTTTAATAAGCTCGCGGCCGTCCAAATCCAGAAGCGCGAGGGAATCGAAAGGCCGATTTTCTTTCATTAATCTATAAACAGTGTTTTTTCCCGCGCTGCCGTTTTGATTAATTACGTCAGCGGCGTTTTCAAGCGCCAATTCATTGTAGTTTAAAAAGGCGGACGTTTGATTTTTGATATCTAAAGCAATGGAACGATGCAGTAAGTAAGCGCTCGTTTCAAGTTCGTCTAAGGTCGGGAAAAGCCATACAACATTTGCCGCGACCAAAGCCGCGACAGCAACAGCGCTCAAAACCCAAAGCTGCAGCTTCCGTCCTAAAAAAATTTCAGAAAAATTTGATTGCATTTAAACTATTCCTGATAGATTTTATTGGCCTGCAAAAGTAAATTCTCCGGTATTGAAATCCCTAGCTCGCGGGCAAGTTGCGCGTTAATCTCCAAACGAAGAACGGAGGCGAATTCAACGGGAATCTCACCGGGACTGGCGCCATTCAAAACTTTATCAATTATTCTGGCCCCTTGCTTGCCGACTTCAAACCGTGGAATTCCGTAAACCATAAGATAGCCGGAGCTGACGCCGCGCTCGATATTGAAATCGATGGAAGGAATTTTTGCCGCCTTAAGAGCCGGGGCGATAAGCGGCGCGTTTCCGGAAATGGTCGCCTCAGAAGTAGTCATGAAAGCGTCAGGCTTCGCCGCAACAAGTTTTTGCATCACCGGCGCAATCTCCTCTTTTTTGGCAACCTTAAACCATAAAATTTCAATTCCCAACTTTTGCGCGCCGTCTTCATGCGCGCGCAAAATTTCGTCATAACTCACATGTTTGTCGTTTACCAAAATACCTATTTTTTTCATATTCGGGAGCAGGGTTTTTAAAATTTCCATGCGTTTTGGCGCGGCCGGAACGTTGTCAACCACTACAGCAGTCATGAATCCGCCGGGGCGCTGAATATTCTCAATACCCAATTCTTTAAAGTTCCCGACATCCACCGCGACCACCGGAATTTGGGCGTCTTTGTTGGCGTCTCTTACGGCGCTTGAGGCGCTGGTCGACACAGAAACTATTAAGTCCGGCGCCGCAGCAACTATTTCTCGAGCCATAGTTTTAGTAAGTTCTCTGTCGCCCTTAGGATTTTTGATCTCTGTTAGAATGTCGTCGCCTTCTTTGTGCCCCAATTCTTTTAGGCCCGCTTTGATGCCGTCCACTCCTTGGAGCTGCAAATCGGAAGCGGTAAGAATTGCTATGCGCTTGGGAGAAATCGGCGCGGATTTAAAAGGAGAAAAAATGAAATAAATAAACGCGCCAGCAACCAAAATTAAACCAGCGACAATGTAAACTGCTTTTTTGCTGTTCATGCGCCCTAATTATATCATTGGGCGCTTAGTCTGGCCACAAGGCTCGTAAATCCCAACTCTTCAAACAGAGCTTTTAATTGAGACGTGTGAAGTGAGAAATGAGAGGTGGGAAGCAAAAAATTAATTGGTGCATCTCGCCGTATAGTAGCAAGTTCTTTCGAAAAAAACGCGTCTTTTTTGTGGTCCAAAAGCAAATTTATAACGCGCTCTTTCACAATCTTTCCAACCTCTAACCTCCCGCCTCCAACTTCCAACTTTTTATATAGATTTTCCAGCGCACCAAATTTTTTTATCAACTCTGTCGCGGTTTTTTCGCCAATGCCTTTGACTCCAATGATGTTGTCCGACGGGTCGCCTTTTAATCCTTTAAAATCCGGTATAAGATTAGGACCAAATCCGTATCGTTCTTCAACTTTATTTTCGTCATAGATTACGGTGTCCTCAATCCCCCGCCGCAAAGTATAAACGACAATCTTGTCATCGTTTACTAATTGCAATACATCCATGTCTCCGGAAACGATGATTATCTTTAATCCGCCTGCTGGCGGATTTTTCCGCGCTTGTTCCGCCACAGTCCCCAAAATATCATCCGCCTCAAATCCGGCCGCGTCTAAAATCGGGATGCCAAACGCTTCCACAACATCATGCGATCTAATAAGCTGTTTAACCAAATCTTCATCCGCCTCCGGCCTTTTCGCTTTGTAGGCCTCGTAGCTTTCGTGCCGGAAAGTCGGCTCAGGCCGGTCAAAAGCCGCCACAATATAATCCGGTTTGAGTTCCCTGATAACTTTAAGGAGCATAGTTGAAAGGCCGTAAAGCGCCCCTGTCGGCTCACCTGTTTTTTTTGACGTAAACTTCGGCAGCGCATGATACGCGCGGTGAATTAAAGCGTGGGTGTCCAATAAAACAAGAGTTTTCATGCCAATATTTTTATAAGGCGCTTGTGCGAATGCTCAATATGTTTAAATATTATCCTTAAAGAGCCTTTCGGTAAAATGTTTTTTATCTTGTTTCCCCATTCAACTAAAATTATATTATTTTTATCTTTGATAAAATCGCGCCAATTTAAAACTTTAAAATCTTTTGATTTCAGGCGATAGGCGTCAATGTGGATGAAATTTAACCTCCCCCAACCCCCTCCTTCGTAAGGAGGGGGGCTATATTTTTTCCCCTTCGCCCTTACGAAAGGGGAAGGGGTTGAGGGGTTAGGGGTTATCGGATAAATTCGCATTATCACGAACGTCGGACTCCTCGGATTTTCTTTAATTCCCAATCCTTTAGCGAACCCTTGTGTAAAAGTCGTTTTCCCCGACCCAAACTCTCCCTCAAGACTTATTACCAACGCCTGTTTGTCAAACATTCGATGTTTGACAATTTCGTGCGCCAAAAGTGCACCGAGTTTTTTTGTTTCACTTGAGCTTCGAGTTAAAATTTCTAAGGTTTCCATACTATCTATAACATACCTCCCATTGCCCCTCCTTGTTAAGGAGGGGATAGAAAACCTACCCCCCCACCACTTCCCAAGGAAGGGGTAAACACAATACCCTCCCCTTGGGGGAGGGGTAATGAAAAAACCAGGGGCACCCGTCTGGATGCCCCTTAAAAGAACTCATGATTATGGTTGAGATGGCGATTGAGTAGACTGCGAGTTGCCCGATAATTCGCACACAAGCCCGAGCGTCAGCACACACCCCACACCCTTAACCACCGGTGTCAGATCAATATCAATGTTGATATTGTTTCCGCCGCCGCTTGGCGCTGGCGCATAGTAATACCCGCCACCACTGTAACCGTACTGATTATTACTGTAATTGTCACGGTGCTTATTTTTTTGCACGGTCGTAGTGGTAGTGCAATTGCCATTCGTGCAATAGGTATAAGTACTCCTACTTTCCGACTTCCTCCATCCGCCCGCCTCAACCAACATCGGCCCAGTCACTTCAAAGGAGTACAACAACCAAAAAATCCACCAAAAAACGGCCAATTTCTTCATATTTTTACCCTCCTGCCTCAATTATACTCCTTCTGCGGAGAAAGTCAACCCCCCACACCAAAATTTTGGTGTTGGGATCAACCCACAACAACTTATCCACAATTGCACATGCTTCAGCCTACATGCTAGGAATTAAACATCATGAGCGCCGAACAAATGCAAAAATTTAAGGAGGTTGTCGAAAAATCCCAAACCGTTGCCGTAAGAATTGGCATCACGGATGATATCTCCAAAATTTTAGCAGGAGCTCTGCTCCACCAAGCCTTCTTAAAACTCGGTAAAAGAGTAAACGTCGATATCCAAGACGGCGAAACCGTTTCGGCGTTTTTTGAAACACCGCTTTCAAATTTTGAAAAAGAAGAAAATATTTTAATTAAATTCGATACAGAAAAAATTCCAGTCTCCGAACTGCGGTACGAACAAGACGGCAAGATTATGAAGATTATCTTAAAAAGCGCTGGTGGGGCGGGGGGAGCGCGCCCCGCGCCGGATTTGCGCGAAGTGCTTGTAGAAAAAGAGGCGTTGCCAGTTGATCTTTTAATGCTTATAGATACGCCTGAAACAGAAATTGAAAACGTGTTACAAAACAACTCCCACAAAGAGGTGGTTAAATTGGGCGCGAAAGACAAAAATCTATCCTGCAAAATTGAAGAAATCTTTAACGTTTTGTTTGAAGAAATCCCCGCGGAGCTCAAAGAGGCGCTTTGGTTTTTTACTAAATACGAAGAGAGGATGAATTGGAATGTCGGCGGCCTGCGGGAAGAAAAAATAATAAACGCGAAAGAAGCGCTTTTCGGCCAAAATTTTTGGAAGCTTTTCGGGAGAGCCCTCGCCAGAAGTCATTTTGAGAAAGAAATTCAAACGCTGTGGACCTTTTTGCCAAAATCTGATTTCGAAAAAACAGAGAGCAAGGAAAATTCAATCCTAAAAATATTAAATGAACTGCGGGCGCTTCGCCCGGAAAGCGCCCTCTTTGCCCTGTTGTGGGAAGCCGGCGACACAAAAACGGTCAGCGCGGTTATCGCGGGACGGGATCCGGCCATGCTCAAAAATCTGGCTTCCTCGATGTCCGGTGCGCCCGCGTCTTCTTATTTTTTTGTAAACGGTTTCCAGACGTTTTCGGAAGCGGAGCTTAAAATTCGCAGCGCCGTCCGAAAAGCTCTTTAAAAATGCTATAATTTCAGTATGCCAAAAGATAATACCCTCGCGGAGCTAAGAAAAAAAGAGGAGGAAGATTTGGCGCGCGTTCTCGCCGTCAAACACGGCCTTTCTTATCTGGATCTTTCGCACATTACCATAGACCTAGATTCGTTAAAACTTATCCCGGAATCAGAAGCGCGCGCCAACTCAATAGCGGTAGTACAAAGCGTCGGAAAAAAATTGCAAGTTGCCGTAACTAACCCGGAACGCGGCGGCGCAAAAGAAATTTTAGAAAATCTCAAAAGGAAAAAATACGAGCTTCAAATGTTTATGGTCTCGCCGTCCGGATTGGAAAAAGCTTTCGCGAAATACAAAGAAATTCCGCGTTTTGAAGAAATAAAAGCAGGCATAATTGATATTTCCCCGGAAAAAATGTCGGCTTTCGCGAAAAACGTCGGCTCTTTTACAAAATTTAAAGACGTTATCGCAACTGTGGCGCAAGAAAAAGAATCGAAAAAGGCCTCCGACTCGCTGGAATTGATTTTGGCGGGCGCGCTGAGCACAGAAGCTTCCGACATCCACATGGAACCGTCTGAAAAAGAAACAAAAATAAGATTAAGAATAGACGGAGTTTTGCAGGATGTTGCTTATATACCGGCAACTTTATTTCAGCTTTTGCTTTCGCGGATCAAATTGATTTCAGAGCTTAAACTAAACATACACGACAAGCCGCAAGACGGACGATTTACCATCAAGACCGGCAAAGAAGACGTTGAAGTGCGGACATCCGTGCTTCCGGGGCCGTTCGGTGAATCTGTTGTATTAAGACTGCTTTTGCCAAGAACCATAGACGTTACTTTTGAAAATTTGGGCATGCAGCCGCCGGTTTATAACGCGGCGCGGCAAGAACTTAAAAAACCAAACGGCATGATTCTAACCACGGGGCCCACCGGATCAGGAAAAACCACAACTCTCTATGCTTTTTTAAAAACAATAGCCTCGTCCGAAGTAAAAGTAATCACCATTGAGGATCCGATTGAATATCATCTTGCCAAAATTACGCAAACACAGGTTGACCCGCAAAAAGGATATGATTTTTCGAATGGCCTAAGATCCATTTTGCGTCAGGACCCGGATATCATCTTGGTAGGAGAAATCAGGGATCTGGCAACGGCAGAGATTGCAATGCACGCCGCGCTCACAGGACATTTGGTTTTCTCGACTCTCCACACCAACGACGCAACCGGCACTATACCAAGATTGATAGACTTGGGAGTTAAAACAAACATTATCTCTCCGGCTCTAAACGCGGTAATAGCGCAAAGATTGGTAAGACTTCTATGCAAAGAATGCAAAAAGGAATATGAGCCGAGCGATCAAGAAAAAAAGATTATTTTAAAAGAAATACAAAATTTGCCTCCGGCGTATAAAACATCCGCCAGCTTGGGAACTAAAAAATTCAAAATCTGGCGGGCATCCGGCTGCGAAAAATGCAATATGACCGGATTTAGAGGCCGCATAGGCGTTTTTGAAATGTTTTTAATAGATAATGAAATGGAAAGACTTATTATAAAAAATCCTCCGAAATCAGATGTAGAGGAAGCGGCAAAAAAACAAGGCATGGCAACAATGTACCAAGACGGCATTTTAAAAGTTTTAGCAGGAATTACGTCCTTTGAAGAATTAAATAGAGTAGTGTCAGCCGAAGGCTGACAAGTCGGCCGAATAGTCTCTAGGCAATTGCTCTTCCATGGGTAGATAGAGCTTAGATTCATTCTGAGGAGTGTCCTAGCACGCCTTGCGTAAAGCGAGTAGCCGGGCCATCCTAAAACTGAGAAAAAAATCCGCTATCCCGGGTCGAAGCGACGGGATAATTGCCTAGAGGCTATTCGGTCGAAAATGTTTTCAATGCTCGTTTCTATTATATCAAATAAAAATATATATGTCAAGTAATGAAATCCAGCCGGTCATAACAAATAAAAAAAGAGGCGAAGACTTGTCGCTGGATTTAGCATTGCGCCCGAAATCATTTGAGGAATACGTCGGACAGGAAAAAGTCAAAAACAACCTGAAAATTTTAATTGAGGCCGCAAAAAAACGAAAAGAGCCTCTGGAGCACCTGCTTTTTTACGGGCCTGCCGGACTTGGCAAAACAACGCTCGCTCATCTTGTGGCAAAAGAGACCAGTAGTCAAATCAAAATCACATCAGGGCCGGCGATAGAAAAAGTTGGCGATCTGGCTTCAATTTTAACCAATCTCTCGCCGGGCGACATTTTGTTTATAGATGAAGCGCACCGCCTAAACAAGCTGATAGAAGAAATTTTATATCCGGCAATGGAGAATCGGTCTTTGGATATAATAATAGGCAAGGGTCCGTCAGCGCGCACTATTCAACTCGAACTCCCGGCATTCACTTTGGTTGCGGCGACCACGCGCGTGGCATTGCTTTCTTCACCATTGCGCTCGCGTTTTTCCGGAGGATCATTCAGATTGGATTTTTACAATCAGGCGGACATTGAGCGAATAATAAAAAGAAGCGCTGGAATTTTAAATACCAAAATTGATCCGGAAGCAATCCCGTTGATTGCGTCAAGATCGCGATTTACCCCGCGGATAGCCAATCGTCTTTTGAAACGCGCGCGCGACTATTCAGAAGTAAAAGGCCAAGGTATCATCACCTCGGCTCTCGCCGAAGAAGCGCTTAAACTCTTAGAAATAGACCAATTGGGGCTTGAATCATTGGACAGAAAAATTTTAGATACCATTATTCAAAAATTCGCGGGCGGACCAGTCGGTCTCGGCACGGTTGCCGCTTCTATTATGGAAGAGGAGGACACAATTGAAGAAGTATATGAGCCGTATCTCATGCAATTGGGCTTTTTAGAACGCACCCCCCGCGGCCGCCTCGCCACCGCTAGAGCCTACGAACATTTGGGGCTTAGTGCACCGCAGAAAAACCTGCTACTATAGAACCATGAGTTTTATTTTGGCGTTGGTTTTGTATATCCTCTTTCTTGCGGTTTATTGGTTTTCGGTGCTGTCAATTTTATGGCATGTCAAAGAATACGCAACGCCCCATGATTCATCCAAATGGATTATTTGGACTTTTCTTGGAGCAATTATCTTTTTAAATATTACCTCACTAGCATTATTCTTTAGCCTTCCCCTGTCGTGATCCATCTATCCCCAAACGAGAAAATCCTGATGGTTCTGCATAGGCACTGGATTGCAATAATCTGGAAATTTTTATTTAGCATCATTTTGCTTATTTTGCCTATCTTGGCGGCGCCGTATTTTCCAGCGGTTGAAAGCGCCACAGGAATATCTCAAATCGCGCTCTGGTTTTTTACACTGATTTATTTGATGGTCGTCACGCTCATCGCTTTCCTTTTTTGGATAGATTATTATTTGGACATTTGGATAATTACTTCCGAAAGAATAATTGATGTGGAACAAAAAGGGCTTTTTAACAGGTCTGTTTCTGAATTTATGCTGGACAGGGTTCAGGATGTTACGGTTGAAATCCCGAACTTTACCGCCACGGTTTTAAAGTACGGCAATATTATAATCCAAACAGCCGGGGAACAATCTTTCCGGATTGAGCAGGCCCCGCAAGTTTACGAGGCAAAAAACTTGATTTTGGATTACTCCAAGAAAGTAGCGGATGTACGAATATGAGCGGCCATTCTAAGTGGGCGCAAATCAAATACAAAAAGGGCGCGGCGGACGCGAAGCGCGGCAAATTATTCTCCAAAATTTCTCGCCTTATCACCATCGCCGCGCGCGAATTGGGCGGAGATCCGAAAACCAATTCAAAACTTGCTGCGGCCATAGCAGAAGCGAAAAATGCCAATATGCCGAGTGACAACATTGACCGCGCGATCAAAAATGCATCAGCAAAAGAAAGCGCAGAACTAAAAGAAGTTGTTTACGAAGCCTACGGCCCCGGCGGATCGGCCATTATTATCACCGCCGTCACCGACAACACCAACCGCACCACTAACGAAATAAAACATCTTCTTTCCGAACACGATGCCAAACTCGGCGAACAAGGCTCCGCGATGTGGACCTTTGATAAAGAGGGACAAAATTTTATCGCAAAATATCCCGTAAATCTTTCCGAATCCGATTCAAGAAAATTTGACGCGCTCCTCTCCTCGCTAGACGATCACGACGACGTGCAGGAAGTTTATTCAAACGCAGAAACGAAATAATAAATATCTAAGTCTTGGGTGCGCTTTCATAGACGACGTTAAAACCTATTGACTATTTCAAAGATACCGAGTATCTTAAAAACAGATGTCCAAACATGCCGACAAGGAGAAGCAGAGATGAAACGATTTTTCGCTATAGTTGCTTTGACAATATTTGCCCCATTTTTTGTCGCCACAGACGCGAGCGCCCTTTTTGGGCTTCTGGATAAAAAATATTCCCGGCGTCCCTATGACAAGCTCATTGTCAATGGAGAAGTAAGAGCTGTGACTAACATTATCCCGCTTCCGGAAAAATCGTATCTGATCGAGTGGAAGAACGAGAAAGGAACAACTATTTACTACTGGGTCGAGAAGCGAAAGGACAGCGGAGAAGTTGTCTGGCAAGCTTCCCCCATGGAATTAAGCACGTATGAATATACTTATCGTCCCGACGGAAAAGCAGAAAGCGTTCTCCTGCGGGTTATCTGGCCGGAGCTAAAATCTGTCGCCAGAAATCCACGCTTGGAACCCTGTACACCCAAAAATACAACCGATTGCTATACTTTCAATGAAGCCGCGATCGAAATGTTGTTGACTGCTGAACGAGATGAAAACGGCGTAATAACCGGCGGTACGGTAAAAAACACGTTCTTTACGAAAGACGGCCGTACGCTCAACAAGGAACAGAAAGTTCGTGTGACGTATCCGAATCAAGACACGATGCGTATTACTTTCGAAGGATTCGGAGAGCCGTGGGCGTATGTTGACGCTTGGCAAGAATACCGAATCGAGAACGGAAAACTTGTTTGGGAAATCTGTCGCAATTTCGGCAAAGATTCTTGCACAAGCAAGGACAAATAACACTAGTCATGACCCGCAACACGGGTCTTTTCTTTTGTAGAGCTATTTGGTTAGAACCTCTACCACACCATTTTAAAACCGTTTCTTTTTCAGAAGAATTCATTTTTCGGCAATAAAAACTTCCATTTCTCTATACGGGTAATGAGACAATGTTAGCCGCTCGCCCGTAGGGCGAAGCGAGCCTCGCCCCCGCCTTGCCAGTCAAAGGCTGGCGGGCGAGGAGGCGGGAGCCTCTCCGAGATTTCTGAAACAGAAACGGCAATTGATGCGCCGAAGCGTGAAAAGTCTCATAAAGTGCACTTTAATAGACGACGTTAGAACCTCGGTTTTAATAAAAAACAGGGCGTCTCTAAGTACATTGAGACGCCCCTAGTTCTTCGAAAGTCTTGCTCGTATGGTTTCTAGCCGAGAACAAAACTCACGCTCGGTTAGCACCGTTTCTGGACACTTAGACTTACCGATTGAATGCGTCAGTGTGCTGTTACCGGTCGCGAGCAGTGCTTTTTGAAAGGAATCATTCTCGGCAAGCGCGTTGAACGCTCGATCCAAAAGCTTTTGGTAGTCGTTTCCGTGACGATCGTATTCCTTTCCTCGCCACCAAAGTTTCTGAATCCGCTTCCACGCCTTGTTTCGTTTCTGTCCTCGGCGTTTCGCGCGAATGCCGACGAGCTTGCAGACTTCCACTTGAATATGAGGCTTATCAAACTTAAACGCCTGAACAAGCCCCTCCATTGAAGCACACTCCACACCATCAAACACAAACGGATGAGATGCGAAGTTGCTCAATGCTGATGCGGGATACCCCGCTTTTGAGCCAATGTCCATGTCGCACCTCCTGTTTATGGAATAGGTTGAATGTCTTGAAACTCTGCCGTTATTTTAACATGAAAATATACTAAATGTCAATAGCGCGGGGTTTTCCGTAGAACCTTCGTCTTATTCTTAAAAAACCGTTTCTTTTTCAGAAGAATTCATTTTTCGGCAATAAAAAGTCCATTTCCCTATACGGGCAATGGAACGATGTTAGAACCTCCGAGATTTCTGAAACAGAAACGGCAATTGATGCGCGAAAGCATCAAAAGTCCACTATTGTGCACTTTTATAGACGACGTTAGAACCTCTCTGAAGGCAAATTATTGATAATAAAAATGGCTGTCCTTTCGGATAGCCATTTTTTATGCTTTAACTTGTGCGAATAGAAACTACTGGATGCAATTTCCAATATTGTTCTTTAGTGATTTTACCCCGCAGATCTAGTTTTTGAACCTTATGATATGCCTCGGCAATCGGCATAGCACGCCATAACAGAAATCTTCTTAGCCGCTTATCTTTTGTCGTATCGTTAATGAAATCATCAAGATCTTTATATGCCCATTCAATAGCAGTATGGAGATTGCTGAAGGCATTATGGAATTTTCTTTCTGCCCGTTTAAATTCAGGCGGGCTGACTTCGGCAAGATAAAGGCTTTTTTCTTCTTGAGATAAATTTGGGCCGGAGATATCCTTTTTAGCCATATCCAGCCATTTTCCTTTTTCTTGAGAATATGTTAGGCCGTGTCTTTTCGCCATTTTCAATAATCTTTTTTCGAATTCTTCGGCGGTCATTTTAATAGGGGCATGTTTCATTTCTTCCCAGGCTGTTTCTACATTGGCAAGGGCTTTTTGGATTATACTACGTTTCACAAGAACCTCCTTCTTTTTTGGAATTAAAGAACTCGCTAATTAGATTATAAACAGATAAGAGATTTATGCAAGGGTTCGTTAGAACCTCCGAGATTTCTGAAACAGAAACGGCAATTGATGCGCCGAAGCGTGAAAAGTCTCATAAAGTGCGCGCTCGAGGGATCGAACCCCGGACCTACCCGGTGTAAACGGGTCGCTCTTCCACTGAGCTAAGCGCGCAAAAATCCGTCAATATTTTATTAGAGATCTTACTTCATATTGCTTCAATTTCTCGCGGCCGCCTAACGAAAGCTCCAGCAAAAATCCCAAGCCGATAACGCGCCCTCCTAATTCTTCAGTAAGTTTCGCCGCGGCTTCGGCAGTCCCACCGGTAGCTAGCACGTCATCAATTATCAGAATCTTCTCGCCTTTTTTGATTGAATCCGTATGCATCTCCAAAGAGCCGCGGCCGTATTCCAAATCGTGTTCTAGCAATATTTTTTCAGATGGCAGTTTGCCTTTCTTTCTGACAATAACCATGCCAACACCCAAAAGATAAGCCGTGGCGGAAGCCAAAAGAAAGCCGCGCGCGTCTATTCCTACAACCTTATCGATGTTAAGGCCGTTAAAAAATTCCACAAGGCCGTCAACAGCCTCGTGAAAAGCGTCTTTGTCTTCCAAAAGAGGTGTTATGTCTTTAAATTGGACTCCGGCAGTAGGAAAATCCTGGATCTCGCGAATTTTTACTTTAAGATGATGATGCTTTTCCATTCTTATTAAACGCAACAGGCTGGCGCTTAGTAATGAGTACTTAGTAATTAGTACTTAGCCAAAAAAGACCACCAAGGAAATTTTACGCTTAAAACCTCGCCATCAACAGCGTCCAATATAATCTTAATTTTGAGCCGTACGGGGATCGCGTTAAAAAGCTTTGCGTCTCTATAGCCGACGACATCGTATATTCCCAAGCCGCTGTTTAACTTAACGAGTTCAGCGGTTTCTACGTATTTATTTTCCGTAAGCAATTTTGCAATTTCATCGGCATTTTTGACAACGGCTTGTTTTTTTGGCGCAGTCTTTTTTTTGCTTTCTTCCGCAGGCTCCATAAACTTCTCCTCCGGCGCCGCCGTAGGCACTGGTTTGACCTCCGCGCCGGCCGGTTTTTGCAAAGGAGCAGGCTTGCTAACGGGCGGAAGCGGCTTTGGCGGCGCCGGAGGCGGCGCGACTGTCGTCGCGGGCGCAACAGTCGGGCTTGCGGTCGGCGTTTGCGCAAACATTCGCGAGCGCACATCCACATTAATGGTTTTGCTTCGTGTCACATCATATCCTGTTTTCGCTTTAAAAGCCGGTATCAGATTGATAGTAACCGTACGCAGCGAGTCGCCATTATTTTTCAAAAAAAGATCGAGGCTCCCCGATGAAGGCAGCAGATTATCATCAGCAAACGCATAACTATCGCACGGCAGCAATAAGGATGTATTTTTTGAAGATGTCGCAGTTATGCCTTCGGCGCAGGGAATTTTTAGATTGACTCCTTGTGTATTTTCAGTTGACCATGAAATCGGCATGGTCCTGTCGGAATCAATAGTCGAAGGCGCAGAAGTCTTAAAGTAATTAACAACGGGATCCGGAACCACATCCGAGGCTACATTTATAGTAATGGCTGCGGGATAAACCGCATTGTAAACACCAGGCGCCATAGCAGGAAAAAGCGTGAGTGTATATGGCAGAGTGTCTATGGAAGAATTATTGAAATTAAGCGCCAGTGAGCCGGATTTCGATAAATCAGTCTGAAAAGCAGGCTTACCACACGGCAAATAAAGCCCCGCGGTATAGCTCGGAGAAGACGCTTTTATTTCCGGTTTGCATTCAATTGATAAATTAACGCCGTCCAAATCTGTTGAGCTCCAAGAAATAGTAACTGGGCTCCCGGAAACTGTAGTTGTTGTGGAAGTTGTAAATTTTTCTATCGGCTGCGTGTTGGGGCTTACGGAAATATAAACCGTCTGCCCGCCAGCATCATAATCTTTGCCGTACGAATCTTTTGGAAATACGCGTGCGGTAACACTGGCTTGATTTCCGCCTATGTTAATTATTTTGATGCCGAGTCCGTCATTTGCCGAAACTTGCGAAGCAATGCGCGTTCCGCAAGCAAGAGCGCTGCCGTTTGAGTATCGCAATTTGATGCCCTGAATACACGGGATTAAAAAAGAAGAGCCAAACGCGTTTTCCAGCGACCACAAAAAAGCAAAAAAATAGCCTGACGGGCCGGATGCGGGAGAAACCGTAAACGACGTTATCGCCGGATTCACCGCCAAAGCAACAAGCGGAACAAAAACCACCGAAACCAAAACGACCGCCGAGAACCACTTCTTCATTAATATATTATATCACGATGTTTTTGCTGTAATTATACACTGTGCGCGAACTTTCTTTGAACGGAACTGACCAATTGCCGCGCTTCGCGCGGCAGGAACTGAATGCTCGGGCGGGCAAAAATTCCTTTGTGGCGGCAGTTATATTTTTTCTAATCTCTTTACTCTTTCTTCCACTGGCGGGTGAGTTGAGAAGAGAGACATCAAGAGTGATGGCTTGAATGGATTAACAATAAAATAGTATTATTGCTTAAGAATATCTCCCAGTCGCCTTATTGCCTCACCGTAGCGCGCCCAATCGCCATCCATTTGCGCACGGAGTGCCTCTTCATACGCGCCGGCCGCTCTTCGTATGCGCTCCTCTATATCTTGAGAAGGAGCTACTTGCAGTCTTGCCGTCTGGGTTTCCCCCGGTTTTAACCCCATTCCGCCGCCAAAGATTCTCGATAGCCCCTCCTCTAGCGTTTCTTCCATGGCAATTTTATTTTCATACGCCACAACCACTCGCTTTAATTCAGGAATTTTTCCGGCTTGAGCCTTGAGATAGAGCGGGCGCACATACAAAAGAGATTCCTCAATCGGAATAACCAAAAGCGGA
>Ga0209541_10004233_pt1 | contig 25667 bp, 32 predicted proteins | sample RifCSPlowO2_01_FD_184027 | JGI IMG/M metagenome (GOLD analysis project Ga0209541, IMG submission 184027) | Groundwater microbial communities from Rifle, Colorado - Rifle CSP2_plank lowO2_0.1 (SPAdes) (version 2) | ecosystem: Environmental > Aquatic > Deep subsurface > Groundwater | place... | reverse complement strand
AACTGTTAACGTCAACCTTGGGTTTGAGGGAAATATAGTTTCTCATATACTACTATATTACCCATTCTAAATTAATTCTTCAAGAGGATTTGATATTATAAGCGCAGAAATGCCTGTCATTAAGCCGATATTGCAGATGATAGATCCTAATGCGACCCCTAAACTTAAGTTAGGATGACCTTTTAATGCTCCATATCCTGCTACCAATACTTCTGGTAAACTCACCGCAACCGATACTAAAATAAGACCAACAGATACTCCAGATACGCCTAATTTTCTAGCAATTGGAATTAATGAATCGGTAAACCAATCAGAACCTTTACCTATTGCGATGGTGCTAATTAAAAGAAAGATAGTAACAGTAACCAAATCCATGAAACTATTATATCAACAGAGATATTTATATCTAATCTTTTTTTTCGATAATTTCTCCTTCCTGTATTTTATCTTTATCAATGAAGAAAGGAGTTTTATGTTTCTTTTTTTTGTTTCGTGATTTAAAAATATGGACAACAAGAAGCGGCAATAAAAACAAAATAATTTTTCTTATAAGCTGGAGCGATATCATTTTATTTTCTTTTTAAGATTTCACCCAATCTTTTGATTGTTTCTCCATAAAGTGCCCAATTACCTTCTTTTTGAGAACGGATAGCTTCATCGTATAGTTCTTGGGCTTGCTTAAACAAATCCCTTATTTGTTGATCGACAATAATAGTTGGTTGATCGGTTTTCTCTTCTTGAGTTTGAGTGCTAATTGTTGTTCCAAATATTCTTGAGAGAGCCGCCTCCAAGGTTTCTTCCATTGCGATCTTATTTTCATAGGCAACAATGACCCGTTTAAGTTCTGGAATTTTTCCTGTCTCTGCTTTAAGATAGAGTGGTCTTACATAAATTAATGATTCTTCGATTGGAATGACAAGGAGCGGTCCTTGAATAACCTGTGATCCTCTCTGGTCCCATAAGGAAATCTGGCGGCTAACTTCGGCGTCCTGATTAATACGACCGATTACTTGTTTTGGGCCAAAGATAAGTTTTTGTTTTGGAAAACGGTAGACCACAATTTTTCCATAACTGTCTCCGTCGTTTCTGGCCACCATCCAAGCGGAAAGATTATCCTTATTTCGTGGAGTAAACGGAAGCATCAAGATAAATTCTTCCTTTTTTTCACCCGGCAACTTCATAATCATATGGCGAGGACCCATTTGTTGTCCCGCATCGGTGACTTCCTGATTTTGTTCCTCACTAATAGTTGGTATTTCCCATTGGTCTTCTTTATTGTAAAAAATCTGCGGTTCATCCATATGATATATAGTATAGATAGCTGTTTGAAGACTAAAGATATCTTCCGGATACCGAAGGTGAGAAATAAGACTTTTTGGCATTTTGGTAATAGGTTGAAAGAGATTGGGAAATATTTTAGCATAGGTTCGAATAATAGGATCATTCGTATCAACTTGATAAAAATTGATTGATCCTTCGTATGAATCGATAACAATTTTTACCGAATTTCTGATGTAGTTGATACTTTCTTCATTTAGAGTCAATGGTTGAGAATAGGGATAATCATTTGCTTTTGTATAGGCGTCATAAATCCAGTAAATTTTATTATCAGCAACTACTGCGTATGGATCACGATCCAGAGTGAGAAATGGAATAATCTTCTCAACGCGTTCTTTAATGTTACGATAATAGAGAATTCGACTTTCAGTTGTTACATCATTTGATAAAAATAGTTTAAGAGAGTTGAATTTAATGGCAAAAAATAATCGTTTGAGAAGAGAGTCGATCTTTACGCCTCCTTTACCTTGATAGGTTGTGTAAACATTTTCTTCTCCTTTAGGATAATCAAACTCTTTTGATTTTGTATTAACAATAACATAGTCATTAGTCTTTTCGCCGTAATATATTTCAGGGCGATTTATGTTAAGTTGCTTAAATTCTGATTTTGGCGGTAAATCCTTAACAAATAAAACCGGCAATCCTTCGGCAGTTACTTGATTTACAGGTCCAGCAGCTAATCCATAGCCATGAGTAAATGACAGTTTTTCATTAATCCAGCTCCTGTTAGGGAGACTTTCCGAAGCTAGTTCTCTTGGCGAAAGCATGATTTGGCGAATTTCGTCATTGATGACATATCGATCATTATCAACAGAGATAAATTCATAATAAGTTCTTATCTCCTGAATCTGGGAAAAAGTAGAAAGGAGCTGTTCCCGATCCCAAAGCCGTACATTTTTAATCGTCAGGTTATTTGAAGCAATATCAGTAGAAGTTAGCGGTTTATCTGCTGAAATTTCTCTTTCTTCAATTTTATCCAAACCATAGGCTTCGCGAGTAGCGGCAATATTATTTTTGATAAATGGTGTTTCTTTAACCAGCTCATTTGGAGCAACAATTAGTTTTTGGAAGAGAGATGGAACTATCGCTGAGGCAAGTCCTATAAAAACATAAAGAGAAATCGCTGTAATAAGCGGAGTAAGTTTCCCGCTTATGCCCCAAAACAGAGTTAGAATAGCGATTAAAACGGTAATACCAATAGAAATTTTTAGAATAGGTATCATAATGGCAACATCCGTAAAAGCGGCTCCAAAAATTGGTCCGCTTTGGGTGGAAAGGAGATTAAATAAGGAAAAATAAGTATTGACTACAGTTGTTATTAAAAAAAGAAAAAGCAGGATGCCAAGATGGAGTTGCGCCTTGGGTTCTGTTTGACCTTTTTGAGATAACTTTAAACCGGTAATTTTAAACTTGCTAAGAAACCCAGCGATATTCAAACTACCTTTGAGTAAATATATGATTCCACTGCTGATAAGCGAAATAACAATAAACATCCTTAAAATACCTAGTCCTATAGTAAGAGTAGGGAGAGAAAAGATATAAAAAGCAATGTCTTTTTTAAAAATTGGGTCATATTCTCCAAAAGAAACTCCTGAAAAAAATTTAAGTATTTCCTGCCAGTTTATTGTGGTAATCAGCCCAAGAAATAGAGAGAGAACGACACACACAATTGCACCTAATTTTTTTAGTATTCGGCTATCAAGACTCACTGGTTGACCAAGTAGTGCCGCAGGTATGAGAGCTACCCACGGAGTTTTTGATCGAACGGCAATGAGAAAGTTAGTAAGAAAAAAAGCTGCCGCAATGATTGTAGTTACAAGAGCAATTATTATTTTTGTAATTAGAGGTTTTACAAACACTTCGATTTGTCCTACTTCGGAAAACCACCACCAGTCAGTAACAAAAGAAATGATGGTAGAGAAAGAAACAAGAAGAACAAAAATAACCGCGACCCCCATTCCTATAAAAAGCCTAGAGATTCTCATAATTGTTTAGCTTCAGTAACTGTTATGGATAGTAGCACAGTACACACGTATTTTCAATATGTTAAGATTATTTTTTTATTCTTCTTGTTGTGTAACCGTTTGGAAAAAATTTCTAACTTGATCCAATCCCCGCAGTATAATTACTACTGATGGTATAATTCATTTATGGCACTATTTATTCATATAATCCTGGAAATTTTTGTTCAAAAAAGACTCAAGTTTATTTCTTAATGAAAAATTTTTGGCAGAGATTAAAAAAACCTTTTTTGGTGTTGGCGCCAATGGAGGGTGTGACGGATTTTGTTTTCCGTGAAATTGTGGCCACTGAGTTGCCTAAGCCGCATGTAATGATGACTGAATTTACGAACGTTGAATCGCTAATGTCGAAAGGATTTGAAAAAACTATTATCCGGTTTAAATTCAGCGAAAAGCAAAGACCTATTATAGCTCAAATCTGGGGAATGAATCCGGAAAATTATTACAAATCGGCAAAATTAATTACTAAACTTGGATTTGATGGAATTGATATTAACATGGGTTGTCCGGTAAGGGAAGTTTTTAAAATGGGCGTATGTTCAGCACTGATTAATAACCGCCCCTTGGCTAAAGAAATAATTGATTCTGTGAAGAAAGGCGCAAATGGACTGCCAATCAGTATAAAGATAAGGATAGGGATTAAAGAGGTGGTAACAGAAGATTGGGCTGGTTTTTTACTCGAACAAAAAATAGAAGCATTAATAATTCATGGAAGAACAGTCGAACAGATGTCAAAAGTTCCGGCGGATTGGAATGAAATCGGAAAAGTGGTGAAGTTAAGGAATAAAATTTCACCTGAAACTATGATTATCGGCAACGGCGACGTAAACAGTTATGAGGATGCTGAAGAAAAACACAATAAATTTGGAGTTGACGGAGTGATGATCGGAAGAGGGATATTTCACAATCCCTGGGTTTTTGAAAAAGGAAATAAGAATCACACACCGGAAGAATACAAGGATGTTTTAATCAAGCATCTCAATCTCTATGAAAAAACTTACGGTGACGGAAGGAATTATCACATCATGAAAAAGTTTTACAAAATGTATGTCAATAACTTCAAAGGAGCAAACCAATTACGGATAAAACTTATGAGTACCAATAACTTCAAAGAGGCTCAGGAAATACTTAGTTAAAATCCATTATTATCCTATAGTTGCATAAATCTTTCTTTAATGCTATAATTATGAGCTACAAACAGCAAAATAGCTATTTAAGTTAATATCCTATAGATAAATTTAATTAACACATTTATGTTTAAAAGAGAAAAGATATTTTTACATCTGACCAGTGCAGGGGTAAGGCTTTTGAGCTGTAAACATGAGCATAATACGATATATGAATTTGCAGACCAGGAAATAATCGAGCACGAAGTATTGAATATGGTCAAATACCACTCATTTTTGTCTGCAGTTATAAGTAAATTACCGGAAGCGGAATTGGTTATTTTGATTGATGATGAATTTCTTTATAAAAAAAATATAAATAATGTATCGGATGCAAATCTTCACAAAATAAAAAAAGATTTTCTTACAATGGTACCGTTTGAGGATGTTAAGATAGCTTATACGTTGGTTTTAACAGAGAATACTGCCGAGATTGTTGCCGTGAATAGTGATATTTATAAGCCTTTTTTATCTATAGCCGCAAGAGAAAATAAAAAAATTCTTTTTGTTGTCCCGTTGTCTGTTATTAGATCAAATTTGGAACACGAACTAACTTACAGGTCGTTGGCAAAAAATTATTCCCATGATTTACTTAAAAAATATAATTTTCATTCGGCTGAAAGCGGAATGGATCTTTTTTTCAACTTTGACCATAAAATAGAAATGTCCAAGCCTGAAGTTAACAGCTCAATCAACATAAGGTTAGCATTCGGGATAATAATATTACTTTTATTAGCGTCAATATTGTTTATTTTAATTAAAAATCAAAAAGTACAAAGTAAGGCTCCGCTTAGTATTCCGGTTTCGACACCGGTAATTATTCCGCCTACACTTACGCCTTATCCGACTATCGTGTATAAGCAATTGGAAGATTTAAAAATGCAGATATTTAACGGTTCTTCTACATCCGGTCAGGCTTTAAAATTAAAAAACTTTTTAAGGGAAACAGGAACTAGAGAAATCGAAACGGGAAATTATGAGACAAAAGATGTCAGTGATATTTTATTGACAGTTTCAGATACCGTGTCACCGGACGACAGCGTAATTCTGGTAAATGAATTAGGGAAAGCTTTTCCGGATCTGTCAATAAATAAAATTTCTACAGGGTCAGCTGAGTTTGATGTTACGATAGTCATCGGAAACAGTTCTCAACTGATAAAATAATCCTATGGAAATCATAGCGTATATTACAATTCCACTTGTATTAATAATAATTTTCTTAGTTGTGAAGCTTATTCTTGAAAAGAAAAGCCGTAAGGATATTGAATCGCAATTGCTCCAGGTAATGTTTAATCATGATAAAGTCCATTTGCATGATGAACTTTTAACTCCAAATGAGTTGCGTTTTTATCACGATTTACAAAAAAAATTCGGAGAAAAGTATCAGGTTCTACCTTTAGTTAGCTTATCGGCTTTATTTGATATAAAGGAAGATCAAAAAGATTTATATGATCAACATGTCAATATCAGGAAGTTTTATTTTGATTTTGTTTTGTCAACAAAACGAGAATTTAAACCGTTTATGGTAATCGAGTTAAACGATAATACAAAAAGATTTAGCAAAAGAAGAGAGAGAGACGCTTATTTTTCAACAATATTTAAATCAGGAAATATTAAATTCTTCAGTTGCGATTCAAATTACATTACTTACGACCACTATATGGATGAAATAGAAAAAATTCTTCACATCCCAAGTTCTATATCCGATAAAACTTAAACAAATTCCGGTTTTATTTTTTTGCTGAATAAGTTTTGCAGTTTATAAATGATCTTCCTTATCGGATTCGGCATCGGCTTTTGTTTTATGAATTGTTCCGTCTTTGTGATGGGGCGGAGCATATATTGTGTAAAGTTTTAGTTCTTCAGTTGTTGAAGTGTTTATAATATTATGATTGGTTCCGGCGGGAACTATTAACGCGTCACCTACTTTGAAATTCTTTTCCTCACCATTCATTATTACTTTTCCTTCGCCTGACTCTATTCTTAAAAACTGGTCGGTGATTTCATGAACTTCAAATCCGATTTCTTCATTTGGTTTTAAATTCATGACCACCAACTGAACATGTTGACTGGTAAAAAGTACCTGCCGGAAATGTTTATTTTGCTGAGTTTTTTCTTCGATATTATCTATGTACCCTGTTATATTATTACACCCCCCTTTCCGATTTGGGACAAAACCTAACGGTTTTTTCCCAACGATTTTCCCTAAGTTGTGTTGCGAGCTACTCACTTTCGACCGAACACTCGCAACATATTATTAATATTTATTCTTAAGTTTAACTTGACTCTCTTTATCTAACGATTTTACTAAATATTCATTTTCCAAAAGCTATGAGGAAGGTTCCGATGGTCATCAGGATTACTCCCAGAATAATGGAAAAGTTTACTTTTTCACGTAAGAATAAAATAGCCAGGATTACAGTCAATGCTAGACTTAATTTATCAATAGGAGCGACCTGGGATGCGTTACCCAACTGCAGCGCACGGAAATAAAAAAGCCAGGAAAGTCCAGTGGTTATTCCGGAGAGCACGAGAAATAAAAGTGAAAATTGTGAAATGGTTCCAATCTGTTTTATGGTTCCCTGAAAAAGAACAATTCCCCAGGCAAAAATAATTATTACCAACGTTCTTACTGCTGTTGCTAGATTGGAATCGACATTCTTAATTCCTATTTTGGCCAGAATTGCAGTGAGTGCTGCGAATAAAGCTGAAAGCAGTGCGAATATAAACCAATTCATAAATAAATTCTAACAAAACTAAGTTAATTTACTCTACGATAATATTGCCGACCATTGAGGCATATTGCCGTCCTGACAGGATATTGGTAATAAAGGTAAAATTGCCTTTGCGGTCTGCGACAAACGTTATATCTTTCCGAACATTAGGTAGTAGTTCTGCTTCGATGTTAAATTCGGGTAGGGCAAAACCGTGAATTACATCAATGCTTACTACATGTAGTAAGACTTTTTGTCCGTGTTGGACTGTTATCCGATTTGGGTTAAACGAAAACCTTTTTGCCGTGATATTAAATTCGGCGATCCCTTTATTTGGCGGATATGCACTTTTTTTTCTGTTTGGGAAAATATTTTTTGGATGTCCGAAAACACTTGGAGGTTGACCATCATTAGATTCCATTTTTTGGATATCTTCAGCCCAGGCAGTTAAACCTCCATAGAGAATTCCGACATTCTTATAGCCTGCCTGATAAAGAATATAAGCCGCATAAGGACCACGCATAGTAGAAAAAGCGTCATAGGTAACGGGAATTTTGTTTCCGGCTGTTTTTATCAGATTATCTCTATTATAATAATCCGAATGCAGAGCACCCGGAACGTGGCCTTTATTGTATTCATGCTTAGTGCGGGTATCGATAACAACGTATTTATCTTTTTGTTTTTGCAGTAAAAACTGTAAATCGATTGGGGTATATTCCACAGGATCATAACCTGTATTGAGGTTTGATAATGAACTATTATTTGATTTTAGCAATCCTTTTGGTAATAAAAATAAGCCAGCTGTAGTACCGAGTAAAATAAAAAATATTATTAAAATATTTTGTTTTTTCATAGGTTCAGGATTTTTTGGAATCTTTAAATGTATTGTTTTGATATAGAAGTACTTTGTCGAAATCTAACAGATCCGTCATTAGATCATGTGAAACCAAAATGACAGTCATTGTCCTTTCTTTTTTCAAATTCTTAAGGAATGTAATAAACTGTGTGCGAAGATCCTGATCAAGAGCAGTTAAAGGTTCGTCAAGAAGGATGATTTCAGGTTGAGCGATAAGGGTTCTGGCAATAGCAAGACGCTGTTGTTCTCCACGGGAAAGTTGGGAGGGATACTTTGTTAACAGATTGTTGGGTAAGCTTATATCATTACATACTTTCAAAATTCGATTTTTTAGAATTCCTTTTTTTGAGGATTCCCAGACAAACTTCAGTTGTTCGTAGCCTGTCATATGTGGCCATAAGGCAAGATCCTGAAAGAGTAAATTCATCACCCGCTCGTGTGGCGGAATAAGGATCTGGGGCGAATTTGCCAGAACTCCTTTGATAAATATTTTCCCGCTAGATGGCGGCATCAATCCTGAAAGAATACGTAAAAAAGTAGTTTTTCCGCAACCGGAGGGTCCTTTAAGAGAAACAAATTGGTGTTTTTTAATTTCAAAAGAAACATTTTCAAAAATAATTTCTTTACCGTCCTTTTTTGTTAGCTCCTCAATTTTTATGATGGGATTATTGGTCATTTTTTTTGTCAATATGAAAAAAGAAATATATTGCCAGAATAGGTAAAAGGCTTACGAAAAGCAAGGCGACTGTCATCAGACTCATGAGTTCGACAGCACCGTAGTGAAGTACGATAAAAAGTCGTGTGATAATAGTTTGAAATCCCGGGGGTTGGATAAGTAAAGTGATTGGGAGTTCTGTTGCAACAAGCCAAAAACTAAACACCCAGGCTAAAAAGAGAACCGGCTTATATAAAGGTATGACTATTCTATGAAACATTCGTAAGGATGGGGGATATACCAATCGCGCGGCTTCCAAATATTGCGGATTTACTTGTTGCGTATGAGTGTGTAAAAGTTCAGATACGAGTGGAGCAAAACGAAAACAGTAAGCGATAATGAGAATGATCGGCGTCGCGTAAATTACGTTAAGTGATGGATGATTAAACAGATAGATAAAAAGGATACCATAAGTAATTGGCGGTAACGCTAAAAGTGATAGAAAAAATATCCTGCCAGCCATTTTTCTAAAAAACATAATATATATAAGAGTCGAAAAGAAGACAATGCAGATACTTGAGATAAAAGAAATCCAGAAAGTATTAGTAATAACCCCGAATGACGAGGCAGTATAAAAAGGAATTTTATCGTAAAGTATATTTTTAACTTGCAGTATTCCAATGGGCAAGATACTTGAGAGAAGAAAGAGAACAACGAATAGAGAGAGCATTAATATTTTTAAAAGTCGGGGTTGTTGAATTGAAAAGGGCACACTTTTTTTAAAAGACTGGAGTGAAAAAAAAGGTTTTTCCTTAACTAGATAAAGTAGCAGGATCGCCCACATAGAACCGACAATAAAAACAGGTATGACGCTTAAGTATAAAGCTCGCGGTATTTCACTCGTAAAAGTAAAAGACTTGAAGATCTGTGTAATGAAGACATTTTTTCCCAAATAAGCCGGGACGTCAAAAGTAATAAATGTCACTATAAAAGTCAATAGTGTTGCAGTGAGCGTAGAGGGTAGTATTGCAGCAAATACAATGCGCTTTAATACTCTAACCGGATTGGTTACCTGAAGTGCAGCATCAATCAGATGTTGAGGAATGTTTTTTATCGCCTGATGAATAATAAAGAAAGAAATGGGGAAATAGGCTAAGGTTAAAATACCGATTATTCCGGGAAGGGAATTTAGATGTCTGATGACTGATAAATTATAGTTCTCCAAAAACAGTAGAAGATGCATCCAGGAAAATGCATGCAGGTAGGGCGGGATAAGTAGGGGAATAAGAAATAAAAAAGAAAACAGACGTTTACCCGGAATTTTGTAGAAAGATAGAGAAAATGCCAAAAATAAAGATATCAAAACAGAAAAAAAACTTACCCCCAAAGAGATAAAAGTAGAATTTAAAAGAGCGTGCAGCTCAAGATTGGACAGCATGATATTTATATTAATTACTCCAAGATACTGGTTTCAAAAAAATTAACGCTGGGTTTTAGATTTTTGTAAATCTTCTCCCAGCTTACGTTCATGGGTTTAATGCTCTCAACAGCCGGAACGTTTTTAGGACGGTCGACTCCGGGTAAAAGCGGCATCTGAGCAGACTTAGCATAAGCCAGACTGGACTCGGTTTTTTCTGAGATTAAATAATTAATTAGTTTTTTTGCGTTGTTCGCATGTTTTGCACCTTTGATAACCATTGCGGTATTTGGAATGACAAGCGTTCCAATTTGACCGTCTTTTTGATCAGGATAGATCATGGCAATAGGTTCTTTATTGACAAGCGCGTCGTTGGCATCATCGGTGTCGGTGAATCCGATCCATTTGGTTCCTTCGACTACTTTGTCGCGTGTCTGTCCGTTGCTTTGGGCTATATCAAGCCCATTATTTTTTAGAGTCGTGAAGAAATTTTCGGTTTTTTCCTTTCCCCATAAGGTATAAAGTACGGCAATATGAGGGCCTGTGGTGCCGAACCGTGGATCAGCCAGCGTCAGCAGTCCAGCAAATTCCGGTTTGGTTAAATCTTCAAGTGAATCAGGTCTAATTGTTTTATCAACCAAATTCGTGTTGACGATAAGTACCCGGGCTCTCGCCGCAAATCCTGTCCAATAGCCATCAGAATCTTTATAAAGGGAGTTAAGTTTGTCATAATTTTTCGGCTTATACATTTCTAATACACCCTCTTTTTTTAACTGTACAGCGCGGACGACTTCATTATTCCAAAAAACATCCGCCTGGGGATTATTTTTTTCCGCAATAAGTCTGTTGGTAAGTCCGACAGTTTTTGATGCTTCAGTATCGTAGACAGGCTTTACTTTTATACGGGTTTCTTTTTCAAAAGCTTCCAGAATCGGTTGGGCATAATCCTGGTCGTGTGTGACGTAGATTACGACTTCATTCTGTGACCCTAGAAATCCGGGAAAAGTGAAAATAGCCAACAGCGTGAAAGCTGCAAGAACTAGGTAAAACAATTTTAACCGAAGTTTTTTTCCTGAATCCATAGTATGAATATACATTATATATTTTTTTGCCGATTAATTTTGTTAATTCGTTTTTTGTCAAGCCGTTCAATTGCATTTATTTTAAATAAAAACTAAATTTCAGTGACTTTAGTTTCAACGATTTTTTTACAGAGTGGACACGTAAATAAAAAAAGATAGTATTTTTTAATTTTATCGTAGCTCATAAAGGATACAATATCTAATTGTATTTAAGCAGAAAAAAATATATATTTAAAAAATCGGAAAATTACTCGAAAAAATTAACGTACAATTACGTTTATACAAGTTAGTAATAAGTGATAAAAGAACACCGAAAATCGTAAAGGTTATTTTGGTATTGATGATCGGATACGCCTTATTTCCTTTTGATTTTATAAGCGATTTTATCCCGGTATTAGGATTAGTAGACGATCTGGCTATTATATTTTCACTTATTTGGCTGACCTTCAGCTTTATCCCTAAAAAAATAGTCGAAGACTCAAGAAAAAAGATCTAGTAATTTTAAATATAAAAATTTAAACTTCGTAGATTTGAATGAGATTGTCGAAATATAGAATTTGCTAAAATTATTTAGTGATAACTACCATACTTTCCGATTTCTCCAGAGTCATTTTATTTCCTAAAAATAAAGGTTATAAAGGTACTTTAAACAGTCTATTTAAAAATCTTACTGATAAGTCATTTAATTTTTTACGATCATTATGTATTTAATGAAGAACTACTTAACTACTATCAGAATTTAAAGGATCATTTATCAATAAACATCCTAACTTCCGGGTCTATTCAAAAAAATGCTCCGGAGATTCGAAACAGAATAGAAAAGATCTTTGACAATATTCTGACTACTAAAGATTACGGAATCGAAAAATCCGAACCGTCCATTTATAAAATTATCTCTAAACAACTCAATAAAAAATTAGAGGAAATGCTACTTATTGACGATCTATATCAAAATATAAAAGCAGCAAAACAAGCCGGATTGATGACAATTTTATATACAAGTAACCAAGATTTATTTCAAAAATTAGAAAAAAGCGGTTTTACCAAATTAAAAAAACCGTGAATTTGGGTCGGTTTGCGGGTTAAATTCACGCTAAATTGACAAAAAGGCGTGAATTTGTTATAATATTCTATAAATGGCAACTTCAAATCCCTTTAGGGAGAAAATCAAAAATCTTAAAGAGCAATACGATCGCTTACGAATAGGTAAAGATTCCCTGCTTCAAATAATTGATGAAGTGGAAATACCGGAAAGTGTCTTTAATTCCAACGCAATTGAAAATTCTACATTAACTTTGCGTGAAACGGAAAAAATTCTTATGGAAATGGAAATATCCCGAAATATCAGTTTACGGGAAGTTTTTGAAGCAAAGAATTTAGCTCAGGTGATTAAATATATCCGGATTAAATCTCAAGAGGGAGAACTTTCCAAAAAAATAATTCTTCTTTTACATCAAATGTTAATCGGCAATATCGAAGAATCTGTTGCAGGCCGATTCCGCAAACAATATGAATTTGTACGCGTAGGGACTCATATAGCTCCAGCTCCAGAGCATATTGAAAGAATGATTGAATCGATACTTCTTGAATTCAGCAGTGATCAGGGGAAATATTTTGTTGATAAAATAGTAAAATTTCATCTCGAATTTGAAACGATACATCCATTTAATGATGGGAATGGCAGGATCGGGCGCATACTGATAAATTATCAACTTAACCGTATAGGATTTCCCGGAATTATAATCCGCAATAAGGAAAAAAAAGAATACTATAGAGGATTTGCTGAATACCGGGAAAACAAAAAAACGAAAATAATGGAACGTATAACCGCCTTAGTATTGATGGAATCATTGCATAAACGTATCGCATATTTAAAAAGTGAGATAATTATCAACCTTGCCGATTTTGCCAAAAAAATAAATAAACCGCTACCTGTTTTAATAAATGCAGCCGGCCGCCAAACAATTCCAGCTTTCCGTGAGAAAGGAGTTTGGAAAATTGGAGAAAAATTTAAATAATGTACTACTTCTACATGGTTAGGTGTTCGGATAATTCTCTTTATTCCGGGCAGACAAATAATTTGGAAAAAAGAATAATGGAGCATAATTCAAATGGTCCAAGAAGCGCAAAGTATTTGCGGGCGAAAAAACCGGTGAAACTTGTATATTCAGAAGAATATCCCACGATTCAATTAGCTATGAAAAGAGAATGGCAAGTCAAGAGGTGGAAAAAGTCAATGAAGGAAGAATTAATTTTTATTCATCAAAGAGTTTTTTCAAAGTTGGTCAGAGCAGTATTGATTTTATTATCATTTAGTTTGTAAAGTCCGTATATCTGTATTTCTGCATCGTATTCTACAATAATAAAACCCGTTCGATCAAATATACTCCTCGGAAAATCTTTATGATTTTTTGTCAGTAAAATAGTATTTTTATTTGACAGCATATGGCACGTTATTAAAAAATCTTCTAACGAAATTTTATGATAATTTCTATAAAGTTTAGTAACGGTGTATAAATTTTGTGAGAAAGAATTCATGTCGGTAATGACATTATTTATCATTTGCTTAAAAAAATTTTCCAGAGTTATTAAATCAGTTTTTGTTCTAACGCCTGCTAAAAATTCTTTTTTAATAACCTCTAGAGTAAATAAACTATTTGTATTACTTTTTAGATGCTGAATTAAATTTGCGAATTGATCAGGGTGTCTATTGCTTTCAATGAAGAAATTTGTATCTAACAAAAGTGGATAGGATTTTAAATCCGGCAGAAATTCAGTATGGACTAACGGTGAATCTTTCATTTTCTTCTTTTTCTTTAGCAACTCGTTCAATAATATCTCTTGCTTTTTTTGCCCAATAGATAAATTCCTTTTTATTAAATTTTTTACTGGTTTTTTTTACTTTTTTATTTAGTTTCATAATTAAACATTGACATACAAAAATTATATTGTCAAGAGATATTGATTATATCACCTTATTTCAATAAAAATATCAAAGCAAACAATAATCTGGTTAAAATGTGGTATAATATGAACTTATTGAGTTGAGATATTGATTTATACCACTTTGCTTTAATTTTTGGATAAGTGGTATATCCCTACCGTAGCTTTCAAATGAAAGTTTGAATTAACTTCATAGTTAAAACAACTTTCAAAAATTAAAGCTACGTTGGGTATAACCCCCTACAATTTGAAAGCAGAGGGGGATAGGTTAAGAAGCTTCATTCAGCACTTCACCGTACTCACTATTAAAACTCCCATATATTTTTCGTTTTTTTTGTTCATTCTATGTATAGACAAAATAACAATCGCTATAGAGGAAATTTTTCGAATAACAGGCGATGGCCGGTTAAATCTTACGACCCTTCTAATTTGGTTAGAAACAGCGTTCAAGCCTCTGTTGAGGATAAGCCTTATGAGGCTGTTAATTCTTTTGCCAGTTTTGCCATAAGTGATTCTTTAAAAAGAAATATATCAGCCCGCGGGTATACGGTTCCAACTCCGATTCAGGATCAGACTATTCCCTTAATTCTGGAAGGAAAAGATGTAATCGGAATCGCCAATACCGGGACAGGAAAAACAGCTGCATTTTTGATACCACTTCTTAATGAAGTCAGTAAAAACAGAAATAAAAAAGTTCTGATTATAGTTCCAACCAGAGAACTGGCAGACCAGATAAGAAATGAGTTTTTTGAATTTTCCCGGGGTATGAATATTCATTGTGTATTAGCTATCGGAGGAGTCAATCTTCATAGGCAGAAAAGTGATTTGAGAAGAAATCCAAATTTTGTTATTGGAACTCCGGGTAGACTGATGGATCTTATAGAACATAGAAGTCTTAATCTTTCAACATTTGAAACGATTGTTCTTGATGAGGTCGACCAGATGGTAGATATAGGTTTTATTTCTTCAATTAAATACTTCATATCATTATTGGCTGATAAACGCCAGTCACTTTTTTTCTCGGCTACAGTCGACGGAAAAGCAAAAGAAGTGCTTAATGGTTTTGTCAGAAATCCGGTTACAGTATCGGTTAAAAAACAGGATATGCTGAAAAATATCAAACACGACGTAATTCGAATACCCAATCAGGCAAAAAAAATCGAGCATCTTCACGACTTGTTAATTAAAAAGGAATTTGAAAAGGTTCTTATTTTCGGCAGAACAAAGTGGGGAGTACAGAGATTATCTGAGGAGTTGGTTAAAAGAGGATTTAACGCAGATGTAATTCACGGCAACAGAACTCAGTCCCAGCGCTTGAGAATATTGGATAGATTTAAAAGAAATCAGATCCATATACTTCTGGCGACCGATGTAGCATCCAGAGGGTTGGACATAGATAATGTTACACATGTAATCAACTATGATCCGCCGGAAACTTACGAAGTCTATATTCACCGGATAGGCAGAACCGGTCGGGCAGATAAAATTGGTAATGCTCTTACTTTTGTTTAAGAATTTTAACATAGACAATCTGTACATAATTATGTATCATCAAAACATGATTAAAACTTTATCCATAACTAAAGCCCGGGAAGATTTAACCAGTCTTGTTGATAACGCCAAAAATAAACTGGACGAGTATATTATTATAGTCAATGGATCGCCCGCAGCTGTTATTATTTCGGCTGCTGAGTATGAATCATGGAAAGAAACTAATGAAATTCTTGCAGATCCAGGTTTAATGAAAGCAATAAAAAAGGGAGAGGAAGATGAGAAAAAAGGAAAAATGTATGACTAGGAGGATGTAAAGAAAAACTTAGGTTTCCAAACTCTACATGATGTATCGAATAAAACTTACGGCTCAAGTAAGAAAAGAGCTAAAAAATCTAAAAAAAATTTATCAGGACGGAGTTAAGGCGACGATTGAGGAGATTAAAGAAAATCCCTTCATTGGTAAGCCACTTAGCAAAGAATTGTTTGGAAAATATTCATATAGAGTTGGTCCTTACAGAATAATACATTCGATAAATAAAAAAGATAATCTAATTAATATTCTTACCGCCGGACATAGAAGTATTGTCTACCTTTAAACCTAAGAAATTTGACTTTTGGTTTTTATCCTGCTTAAATGAAATAAGAGAGTTGAAATAATTCTCTATATTATGGACCTCGATGGAGTCAAAAAATTTTTCTCCCTATTTCTTGCAGCAATTAGCATATTTGCCTTAATCTTCATTATGTATTCGATTGTCGTTGTCAGCAGGTTAGCCCAGGATAAGAAAAAAAGACAGGAGATTAAAAAAGATTACGCCGGTGAGTATGTAAGTCCAAGTCCGACCCAAAGGCCCGCCCCTTAAAATGAATACTAACAGATTAAAAAAATTTCTTTCTCTAGTTTTAACTGCGCTAAGTATTTTCGCATTGATTTTTATAATTTATTCAATTGTAGTTATTAGTAGAATTGCGCATGATAAGAGAAAAAAACAGGAGATCAAAATAGATTATGCTGACGAGTATGTCAGTCCACTTCACCGATAAAACTACCCTGAATAATTGGTTTGACAAGATTTTTAGTATCCTGTAGCATGATTTTATAACCTATGAAAACTCATGACAGCAAGAAAAAAATTGATAATCAGGATTCTTCTCACGATGAAAATAATAAAATAAAAGAACCCCCGAAAAATTTACTGCCTGAGCATACAGAATCGCAAGTTAAAATAGATGAGATTGTTCCGGCTTCGGAAGGGATTCCGGTCCAGCCGGTTATACAATCAGTAGCGGCAAGTATTCCGGTATCTTTGCCGCCACAACCTCCGTCCCCGCCGGTTGCAGTAACTGCCAGTCAGGTTAATATTCCGCCTTTTCAGGAGCACAATTCTAAAAGGAAAATTCTATGGATCGGCCTGGCAGGTTTTATTTTAGCTTTGGTTTTAGCCGGAGGGTGGTTTTATTTTTCAAATATTTCTAAAAAAGCAGCAAAAAAATCTGAGATAGTAATTTTAGTCACACCGACCGCATCTCCTATTTCTCCGACAAAAACAGCCAGCGACGAAGTCAAACTAGATAAATATCCGATCCAAGTGTTAAACGGTAGCGGAGTAGCGGGTGAGGCTTCTAAGATGCAGAAAATTCTTGAAGAGGAAGGATTTGAAGTATCTGATACGGGAAATGCTGATAAATTTGATTATACCGATACAGTTATTCAAGCAAAAAAGGGAGTTGAGAAATCCTTTCTTGATAAATTAAAAGTTTTACTTTCCAAAACATATTCGGTAGGGAAAGATAAAGTATTAGACGCCTCTGATTCTTCGGAAGTGATAGTGATCGTAGGCAGTGATGAGATAAAATAAACTCCTGATACGCTTTACAGCTTTTATTTCAAAGTATAGAATAGCTTCATGAAGACCAAACAGATATATGAAGAATATATGATTCCGAAAAACCTTCAGGAACATATGTTGAGAGTTGCTGCTTTAGCGGAAGTTCTACTTGAAAATTGGACAAAAGGAAACATTGATAAGTCTGAAATTATCAAGGCTTGTCTTTTCCATGATATTGCAAAACCGATTACATTTGATCCGGTAAAGCAACTTCAGTACGGTATGTCATATAAAGATATTGAGAGACTGAAACAGTTGCAGGAACGATTAAAAACAAAATATGGAATAGTAGAACATGACGTAAGTGTGGCTATATGCAAAGAAATCGGGTTAAGTGAAGCTGCAGTTAATATAGTCAGTTTATCCGAATGGGCAAATATTCCCAGATTATTGGAAGAAAATAATCTGAATTCTTTAGTAGAGATATATTGCGATATGCGGATTGGACCAAAGGGTATTCTGTCATTAAAAGCGAGGCTTTTGGATCTGGAGCGACGAGTACCATCCAAAAATCATGAAATTTATTTTAGTAACGGAAATCTTTTGGAAGAAAAAATCAAAAACAATGTTCAGATTGATGTTAATTCAATAACAGATCAACAGATCAATTCAAGCTTTCAAGATTTACTTGATTTTATTTTTTAAACAGGCAATTTAATATTCTTTTTGTAAATATGCGAAATAAATTGGCTTGCAATTAAAAATGTTAAGCCCATAATTAAATGAAAATAATTAATATAACCTAGATCTAAAAACCTTCCAGCTATAATATTTAAAATTAAAAATGGTGTTTTAGAAATAAAATGCATTGTGGATAGGGTTGTGGCACGAAACTCAGAATCAATATTCTTATTTACGATTGTTGAAATCCACGGCTCAGCCAAATTGCTAGCGCCTTCAATCAATAGTAGTATTAATATCCCAAAATACCCAAATTTGAATATTGACAATATGAATCCTAAACAAATAATAATAACCAGCCTGTTTAATCCTTCAAGATCATTAACTTTTTTTCTAAAAACGTGAAGTGATCCAACTAAATATATATTAACAACAGACATTAACATATAGATTAATCCTTGACCTTGTGCAAAGAAACCAAAATTAACAGCCATGGCAGGTTTAGAAAATCCCCAATCGTAAAGAAAGTACAAAATTAATATTGCTGAAGCTGTAATTAAATAAGGCCTGATTTTGGGTAATTGCAATTGTTTAAATCCTATAAATAAATGCTGTCTGTTAAGGTTGATCGAAAGTTTTTTGAAGGAATTGACAGGCTCGGTTAACCAAAAAGAAAATATTGCGGCAATTAAGAAGTTAATAAACATCAAGAAGTGCGGAAGTCGGAAGTGAACGGCAAATAACAACCCCCCTATTAATACAGTTATTGCAAAAGTAGCTATAGAAAATTGACTAGCCGTAGAAATTAATTTGTCATAATCTTTTTCACGACTATTATTTTTTAAGTCGTCATAAACCAGCGCTTCCAGCGAACCGGAGATAAAAGCTCGTCCAAAATTCTCGATAAATCCACCAATAAATAAATATAGCCAACTTTGAGCGGAGAAGATAATAAAAGCTCCAACTACGTGACACAATAAACCTATATTTACCGACAACTTTCTTCCGAATTTATCTGCAAATAAACCGGTTGGAATTTCAGCTACAAGCCAAACTACGGTCAGGATGGAGAGCATTATCCCAATCTGAAAGTAGTTGGCAAACTTTGACCAATAAAAAAACCACACAGCTTCAACAAACCATACACTATTTAAAGACTTCAAAATAATAAAAAGGAATACATTTCTTTTTAATTTTGAAGGAAAATTCGAAGTTAATAATGTTATTCCATTTATCATATTAAATTGAATTATACATCCAAATTGTAAGGAATATAAATTAACTAGTCCAATTAATTAATCAATTGGATATTGTGATTTAGATTACATAAGTTTTTAAAAAAATTGGTACAATTAATTTGGAAAAAAATGGAGGAATGATAGATGGAATATATATTGCATAATCTGTGGATCTTTTTATTTATTTAAAATTTTTCTCAAACAGCAATGGTAAAAACCAAAAAAGAGGAATTTAAAATCAGCGGTGAGGGGTTGGTAAAAAAGATTAAAGAATTAGTGAAAGAAGGAAACATTAGAAAAATTACAATTAAAGACAAAAACGGAAAAGAAAATATGACTTTTCCTCTTACTTTGGGCGTTGTCGGAACGCTAATTGCTCCGATTCTGGCTGCCTTGGGAGCACTGGCTGCGTTAATAGGAGAATGCACAATCTCGGTTGAAAGAGTAAATTAACTTAAAATTCAAAAGATTGTTTGACTATTTTCTTTAAAGAATCTATGATCAAAATAAATGAGTAATAATAACAAGAGAAATTCGACTCAGAAATTTTGGAATAGTATTGCGTTCTTAATATTTTTTATAATTCTCGGGATTGTTGTTTTTAGCGCAATCTTAATGATTTTCAGTATTAAGCGCGGTTTGTATTCTCAACAGATATTAAAATCAAATCTGCAAAAACAGGGTGACTTAGTTTATAAAAAAGAAACAAATAGAGTATCGTTTGAAAACCTAACACCGACTCTTATTCCGTTCATAATTTCAAGCTCTTTCGATACCAGTTCACCAAATGATGAATTAAATACAGTTCGAATACATAATGCCCGGTTAGTTAAAGGATATAAAGGGCAGGCTATATATATTTCAGCGGATTCCAAAAAATCTGGAGAATTCTTAAATAATTTGCTTATTAATAAAACAATATCCGGAAACTTCAGTTTATCTTTATGGGCAAACAGATTGAATAGAGGGAATGTTGCCTTGGTTTCAAATACAAATAGTTATGATGGAGGTTTTGCGCTTGTTTCCGGGGATAACGGAGAAATATACTGCCGTACTTCAGACGGACAAACCTTTAAGGATACATACACAGATTATGAAGGAGGATATTTGGCACCAGGGAGCGGCTGGCACTATATAACGATAGTAATGAAAAGCGGCAACTGCGAAATTTATGTTGATGGAGTAAACAAAACTTTTTATAAGATTAATCATAACGATATAAAGCTGAGTGGAAGCCCCTTAATTTTGGGAGGTTGGGACTCGCATTTATATCAGGGTTATCTTGATGAAATTGAACTTAATAACTATGCTTTAACTCCTTTAGAAGTAAAAAGGAAATATGACGGCTTTTCACCGTATTCTGCCCCACCACCATAAAATAATTACCCCTTATCTGAATTTAATCAGGTTATTAGGGTTTGGAATTATTTTCCATTTGCTTTTCAAGAGATCTTTCGATTTTTTCTTCATTTATGGGTTTTAGCATTTGTTCTAACTCTTTATCATCAGAAACGTCAATCCCGTTTTTGTGTAAAAGCAATACTACTAATTTCATAAGTTTTGTAGTTTCTGATTCGGTGATGATATCAATCTGAAGATCAATCTCTTCCCGCAGGTCATCAATTTTAGAACCTCTATTTTGCGAAATTAAGATAAAGATTGAGAGGATGATAGCTTCGAGTGAAACAATTGTTGTCAAAAGTCCGAATGGGTACGGATCAAATGGTTCTATAAACTCAATAACGCCAACATTAATTATTAACCAGACAAGAAAAAATAGTAGATTGACGAATAAAAATTTAGCATTGCCAAAATTTGCAGTCATCCAATCAGCAATTTTTTCCCATGAAGATCTCTTAGCCTGATATCTTGCCTTCAGACTTTTTAATGCGTGTCTGCTTGTATAAGATGAATTGCTCATGGATTTGATTATAGCGTATTTTATGTTTGTTATAATTTAAATTTAATATGTTCAATAAAATAAATAATTTAAAAAAACATCATCAATTATTGGCTTCATTGATTGTAGGTATTGGCTTAATTAGTGTATGGAGAGGAATATGGGGATTGATGGATTTATATATTATTCCGGATAATCCACTGGTATCTTTTCTAATCTCAATTTTATTTGGAGTTGGAATTCTTTACTTAACGCACAAAAATTTAAGCTGACTTTTTTCTAATTTTTCCTATTTTCAACACGTCTGAGAGTAGTATTGAGTACTTTTTTTCTTATGCGGAGTGATTTGGGAGTGACTTCCAGGAGTTCGTCTTCATTGATAAAATCAAGTGACTGTTCAAGGGTTAGGGTTGTTGGTGGAGTTAACTGTATTTTTACGCCTTCTCCGACTGAGCGGTTATTGGTTAATTGTTTGGCTTTGCTGATATTAACTTCGATATCAAGATTGCGGCTGGCGACACCGACAACCATTCCTTCATAAATTTGGATACCGGGGCCGACAAAAAGATCGCCTCTTTCCTGGGCTTTGGTTATTCCATACGGTAAAGATTGTCCAGGTTTAACCGCAACAAGAGCACCGTTTCTTACTGACTCTATTTTGTCGCCTTTAGGAAAGTAATCCAGGAAAAAAGTATTAAGGGTGGTTGTACCTCTTGTTTGGGTAATCAATATGCTTCTTACGCCGAGAAGATTATTATCAGATATTTTATATTTTAATTTAACCTCATTTTTCCTGTCATCCGTTGCCATGTCGATTAACTCGGCTTTTCTTTTACCGAATTCTTCCGTAACTTTTCCCAGATATTCCTTTTGAGTATGCAGGATGACTTCTTCATAAGGTTCATTGACTACTCCATTTATGGTTTTATAGATTACTTCCGGTTTTGAGACTTGTAATTCAAATCCTTCCCTGCGCATTGTTTCGATAAGTACTGCGAGATGAAGTTCTCCGCGGCCATGAACCGTGAATTGAGTTGCTTCGGCATCCTGTTCTATTTTTAAGCCAACGTTGGTTTCTTTTTCTTTCATTAATCTTTCTTTAATTTGTCTCGAGGTGCCGAATTTTCCCTCCTTACCGGCAAACGGGCTGGTATTAGGTCCAATTGAAATTTTAATCGTAGGTTCTTCGACGAATATTTTTGGCAGACTAACCGGATGATCCGGATCAGTAATTGTTTGACCAATGGTAAGATCGGGAATACCTGCGATTGCAATAATGTCTCCAGCAGAAACCTGATCAACCTCTTTTTTCCCCAAACCTTCAAAAGTGTATAGTTTTTGCGCATTATAATTTCCCAGTATTTTTTGCTCGTCTATCAAAGTTATTTTGTCATTTTTATTGAGTTTACCTTGTGTAATTTTACCGATACAAAGTTTGCCGACATAGTTATCATAGTCTAGTGTTGAAATTAACATCTGAAAAGGTTTGTCCTGGTTGATGGCAGAATCAGGAACATCTGAAAGTATCGCTTCAAATAAAGGCGTAAGGTCGCCTTTCATGTCTGAAAAATAATGATCGGGTAATTCCGTAAAAGCTTTTCCGTCCCTACCGACCGAAAAAAGTTTACGGAAGTGGAGGGCGTGTTCATCCTCGGCCAATTCCAAAAAAAGATTTTCAACTTCATGCAGTACTTCCTTAGGGCGGGCGTCTTTTTTATCAATTTTATTGATGATGAGAATAATTTTAAGCTTGGCTTCTAGCGCTTCTTTTAGGACAAATTTAGTCTGGGGGAGCGGACCTTCGGCAGCGTCAACTAAAAGTATTGCGCCTGAAGCCATATTAATAGTTCGTTCGACTTCGCCGCCAAAATCGGCGTGTCCGGGAGTATCAATAATGTTTATTTTTGTGTCGTGATAGAATACAGACGTATTTTTGGCAAGAATAGTAATTCCTTTTTCTTTTTCCAGATCATTGGAATCCATAATGAGGGTTTCGCCCATTTCCTTTTGATTATCTCTGAAAGTATGGGTTTGTTTTAGAATAGCGTCCACGAGTGTGGTTTTTCCATGGTCAACGTGTGCTATGATTGCTATATTTTTTATTTGCATATTAATAAGTTAAATATAACTGAAAAATTAATACCCAACGAAGCTCAAAGTAAAGTGGAGCGGATCGGTATTATTAAGTAACTTATTATACTACAAATTAAATTATTTTTTCCCAGGGGAAGATTGAGCGGCCGAAGTGGCCGTAGGCTGCGGTTGGCAGGTAGATCGGCCGGCGAAGATTTAATCCCTTTAGAATTCCCTCAACTGAAGTATCAAGCAGATCAGAAACAAAACCTTTTATAATATTTTCTTTGACACGGGTTGTCTGAAAAGTATTGATTTCCTGCATGATCGGTTTTTTGGCTCCGATAAAATAAGCCAAGATGATTTCAACTTTATCGGCAAGGCGGTCAGCTACGATATTTTTTGCCAGGAAGCGAGCCGCATAAGCAGCAGACCGGTCGACCTTGGTCGGATCTTTGCCACTGAAACAGCCGCCTCCGATTCTTGCATAACCACCGTAAGTATCGACAATTATTTTTCTCCCGGTGACGCCGGTGTCGGCTGCAGGTCCGCTTTTATGCCAGACACCGGTTCCGTTCACCACCAGATTTTTTTCTTTTATTTTGAATCCGAATTCCGCCAAGATAGGTGCAACTACTTTTTTAAATAGGTCATGTTTTACTTGTATAAGTTCTACTGTTTCTCTGTGAGGAGCTGCCAAAACCACGGAAGATACTTTATACGGTTTTGCATTTTTATATTCTATCGTCACCTGGGTTTTTCCGTCAGGACGCAAATAAGGGAGAATTTTATTTTCTCTTATTTTATCAAGTTGCATTGCCAGGCGGTGGGCAAGCATGATCGGAAGAGGCATTAATTCTTCAGTTTCGCGGCAGGCAAAACCAAACATCATTCCCTGATCTCCTGCCCCCTGCATTTTAATACCGCGGGCAATATCGGGAGATTGTGTATGGATAAGCACATTAATTGGTGAGGAATAAGTGAATTCAAGCGACTCATCCGTATATCCCAGTCTTTTGATTTGATTTCTGGCTATTTTTTCATAATTTACACGAGCATCCGCCGTTACCTCACCGGCAATCACAACCCGGTTTTTGGTGACAAGAGTCTCTACTGCCACCCTGCCGTAATTGTCCTGTCTCAATACTTCATCAACTATTGCATCGCTGATTTGGTCGCAGATTTTATCCGGATGTCCGGAACAGACGGATTCGGAAGTAAAAAAATAAGAAGCGTTTGCCATATTATTTTAAGGCCTCATCCTAAAAGCCGGATAGCACCGCTTTCCCGATATTTTTTGGGATACGGTTGCTGGATAGTCTGCGGGCCGACACCCTAACTATCTCTCTTGATGTTAATAGTATTTATTTAAACAGATCAAAATATTTTCTGCAAGGGATTTTGGTTAAGTTAATTTAAATAAATTTGAAAAGTGAAACTTTTTTAAAATTCAATGCATACTCATAGATAAGATTAAAAGTTTTATTAATACTAGAATGCCCAAAATGCTTAAAAAAATAAAAAAGCAGTTTAGAAGACAGCTAAAACTTGTTAAAAAATTTTCAGATAGAATTGAAGCTGATCTGGCAAAAGAAATTCTTGAGGCGTATCACATAAACGCCTATATGTTCCGCAATTATTTTGGTCAGGTAACAGCTATATTTGTCAATCCTTACGATTACGCAAGAGCCGCCCAGGTTCTTAATCTGGCAAGGTAGTATAATAAGCGAGTGGAACAAAAAATATTCTTCAAATCAAAAGATGGATTAAAACTGTGTGGTATTTGGCATATTCCAAATCAGCCAACTAATAAGGCAGTAATTTTAGCCCACGGTTTAACGGTAGATAAAGACGAGGAAGGAATTTTTGTAGAGCTCGCAGAGCTACTTAAAAAAAAAGGTTTTGCAGTTTTTCGTTTTGATTTCAGAGGACACGGAGAAAGTGAAGGAAAATCCATAGATACAACAATTTCAGGTGAAGTTGCAGATATTAAGTCAGCAATTAATTTTGTAAAAAAAGATTGATATCTGAAAATCGGATTATTGGGAGCAAGTGTCGGAGGTGGAATAGCAACGCTTTATGCCGAAAAAAATCAAAACGAAATAGTAAGTTTATGTCTGTGGAATCCAGCTTTAAACTATGAACCCATTTCAAAACTAGGAATATCGTATTAGAATAATGATTAAGGCTAAATAGACTGCGGCCTTAAACATTGCCGGATGATACGTTCTCCTTGTCCTAACACTTCTAAAATTCTTTA
>Ga0209541_10004232_pt1 | contig 25667 bp, 32 predicted proteins | sample RifCSPlowO2_01_FD_184027 | JGI IMG/M metagenome (GOLD analysis project Ga0209541, IMG submission 184027) | Groundwater microbial communities from Rifle, Colorado - Rifle CSP2_plank lowO2_0.1 (SPAdes) (version 2) | ecosystem: Environmental > Aquatic > Deep subsurface > Groundwater | place... | reverse complement strand
AAAGGCAGTAGTACCATCCTGACCACAGTATTTTGCCAGTAATGCGTCTCCGCCCGGATGTGATCCGAAATAGGTCGTTATGTCGTAGATATGTCCGTTTATGACCATCCAACAATCACCAGGATTACTATGATTTGGAAGTTCGGAAAAAGGATCAGCTTGTTGCTGGGGCGCATCGGTAGGTACCGATTCAACAGATTCAGTTGTTGGGACTGCAGTTATTGTTTTTTCGTTATCAGTTGAAGTTGTAATAGTTGGAGAGGTTTTTAAACTCAAGATATTGCTTGACGAAGTGATTTTTTGAGATTCTTTATTTTTAAAGGTAAAAAATAGGGCACCTATAAAAATAAAATTTAGAATCGCAAGCCGTATTAAAAAGTTCAATGCTGCCCTCATTCCAATAATGAAAAATTCTCAAACATAATCTTCGTTTCCGGTACTCCAAGTGATATAAATTGTTTTTTCAATCCTTCCATCATTCCCATGGGACCACATAACAATATGTGCACTACTTCCTTTAGACTTATGTCTTTCGCAATTTTTTCTGCAGTCAGCCTTTTATTTTTTTGTGTCGGCCAATTGACATATTTAAAAGTTGAATCATTTTTGCTGATAATTTGCAGTTCTTCATTAAATACTCCTTCTTCTTCCGTGCCATAACAATAATAAAAATACACGGGCTGCATGGTGGCAGTGTTTATACGCGACCGTGCCATACTGACAAACGGCGTAGCGCCAATCCCTCCACCAATCCAAACTACCGGAGCAGTAATACTTTTTATTTTGCCACCAAATGCTCCATAAGGACCGTACAAAAAAACACGATCAGATACTCTAAGCTGTGGTATTTTCACGGTGTAATCGCCAAGCATTTTCACTGAAATTCTTAAATAATCATCTTGAGGGGCTGAGGATATCGAAAAAGGATGCATTTCTGAACCAATTGATTTATTTTTAAATTCCATGTATGCAAACTGACCAGGGTGAAAATTTAATACCTTTTTTGTGAGAGGTTTTAAATATATGTTGACGATATCAAGCGCCCGTTCGATGTGTACAATTTCGTAAAGAAATTTTGGGCCAATATGTTTGTATAAAAATACGATATAAAAAAATGAGACTATACCAATTAAGAGAAAAATACCAATCCAGATCGTCAATAAAGGGTTTGAATTTACGTCGCTTGCTACAAGAAGAGAATGTACCCCTCCCAATAAAAAACTTACACCTAAAAACTGATGAATAAATTTCCAAATGTTGTAAGGCAGTTTAATAAAAACCATGAAAATAAATGACAGAATCATTGTGTACAATGCCAATATTCCAAGATTGTAGGCAAAATCAGCTCCGGGCAGTAAATATTGGAGAGACATTTTTATGTTAGGGGCATATTGCGCGGCAAGAAGAAGAGGATGATTTATGAGAAATAAAAAAGAAACACTGCCTAAATAGCGATGAATGTAATAAGTTTTATCCAATCCCCCAAAAAAATATTCGACAAATTTATTTCTAGTTGAAAGAAGTAGTGTAATAGACATTAAAACTAGACCGAGAAGTGCAAATATCTGGCTTGAAGCACGAAGCGGTTGTTCAAATATCATTCGTGTGTCATCTTTTCCGCTAATCCAGAGTGAGATTGTGATGAGCACGATATTTACAAGTACAAACCATGATATTTTCGCTTTCATAATGAAGATAAATTATTTTTCTGTTTCGTTTTCCTCGTGATCCTCGGATTTGTCTTCCTGTTCTTCTTCTGGCTCGTCTTCATGTTCATCATCCATTTCATCGATATCATCATCCTGTCTGTATGAGGAGGATCCTGAAACTGATTGACCGGTATTTGTATTTGTAGTGCTACCTGTAACTAAATAAGGTTGCATGCGACTCAAGTTTGTTCCGTGCTGATTTTGATAAGTTGTCGTCATGTCCGAATTACACACAAAAACATCTCCCCCGGAATGCGTTTGCCTTAAGGAGGTGACGTCATACTGATTGCCAAATAAGGTGACAATACATGCGTTTGTATTTGTACTTGTATTTTGAGCGGCAGTCGTATTCTGATTTAGCTGAGCCAAGGGCTTGGATGTGGGCGTTGGATTATTATTTGTGAACGTAGTTTTACCAGTCGTACTTCCTGTCTTTTGTGTCGTAGAATCAGTTTGCGTCGACGACGTTGTTGTTGTCGAAGAGTTGGTTTTAGATGATTTACTTAAACTATCTTCTGCTTCGATTTCCAAATCAGTTGTATCTTTTAACTCCGGAACCACTTCGTTTTTTTCGGTCTGATTCATACCGATAACTTTAGTTACTCCAACAACACTTGATGACAGAGTTATTCCGCCAAGTAACACAAGTGCGGATGTTGTAAATATTTTTTTTGCAATAAGACTTTGAAACATGTTCATATGTTTTTTTAAATTTCTAATTTATAAGCATTCTAAACAACGGTACATTAAGGCCGGATTAAGAAATAATATTAATTAACGTACTCTCCAATAACAGGATATTTACGTTTGATTATGCCACCGCCGGCAACATGAAGTTCCTGGCTTGAGTCTTTACCGGCCAAAGAATGATAAGGTCCACCAACTTTATAAAAATCTTTTCCCGTGGTTACATCGTATACTTTGCCGTCAAGTGCAAGTAAAATCGGCAACTCGGGATTTGAGCCATCGTATTTTTTTAATTCCTGATCGGTAAAGACTTTTGCTGATTTTGTTCCCATTACCTCCTCATTTGCTGAGCTTTTATTTGGACTCAAAAATATTGAGTACGTAAGGATGACAAGAAAAGCAACGACGATGGAATATTCAATTTTTTTCATAATAATGAAGAATATAAATAATGCTGTATTAAGAAGGGATTAAGAAGGTTTAAATGTTTCAAGAATCTTTTTCAGTTCAGGTTTGATGAGATCGTAATCTTTGAGTGTGGCATTGCCTTCAATATGTGAGCCGTAAGTTATCATAGTTCCATCATCTAAATTGACAGAAAACCATTCGATATTCTCAACCTCATTTCTGTAACCGTTGACGTCATATTTTTTACCGGAAATTGTAATTTGGTCAGATACTTTTTTATCATCGACTCCAAGGCCAGTTGGGCTACAAATAACGTGCTGATTTCCGTTATTTTCGGCAGCGCTTATTGATATTGAAGCAGACTTATAAATTAACGTAACGCATATTTCACCACCATATTTGTTATAAAGATACTCAAATCGTTTATCTGCCTCAATGGCCTTAAGCTCTGGATCTTTTGGCTCACCCGCTTCGTCAATCTCAAATGAGAATTCGTCCTTGAGGGCAAAACTTATTTTTGCATCTTCAGGGTGCTTTATCGTGTAGCCGTATTTTGCATTTTTGTATTCTTTCCAGCCTGCGGTTTCATCAGACACAAGCGTGGATGTGATTTCTTGAGGAGACGTCACGCTTTGAGATGGTTGTACTTGAGTCGATGTCGACTGTGGTTGCTGCTCTTGAACTGCAACTTTACTTTGAGAAAAATAATTCACACCGATATAAACGCCAGCTCCGAGTGCAATGAGGATACCAATAACAATTAAAATAATCTTCAGCCAATTGACTTTCTTTTCAGGAGTGATCGGATTTTCAAACGTGTGTTTTAATCCATGTTTATTTTGAGATTCTTCTACCTCGCCTTTGTCCATAATTTAAATGTAACATAACTTTTACAATTAAAACGGCTATAATGTAATTTCATATTTATGGAGATCCAAACTGAACTTTTTATAGTTTTTAGCGTTATTGTTGTCGGATTCTTGATTGTCGATCTTGGTTATTTTAACCGCAAAGCACATAGAATCGGGACAAAGTCTGCGCTAATTCAATCAATATTTTGGATTGCTATTTCTTTTGCTTTTGCATTTTTAATTTTGAAGTTCATGGGTCGCGAAGCCGCAGCACAGTTTATGAGCGCATACGTCACTGAAAAAATGCTTTCTGTTGACAACCTTTTTGTGATCATGCTCATTTTTAACTTCTTTAATATTGAGGAAAAATATCATCACAAAGTGCTGTTTTGGGGTATCATGGGCGCAGTGGTTTTCCGGGGGCTCTTCATTACAATAGGCGCCTATATTATCGAACAGTTTCACTGGGTGTTATATATCTTTGGAGCAATGCTTGTTTATACCGGCATCAAATTATTTAATGATAAAAAAGAAGAGCATGTAGATTTTGAAAAAAATAAAGTGGTGCGGTTTGCAAGAAAATATTTACCTTTTACCGCAAACTACCATAACGGAAATTTTATTGTCAAAGAAAGTGGTAAAATCTACTTTACTTCCCTTTTTCTTATAATTCTTCTTATTGAGGCAACAGATATAGTTTTCGCTATTGATTCTATACCTGCCGCCTTTGCGATCACGCAAAATGCTTTTATCGTATTTACTTCAAATATCTTTGCGGTCATGGGACTCCGAGCCTTGTTTTTTCTACTTGAAAATGTACTACATAAGTTTCACCATCTACAAAAGGGTTTGTCGTTTATATTAATTTTTGTCGGAGCAAAAATGTTTTTGGGAATTTTTGATTTTCATATCTCCTCACTTATGTCGTTTGCCATTATAATGACTGCACTCGGCATTTCGCTCTTGCTTTCTGTCGTATTTCCTAAGAAAATATAAGAAGCATGACTCATAAAACACAGGTCATTGCAAAAATTGCTCGGATCGCAAGCATTGTTTATATTGCTTTTATAAGTCTTTTTGCTCTTGATGTTTTTTCCGCAGACTACACTCCTTTGCAAATTTTAGTTGGACTTTTTATGCACCTTATACCTTCATTTATATTTATTTTCGCGACATGGATCGCTTGGAAAAACGAAAAATTTGGAGGTTCAATTTTTATACTGCTTGGCATAATATCAATATTCTTTTTTCATACCTATGAAAATTTCATTTCGTTCCTTATTGTCACCACACCGCTACTTATGATCGGAGGACTTTTTGTCTACGCAGAAAAAACTTTTAGAAAACTACCCACTAAGAAGATTTTGTGATTCAAGGTAGGCGATTATTCCATCTGCTATGCCTTGTGCCGACTGTTGTGGGTTATCAACGATGATCTGTCTGTCTGATGCATTTGTCAAAAATCCAGTCTCAAGAATAAGTGACGTAGTCATCGGATGTACCGCATGATCGTACCGCCACCAGGAAAATGCATAGTATCCGCGCATATTGCGGGTTACATTTGGATCTCTTTCAAGACCGGTTGCATTCTGATATGATTCTTCAATATAATTAAGCAAGTTGTCGGCATTACCGGTCATATCGCGCCTTGGTGTTGCCGCCTTAAAACCGTTTTTATAAGGATCAGTGCTTCCATCGGCATGAATTGCTATAAAAACGTCGGCCCAATATCGAGAAGGTACTGTTGTTGGTAATATTTCTACGATGATTCCTCTTTCTTCAAGTAACTTTGCAGTTTCTTCTGCTATATTCATATTCACCTCCCATTCAGCCATCCCGCCGCCCGATGCTCCGCTATTACCGGCAAGACGATGAAGTTCTTCCGGCACGTCATCTGTTTTCCAATGACCAACCTGGAGGGCTATTTTTGGCGGACCTGCCTGGCGCTGCCAATTTGAAAGCCAAGACGGATCATTGATCTCGCCCGGATCTTCATTCGACACATCATATGGAGGAGCACCGCTAATGATTTCTCTTGAAGTAATGGCGCTCCAATTACTTATAACAAAGGTGAATATTGCAAGTACTATACCGAAAAATATAATTTTTTTCATGATGCGATCTTTTAAACTACTTTATGAAACTGAATATTTGCTGAAAGATTATCGAATATTATAGTTTGAAGTAAAAACGAATTTTTCTGATTCATTCATTTGCCTCACATACCGCATCCGCAACAACTTTAACCACATCCTTATCCCCAATCTTTGCCAAAAGTTGATCGACTTTTGGTAAAACAACATATTCAGACAAAGCACGAGCCGCCGCATATTTCATGGCAGTGGTGATACGCGGAGCCCGACAGTTGAGCGCTCCTCTAAATATTCCCGGAAATCCAAGTGCATTATTTATCTGATTCGGCATATCGCTACGGCCTGTTGCTACAATGGACGCGCCAGCGCTAAGAGCTTCATCGGGCATTATCTCAGGAACTGGATTTGCCATGGCAAAGACTATTGGATCTGTATTCATTGACCTGATCATTTCTTTTGTAATTATTCCTGCCCTTGAAACTCCGATAACCACATCTGCCCCTTTCAAAGCTTCAGCTAAATTACCTTCTTTTTTTTCAGGATTTGTAAGTTTGGCAATCTGAAATTTGTATGGATTCATATCGTTTCTGCTCGGAGAAACAATGCCGTGTGAATCTACGATTTTAATATCGCTTATTTGAGGAAAGTTTGCCCGACCGGCGTTGGCGAGAAGCTTGGTGACGGCGATACCCGCAGCTCCTGAACCCACAATCACGACACGAAGGTCGCTAAGTTTTTTTCCAAGTACCCGACAGGCATTGAGAAGTGCCGCAAATACTACCACCGCGGTTCCGTGCTGATCGTCATGAAAAACCGGTATTCCCAAATCCTGTAAATTTTCTTCAACCTCAAAACATCTTGGCGCTGCAATATCTTCCAGATTTATGGCGCCAAATGTCGGTGCGCACATTCGAACAAAACGGATAATATCATCTGCATTTTCAGCTTTAATACAAAGTGGTACAGCGTCAATTCCTGCAAGTTCGGACATGAGAAGCGCCTTTCCTTCCATCACAGGCATTGCCGCCTCGGGACCAATATTTCCTAAACCGAGTACCGCTGTACCATCAGACACGACTGCGACAAAATTGCTTTTAATCGTGTAATCAAACAAAGTGCTCGGATTTTTTGCGATTTCTTTTGAAGGAACAGCGACTCCGGGAGTATAAACTAGAGAAAAATTCGGGTCTTCACTTTGGGGAATTTTAGACTTTACCGTGATTTTCCCTTTGTATTTCTTATGCAAAGCAAGTGCTTTTTCTGATAAATCTGGTGTGGACATTTTACATGTAGTCTATCATAAATAAAGAAATTATTGACTTTCACCAACCACAATATGGTCTTCAAAAGTCCACCCTGGTTCTGAGTAAGTTAAAAACCATGCTTCGTCACCTACAACATAATGGATAATATGTGGTTCGATAGTTAATTTCTCTCCTTCATGTAATACGAATTTCTTTCCACCTTTATAAACGGTTAATTTTCCTTTTACCGCTTCATAAATTTCAGTCGATTTCTTATGATAGTGACGTTTAGATATACCAACAATTGCCAAGGCAATACTTCTTTCCGTGTGATCTGATGTGGGTTCCAGTTCACAAATAATTTCTGTCGGATTTTCCGGTGGATCGAGAATAACTTCTTTATCTGGGTATTTGTTTTGGAGTTCTTTGATGATTTTTTTGCTATTCATAGTCTGTCTCAAGAGAAGTATACCATTGAGTCATATTTGCCGTAGAACTTCGAGCAGGAGCTCGCACCAGCATCTATGATATACTTAATCTATATGAAATCGGTCTGGGACTACGATATTGACGAGCTCAAAAAGTCAGAAAAAGGCAGAATTCTACTTCTTGAAAGACAAATTAATTATGGACCCGAAAAAGGCGAAAAAATAAAATTAGATGATGTCAAAAAATATTGGAACAAACTGAACCTCTCTCCTAAAAGAAAAAAACTCATGCAGTTATTCATATGAAAAGCGACACAATCCTCAATAAAAACCAAATGGCTATCATCGATTGCATAAGTAATGACGATTTCTTATCCGACACATTTTATTTTTCGGGAGGTACTGCTCTAAGTGAAATATATTTACGACACCGAGAAAGTGTTGATTTAGATTTTTTTACTCCTCGAACATATGACCCCCAAAGTATTGTTACTCGATTAAATAAATGGTCTGAAGAGCTACATTTTACGATAGAGAATGAATATATTGAACCAACACATATTTATTTCCTTAACTTCAACGACGGTTCAAAACTCAAAGTTGATTTTGCTTATTATCCGTATAAGCAGTTTGAAAGTATGAAATCGTACAAAAATAAACTGAAAGTTGACAGCTTGCGTGATATTGCGACGAATAAATTACTTACACTCACACAACGAGCGGAAGTAAAAGATTTTGTAGATATCTATTTTCTTCTTCAACAATATACTTTTTGGAATTTGAGAGATGACGTACAGACAAAATTTCATATAGAAGTTGATCCATATATATTTGCCAGTGACTGCATGGTAGTTACAGAGTTTGACTTCTTACCAAGAATGATAAAGCCTTTGGAGATTCGTGAGTTGCAGGAATTTTTTAAGCAACTTGCAATGAAGCTTGGTAGGAAAAGTGTTGAGTGAGGGCTAGGTGAGAACTTTGTATGTCAAAATTATCGAATAATGTGAGATTCATAAAATCTCTCTTGAAATTCTGTTAAAGCTTCTATCTCGTCGTCTGTATAATTTTTATCTTTCGGAACTACTACCGGTTTATCGTCTTCATCATCTGTTCTATGAATTACTGCAATACATGTACCTACAAATTCGTGGACAGGCTCAAAAACTCCCAATACATAAGCATCTAAATCTTCACCATCTGGAGCTTTTATTCCTTTTATATATCCATAATTTACAGGATAAAAGAAATCTTTATCCGGATGTTTTGTACCCATCGGTCTGTCAATAACCACATTCAAGCTTTTATGTAAAAAATGTGTCGAGTAGCTCATAAAAAGAGAGGCATCCTTATTTTCTTTTGAAGAAAACCAATTTGTAACCGTCAGGATCACGAATCACGAATTCCCGGTTGCCCCAAGGCCAATCTCTTGGTTCGTTTGATGGTTTTAGCCCTTTTGAAAGAAGGCTTTTATAAAAATCATCCACATTTTCTACGCTTATGTACAAAAAGAGACCGGCTCCTTTGTTACTAAGCTCTGCCTCTTTTTGAAATTCAGGTTTATCTTCCTTGTCTTGTGGATGGAAGTCGATCCAAAACCAGTTCAAACGGATAGATACATGATCTGGTTCGCGTTTATCAAATTGGAAGCCTAAAGCTTCGTAAAACTTAGCTGTTTTGTTTATGTCTTTAACATAACAGACTATACCGGTAACACTTTTCATTTTCATATAGTTGCTCCTTCTAGTGAATTTATTGCAATAAGGAAATTATATCAAGTAGATGTGGGAACTTTTTACCACAACAACTTTACGTAGAAATATTTTTCAAAATATCTATCATTAAATTTCACCGATTCAACCACATCGTTTATAAATTCTTCATCAAACTGACTTTTGTGTATGCGCATCGCAGATTTTTTTGTTTCCAGTTCTTCGGTATAATCAAGTTCAAAATTACATTTCACTTCATCGGTCATGATGATGTCGTAAAAAGTATGCGGTTCAATGCCTTCTTTTGCATGTTCGGGAAAAAACGATCGATCTCTTGAAAAAGGATATGCAGAATCAACGACTGCTTCTGCTACTTTTCGATGATCACGATGTTGTACAAAAAAACCGTCCTTTTTATAGGTTTCCATATAAATCCCCGTCGGTTCATGGGTGCAAACAACATCAGCTTTATATTTCCTTATAAATTTCGTGACTTCACCGATGAGTTTATAATTACTTTCTACCTCACCATCCTTATAATTTAAACAATGAATATTTTCCTTTGGTGCACCTAAAAACTTCAGCGCCGCTATTTCTTCATCAAGTCGTTTCTTTGCAAGTTCTTCCTCACTAATAATATTTTCCTTGCTTCCACGAGCACCGTTACTGACAGTTAAAACGTATATGTTCTTTTTGTCTTTTACTAGTTTATTAACAAGAGCCGCATAAAAAACCAAAATATCGTCAGGATGAGCCATCACAAACAGGATGTTATTTTTATTTGTAAAGATTTGGTCGTAGGTGAACATAAGGGAAAGTATAGCAATTATCACATAGAGACTTAATTATCTTCTATAAAAACCACTAAACCTTTTTAAATATTCTTCTTGTGTTGGTCTCCCAGGGGTTATGATATCTCCCAATTCAACAAAAACTGTTAGCCCGCTCTCAAAGAGTTCTTCTAAGGATTTACTATGCAGATAATCTTTGAATGTAACTCCTTCAATAAGTACGCTTTTCATTTGGAATAAGTCGTGTGCAATCTCATTGCGAAGATCTCTATATTTATGTAGCTTTTCTTTTAAAACTCGATCTATTATTCCTAAATAATATATTTTTTCTATCGCGTTGTAAAAAGTTCCCTCTTTTTTATTTTTAATAAATTTCCCATATGATTTCTCATCTTTTGCTTTTATGTAATAAGATCTCAATGCCATAAATACCAAACCTTCAACTACTATTATCATCTCAAAGTTTGCAGCAGAAGGAGAAGTATCATATAGCATCTGGAGAGTGTCTTTTGTATATTTACGAAAATGTTTTCCTCCTTTATCAAAAATCTGTACAGTAAAAGTAAAAGGTTTATTTTGTGGTTTCATAGATATTAACGTCTTGGCTGCGAACTGTGGACAAAGTTAGAACCTATTTTCAAAATAATTACGGTTTGTTTCCAAACCTAATGTTCTCAGGCCTAAGAAGTTGAACTAAAGTTCCTAAAACTTTGGACACTGTTTAGTATACAGATTGTTTTCGTATTGGTGTTCCTGTTAATAACCAGTAGTCATTACGCAAAGTCTAGTTATCCTGTATGGGTTAACTCCATTAACAGTGGCGCTTTACGCTTATTGATAAATTTTTTTAGGATTTCTTTTAATGATGGAGTATTGAATGTTTACATCTGTCTTGGAAGAAGAATTCGATCTTGTTTTGTGCACAATAAATACAGCTGTATTTGCCTACCGGAATACGTATCGCCGAGAATGTCCTGTGCGATATCTTGCGCTATGTTTTCTGTAAAACCAGGCATCATCACTGTTAATCTCTTTGCAATCGTTCTCATCGGGACCTGACCTTGACCGAAAACATCATTAACGTCCGGAGCGTTGGTTTCTGCTTCTCTTTGTTGAACAGTAAATCCTGCGTCCTGTACTACTCCAATAATATCTCTTAGTTCTTTTTGACTAATTAATGGTAATCTCAACCCTCCGACCTTTAAATCTGGTCTTGTCTCACTTAGCTCATCTACTGTTGCGGCAAATCTATTAGTGTCTCTTCTAGGATTAAAATATGCATGAGTAACTATTACCAACTTTCCGTTTGCTTTTAAAGTATTCCAAATTGCTCTAAACGCTTTTCTTCTGTCCGTTAATAGATGAACATTCCCAGAAAGTACTGCAGCATCGGCTTTCTCAGGAATGAGCTTATCAGCCGTATGAATATCTCCATGTATTAACGTCGCATTTCTTCCAATCAATACGTTATGTGCGTATTCAAGCATTGATGTTGATGCGTCAAGACAATAAATCCAGCCGGTTTCACCTAAATACTGGCTAAGATTTTTTGCTATTAATCCGGGACCTGTACCCATATCCACAACAACTTGTCCCGGTTGCAATTGTAATAGATCCTGAAGGTTAACAGCTATTTCCCCCGCTACTGTTGTCTCACCATTTTTGATAAGTTTATTCCTACTAAAGGCTAGGTTTGAAGCCATATAAGGTTTATCGAATTCTAATCTTCCGTCTCCCGCTCCTTTTATGGCGTAAGGAGATTCAAACCATCGCGCCCCAGCTTCTGTAGGAAATCGTGCAATCTTTACCATGGGAAGTTCAAGGTTGGTTGTCTGAGGTGTTAAAATACTCAGTCTAGCTTGAGCAATATCTTTATCAACGTTTGCCTCTATAGCATTCATGGCGCTATTATAATACATTTAATGAAAAATTTATTGAGTTTTTAGACAATATTTATTTTCCTACCCAGTGAATTGTTTTTTTTTCAAAAACAATAAATAGTTTATTTATGATATATCCCAATACTCCTACTACAAATATTGTGGCAAATAATTGAGTTGTATCGTAACTTACGTAGCTGTCGTAAATTACTTTTCCCAGCCCATATTGTGTACCGATAAACATTTCCGAAACAATTGTAATAATCAAAGAGATAGAGATGCTTAATCTGATACCAATCATTATTTGGGGCAGAGCGTCAAAAATAATGACATTAGTGAAAATTTTATATTTGGAAGCCTTGAATACTTTGGCAACTTTTAGTCTGATTGCTGAACTTCCCCATACGCCATAAATTGTGTTTACGAGTAAAATCCAAAAAACAGCAAATGAACTAATGGCGATTTTTGCTACATCTCCAACCCCGAAAAATAAAAGAAATATAGGGAAAAAAGCGGTCGCCGGTACAGATCTGAAAAAATCGATGATTACCTCGCTAATAGCGTATGCTTTTTTACTAAATCCCAAAAACAACCCTAATGGAATAGCCAATAGTCCAGCTATCAATAAACTGAAAAAAGTTCTGTAAAGCGTGGTATAAATTGCATAAATTCCGTCGCCCAACAAAAAACTGAATATTCTTTTTGTGACGTCCTTCAAAGAAGGCAAGTATAATGGGTTAACAAGGTTAAACTTGTTGATTAAAATCCAAAATATTATTAAAATTAGGGGTCCTGATATGGGGTATAGAATCCTCTTAATGTTATAATGTGTAATAGACATTTGTTAAATCAACCTTTTTTTTCAGAATTTTATTTTTGTACTCCAATAGCATCTCATTTTTTATTGCGGTTTTGTTTAATTGTGATAGTTTTTCAAATACTATAGTTGACATTGAAGATGCGATATCATGGTCTAGCTTCAAAAATTTTTCCATTATCGTTCTAAACTCGCTGTCGTGTTTATTTAGGTAATCAATTGCCTTGTCATTAGCCTTTACAAATTTATCAGCTACGATTTTATTCTTAGCAACGAATTTTGAGCTAAAAATGAATCCCGTAGAAGGATACGGATCTGTTAGATACTTAGGTCTAACCGCTGCCACTAAAATCTTCCCGCCCACTTTTTTGAGGATTGAGGTAGCTGAAGGTTCACTGTCAATGTCGGCTGATATATCGCTTTTTGCAAATGTCGCAGCCGTTAACGGAGACTCTACTTGCACTAATTCTATGTCTTTAGAGTCTATATTTAAACCTTTTAGGACAAGCTCTGCTTGCATTTTCGCATTTGAGCCAGAACGCGTTACTATTTTTTTTCCTCTAAGTTCATCAACAGAATTGATATTGTTTTTAACGATTAAATAACTATACGGCTTATCTTTAGGCTCAATAACCCCTCCAAATATCTTAAAGCTTCCAGGAAATGTGTTTTCAAACTGAAATAAAACCGAATAAGGCACAGATAGTACATCTACTTCTCCTTTTGCCATTGCCTGCATTGAATTTATAGAGGAGGGCATAGATATAAGCTCTGCTTTAATTCCTTCTTTTTCAAAATAACCTTTTTCTATTGCTACAAAGTAAGGCGAAACATATGGGGCATACCCGATTTTAACAACTGCAAGATTATTTTTTTTCGTTTGCTTATTTTGTCTACTTATTAAACCAACAACAAATGCAACAACTATAATGATAATTAATGTTATAAATATTTTTTTCATATTTTAATTACTTCTTATTTCCCTTGCATAAAGTGTAAGTATATCTCTTTTTATATCATTAAACTGTTTTGAACCCATGAAAGACAGTTTTCTCGGATAAGACATGGGTACGGAAAATGTTTTAATTATTCTGGTAGGTTTGTTGCTCAAAAGTATAATTTTTTGAGCAAGAAAAATTGCATCATCAATCTCATGCGAGACAAAAAGAGTTGTAATTTTTAATTCATTCCAAATGAAAGTGAATTTTTCCAAAAGCAGTAAGGTTGTTTGATAATCAAGAGATGAAAACGGCTCATCCAATAAAAATATATCTGGATTAATAATGAGACTTCGAAGAAGTGCCACGAACTGTTGCTGGCCACCACTTAATTCATAAGGATATGCCTCTAATTTAAAATTGCAGTCATATTTTTCATAGATTTTTTTTACCAAAGAATCCGCTTTATTTTTGGGCACATTTTTAATTCTAAGCGGAAAGGTAATATTTTCTCGGGCATTTAACCATGGGAAAAGCGAACTTTTGTAATCTTGGAATACAAAACCAACGTTTAGATAATCAGCTCTTTTATCATCAAAAACAACAGTACCTTCATCGACATCTGTTATACCGGCAATCGCATTTAAGAGAGTAGATTTACCACACCCATTGGGACCAAATACTGCCACGAATTCACTCTTATTGATATTTATGTTTAAATTTTCGAATACCTTTATTTCTTCTCTGTTTCTATATATTTTTTTTAGATTATTTATTTTTAACATTTTAAATTAAGTCAGTATAGTAAACTTACTAACGAAATTCAATTGCTTTATCATTGACATTTATAGTCAGGCAGAATCAAAAAAGTCCATTTAGTTTTTCTTATCCAAAGTAATAAATTACACTGAGAGGGCATCCCATTGCCCTTTCTGAAAATTATCAACCGTTTTGTGGACGCTTCTTCTTTCTTATGTGCTGCGGGGCTTGGAGTCGGACCAAGATAAATAGATCCAAAGTCTATTGTCTTACCGTTAGACGACCCCGCATGATTTGATTGTTAAGGTAGTATATTTTATCAAATAAAAACCCAAAAATACTTATTTTAGAAGTTTATACTAATCAAAGGGATTGACCACTTTGATCTGTTTAAACAGCTTAAAATGCTTTACATTGTCTGTTGCTACCTGATTAATATCATTTGACAACATGGTTGCTACTAAATAAGCATCATACACCGCATTTCCTTTTAGTTTATATAAACTTATTAATTCCTTCACTATATTATATGCAACAGGCAGAGGATTAATAATTTCTAATCCTAGGAGTATTCCGTCAACAGCCTTTAATGCTTGTCCCGACGTCATGCTTGAAGGAAAAGTTTTGTGTGTAAGTATCCTTAGAGTTTCATTTATATTTTGATGAGCAACTACCAAATTACTTTGATTTTCCACTATGAAACCTTGCGCTTGCATACATTTCGGAGACAATTTATTCAAAGAATAGATAATAATATTTGAATCAAGAAGAATTTTCATGGTGTTTCAGGTTCACCATATATATCGTCACGAGTTAAGTTATCAAGGGGAACTCCGAGGTCATGACTTCTAAAGACTATTTTCTTGGCACGCGTTTTATCAGCATGATCAATATAAAGCTTTAATGCACGATTAAATAAATCTTGCAATGTAGTTTCTTGTTCAATCGCTTTCTTTTCTGCAGCTTTTTTTAATTGTATTGGTAGACGTAATGTCGTTCTGATCATTTGCATAAAAGTAGTTTGACATAAATATGTCAATATGTCAAGTGGTTAAATGATATAATATCATTCCATGAAAGAAGGCACGGTATTACTTTTAGGTCGCCCCAATGTCGGCAAATCTACATTTGTCAACAATGTCATTGGGCAAAAAATCGCGATCACCTCGCCAAAGCCGCAAACCACCCGCATGCCGATCCAAGGATTCTATCATGAAGATCGGGGAAACATCATTTTTACCGACACGCCCGGTATTTTTGGCAAAGCAAAAGATGTTCTTGCAAAAAAAATTAACGTGCTTGCGCTAAGAGAGGTAAATAAAAAAGTAGATGTTGTAATTTACATGATTGATCCCACGAGGAAACGCGATTTTGAAGAAGCTAAAGTGCTTGGGATTGCACGAAAATTTAAAATGCCGGTAATACTCGTTTATAACAAAATGGATAACCCGGAACCAAAATTCATGGTGCAGTATAAATTTATTGAGGACGAATTTCCGCAAGTATTTAAAATCTCGGCTTTAAACAAACTACATCTTCCTCCTCTTATCGATCGCATCTTTGAACTTTTGCCTGAAAAAAGTGAAAGTGAGTATACCCACGAAGCACTTGTATATCCGCTTATCAATATGGATAGCTCCGGTTTTGTGGCCGAGCTTATTCGTGAAAAAATTTTCCTGATGATGGGTGAAGAGATCCCTTATTCGTCACACATAGTAGTCGATGAAATCAAAGAACGCGACAACGGAGTCATGTATATAAGAGCGAGAATCTTGACTACGGCCGATCGTTATAAAAGAATGCTTATCGGCGCAAATGGCAGGAAAATTAAAGAAATCGGCAGTTATGCACGTAAAGAAATTGCACTGGCAACGAATAAAAAAGTATTTCTTGATCTTACGGTTGAAACCGATCCACACTGGCAGGAGACTTACTTTTCTTAAGCTGACAAGCCGAAGTCCGCTATTTTTTTGATATAATTACCCTACACTGGTCCGACGTCCCCGACGTGCGTCGGGGAGATCGGACTCCGACCTTGCGTCGGAGTGACCGTAGCTCAATAATAAGATTATCCTTATCATAAATAGATATTAGATAAAACATAGAATAAAATAGGGCATGTGTTTATATTCTAAAAAGTCTAAAAAATGGAAAGTATTATATCGGAAGCACAATAGCACTAAATCAAAGGATAGAAAAGCATAATAAAGGATATGTGAGTTCAACAAAAAAATTAAGACCATGGATACTTGTTTTTTACCAGGTATACGAAACAATTACAAAAGCAAAACAAATTGAATATCGTTTAAAAAAATTAAAAAGAAAAGATTATATAGAAAAAATTATTGAAGATAAAATCATTAAGATGAAATAACTGGTGACCGTAGCTCAGTTGGTAGAGCACTAGCCTGTGGAGCTAGTTGTCGCGGGTTCGATCCCCGTCGGTCACCCATCAAAATTTAGACCATCACAACAATCTATCCTGTGACAATTTTTGCAATATCACCTTGTGATCCTGAAGTATAGCTAACACTTCGATGTGTACCCATCACGCCTTTATAAAAAACTTCAGGGTAAAGAAGCTGTGAAGTTGCAACGTAAACAATCCCTTCCCTTGAAATTCTTTCATATTCTCCTAATAATTCCAATATTACAGCACTAGGTTCTTGATAAGAATATGCTGCTGGTCCATTAATGTCTATAACAACATCGATACTTGAATCAGGAATATCAATAGGAGGAACTCTTTCTGTAATAAGATCAATATCAGGTACTCCTCTTAGTCTCTCTTCCTTATATTCTTTGTAAGTGATTACTCTGCTGTTAGGAAGTTTTCTTAAAGGAGGCAGAGGATTTAAATGGTAAACTCCATCTTCATCTTGGACTACAATATATCCATCGTCCAATCCTAAAGACGCATCAATACCTGTCATTTTGATTCCAGGTACATTTTCTAATAGATATCTTTCTAAGCGTTCATGAGAGCCTAATCCAGAAACAAGTATATGAGGATGATGTGGCCAAGTTGCTATCTCAACCCCTAAATCTAAACCAAACCCATCCAATACTTCATGGATGTCTCTATCAGTAACATTGTAATAAAATCCACCCTCACTACGATTCATAGATCAAGATTATAACAAAAATTAGTTGGATTTTAGATGATATATCCTTTTATAACAGGCTATTTGAATGTTTTTTGCCACTCCATACTTTTTAAGGTAAAACTCACAAACTCTGGGTTCGAAATGCGTCCATCCAGTCACCCCATGATGTTAGCTTTTTTCTAATTGGTAGACCCGCCGAGTCAGCGGGCTGTGGAGGGCGCCGATTCGGCGTCTGGCGGGTTCGATCCCCGTCGGTCACCCATTTCTTGCAGCAAAATTAAAAGGATAAAAATACTTTCCCCACCCTTCATCAGTTGAATGATAGATATTTTCTCCCATAAAATAATCTACCAATAACTCCCGAGTTCTTAAAATTTCCTTTAAAGATTTTCTATTTTTAGGATCATTAATCGTGAAATCTATTAATTCCAGTGCGCGGAATAATGCATTTTTACTCATTTCCTCATTCCCCTTTTTTTTCCAATTAATACTTCTCCCTACCTCCGCTCCAATATTAGCCATCTGTTCAAAAATAGAAAATTCATTCCAGCGATGGACTAAGTCGGTGTGGTAAATATTCACTTTTTGACTAATTTATTAACTATTATTATTATTTTCTTTCTAAGTTTTTCATCTTCGATATCTCTGGAAAAATTATTGAGTCGTGGACGTACATTTATCATTGAATCAAATTCGACAAAATCTTCTCCAGTTAATTCAGGATACAAATTAATTCCCCACAAATCATCCTGCTTCGATCCTTGTTTCAAAAGCTCCTGCTCCTCGTCAGCGTGCATTGCAGCATCAACCACCATGATCTCTTTTTTTATATCAACTACCGCCTTCACAAGTCCTCCAAAAATCCTTTGGGATATCTGCTTCAATTCGGTAATAGAAATAGTTTTATCAATCAGTTTCATATGAAGATTATATCACCGGTATATTCCAGTCTGAACGATCCCCGTCGGTCACCCCAGTAAATTTAAGTCTTTATTCTTCCTCCGTCTTTCACCAACCATCTTCCTGTCTCCCAGTCACTTAAACGCTCATTATTTTTAAACCCAATATCAAATCGTATCGCCAGTCCGTACCATGGATGATAAATATAAACAGTTCTAAAAAAATCAGCCAAATTGGGAAAACTTATTCCATAAGGTTTGGGTAGTAATTCTTCAACCTCTTTTCGTACCAAATCTGTTTCAACATCAAATTGTATCGTTGGAATAGATAAATATTGATCATACACTAATTCAAACTTTGGTTTGCGGGCCATATGAAATTCTGTAATATCATTTTTAAATTCTTCTTCAGACGCTGGGAGAACAAAAGGCCAATCCTCACCTGTTGGATATTTATAAATATTGCATATTTGTGAAAAAGTTTGTAATAATACATTCCACTCTTGCTTTTTGATCATTGATGAAGGAATATTTACACCCGTATGATCAATATTGACTATATGTTTTGCAATTCTCCGATTAAGTTCATTTATGGAAAGTTGGACTAAACGATCTTTCTTTAATACTTTTTCTTCATTTAATTTAAAATGTTTCAACTCCATCGATGTATCTTTTCTTGATGTCAGATAAAAATTCTTCATCTTCAACGATATTGTCTTATCTGTTTCAAATACAACTTGTGGAAAAGGAATAAAATCACTTTTAACTATTGTTACGGGTAAAGAGCTTTTTGGATATGAAGGAGATATTGTTATCTGGTCAGAGCTTTTTACTGTATTTGGCAGTTTTTCAAAAAGAAGTAATAAATTTTTATAAAACTCTTTTTCTTGAGCGTTCGTATTTGGAAATAAATAAGAAACTTTATGGAGCATTCCCCTCATTATAACATTCGGGTTTTAAACTCGTCTGTCCAGTGACCCATTCATTTTATTATCAACAACAAAAAATTCAACTTATCACTTGACAAATATTACATTACAAATGTACAATTCAAATGTATGAATATCATAAACACTACTGTTCTCCGAAACAACTTGGCCGATAGTTTGAATGAAGTCGTCAACAAAAAAGACTATCTTTTGGTTGCCAAAAAGGGAAAAATTACCTCTGCTATTGTAAATATAGATTTATTTGAAGATCTACTTGCTCTTACTAACAAAAATTATGTAAAAAGTATTAGAAAAGCTAGAAAAGAATACGAAAAAGGAGATTTTCTTACTCATGACCAAGTTTTCGGTGATGTGTAAACATGTCCAATAAACTTCTTTATACAAAAACAGCTTGTCAGGATATTCAAAAACTTGATGTAGTAGTAAAAAAACGAATCAAAAAAAAGCTTGAAGAATATATAAAAAAACCTCTATTTTCTGCGAAAAAACTTACCAATTCCACAATCGGTTCATATAGATGGAGAGTTGGTAATTACCGAATCGTGTTTGATGTCGATAAAGACAATGTTGTAATATTGCGAATCGGACATCGAAGAGAAATTTATAAATAACTGCTAATTTTTCTTCAGGCTCAATTCATTTTTTGTTAAATTTAAGTTTAAATAAGTAAAAATTGATAATATTTATTTATTAATACTTGCATCTTTTTAAATAAATAGGTATAATTTATCATAAATATGAAAGGCATACTTATCTCAACCATAAACATTTTTAGAAGACACTTACGGGTGAGTAGTATGTTCATATGCCTAAAATGAATTTAGAAATTACATACAACAACAACCCGCCTTTAAAAGAGGCGGATTTTTTTAGGACTAAATTAGAAATTAACTAAGCAAAAAAACAAAATAATTATGAAAAATAAACACTTCTTATCCATCGCCGACCTTTCAGCAAAACAAATACAAACTGTATTAGATTTGGGACAAAAAATGAAACATGAACTAAAAGATAAAGAAGTCAACCAATCATTACTGGCTAAGAAAACTTTAGTGATGATCTTTGAAAAACCAAGTCTACGCACTCGTTTATCTTTTGAAATTGGTATGACCCAACTTGGAGGTCATGCGATTTACCTAGCTCCTTCTGATATCGGGTTAGGGGTTCGTGAAGAAATTTCAGATGTGGCAAAAGTAACTGCAAGCATGACAGACATTATCATGGCACGGGTTTTCAAACATGAAACTGTAAAAAAATTGGCTAAATACTCCTCTATTCCTGTCATTAATGCTCTTTCTGACCTTGAACATCCGTGTCAAATACTTGCCGACTTATTAACAATTTTAGAAGTTAAAAAGACCTTGGCTGGATTAAAAATTGCCTTCATAGGTGATGGAGAAAACAATGTTACTCATTCACTAGCCCTTGCTTGTGGAATGTTGGGAATACATTTTACTGTTGCTTCGCCAAAAGGTTATGAAATGAATAAAGATATCGCTCAAAAAGCAAAAAAATTAGCCGGCCAAACCAATGTGTCGATAATAGAAACGAATGATCCCGAGAAAGCGGTTAGGGATGCCGATGTTGTTTATACGGACACCTGGGTAAGCATGGGCGATGAAAAGGAAAAAGAAAAACGTCTCAAAGTATTTGCACCATACCAAGTTACAGATAAATTAATGAAGTTGGCCAAAAAGGATGCAATTTTTATGCATGATTTGCCTGCCTATCGGGGAAATGAAGTAACGAAAGAAGTTATAGATGGTCTACAGTCAGTCGTATTTCAACAAGCAGAGAATCGTTTACATGCTCAAAAGGCGTTACTGGTTTATTTATTAAGTTTATGAAAAAAGCGATATTGGTATTGGAAAATAACACGATTTTTAAAGGACAAGGATTTGGCGCAACAGGTTGTTTTGCCGGCGAGCTTGTCTTTAATACTGCAATGACCGGGTATACGGAAGCACTGACAGATCCTTCCTATGCCGGTCAAATTCTTACCTTTTCATATCCTTTAATCGGTAACTACGGCATTCATAAAAACTGGAATGAATCAAAAAAAATCCACCCTGTCGGCATCGTAGTCTCAGAAGTATGTAAAGATTACTCTCATCGTAATGCCGATGGTTCTTTAGATGAAATTCTTAAGAAATATGGCATTGGCGGTATTGCCGGAGTAGATACTAGGGCCATTATTACCCATATTCGAAAATGCGGTTGCACTCCCGCTGTACTATCGGTTTACGAAAACAAACAAATTGATCATGTAAAAAAAGTCTCAACGCAATCAATAAAAACAATTAACGAAAACGGTAAAACGAAAATTGCGTTAATCGACTATGGAGTCAAAGGAAGTATCGTTAAAGAACTCGTCAAAAGAAACTTTAAAGTAATAATATTTCCTGCCACTTCTGCCCCTGGTGATATTTTACGCGAAAAACCGGACGGAATTATTCTTTCAAATGGTCCGGGTGATCCGGCGGCTTTAGATTACGCAATAAAAACAGTAAAGGAATTGGTAAAGACAAATATTCCACTTTTCGGCATATGTTTAGGACATCAACTTCTCACATTAGCGGCAGGAGGAACAACATATAAGTTGAAGTTCGGCCATCGGGGTCTAAACCAACCGGTCATGAATCTTAAAACGAAAAAATCATATCTGACTTCACAAAATCATGGATATGCTGCCAAAATGGATTCCTTACCGGCAGAATGGGAAATATTGTTTCAGAATATTAACGATGGCACAGTTGAAGGCCTGATACATAAATATCTGCCAATTTTTTCTGTACAATTTCATCCTGAGGCAAACCCCGGACCTCACGACACTACCTTTTTATTTGATCAGTTTCATTCTTTGCTGTGAAGAAAATTAAAAAGGTATTAGTTATCGGTTCTGGTCCCATCGTTATTGGGCAAGCTGCTGAATTTGATTACTCCGGAACACAGGCTTTGCTCGCCTGTCGAGAAGAAGGAATAACTACGGTGGTTGTTAACTCAAATCCTGCAACAATACAAACAGATCACGAAGTAGCCGATATAGTCTATATCGAACCTCTTACTACTCAGGTTCTAGAAAAGATTATTGCTACAGAAAAACCGGATGGACTTATTGCAACGGTCGGTGGACAAACCGCTCTAAACTTAACTACGCAACTACACAAGCATGATATTTTAAAGAAATATAAAGTCAAAATATTAGGAACCGATATTAAAGCAATTACTTTGGGAGAAAATCGAGGCAAGTTTAGAGAACTAATGCAAAAAATTCAGCAACCTACTCTGTCAAGTCAAGCCGTCTCGTCTACAGAAGAAGGAATCGCATTTGCAAAGCACATAGGATTTCCTGTCATTTATCGATCTGCTTATACTCTGGGTGGCTCGGGGAGCGGATATTCAATGACCGTGCGAGAACTGAAAAAAAGCCTGGAAGATAGCCTAAAACTAAGTCCTGCAAAACAAGTACTAATTGAAAAAAGTGCCTTAGGCTGGGGCGAGTTTGAATACGAAATTATAAGGGATGCGGTTGGTAATAAGATTACTATTTGCAATATGGAAAATATTGACCCGATGGGAGTGCACACCGGCGAATCAATTGTCGTTGCTCCTTCTCAAACATTATCCGATGATGATCATCAAATGCTTCGTAATGCCGCTTTCCAAATTGTAGAGGCACTTAATATTGTCGGAGGATGCAACATCCAGTTTGCTTTTAATTATCAAACAGGCGATTACTTTGTAATTGAGGTCAATCCACGGCTATCACGTAGCTCGGCTTTGGCTTCAAAAGCAACGGGTTACCCTATTGCGCAGGTAGCGACAAAAATTGCTTTAGGAAAAACTCTACCCGAAATTACCAATAATATTACCGGTAAAAGCGCCTTCTTTGAACCGGCTTTAGACTACGTTGTGGTTAAAATCCCTCGCTGGCCAAATGACAAATTTGCAGAAATGGATACGACAATTGGCGTCACGATGAAGAGCACGGGAGAAGCCATGGGTATTGGTGGAGATTTTGAAGAAGCTATCTATAAAGCTGTTCAAAGCTTAGATCTTAAAGAAAATATTTTTAATTTTAAATCAAAAAGTAAAGAAACTACTAATTTTTTACAAAAACCAAATGTTAACCGATTGGCATATATTTTCTCCGCTCTTAAAGGCGGCAGTTCTGTTGAAGAAATAAGTAAATTGACATATATTAATCCATGGTTTATTTCAAAATTACAGCTTCTAATTTTTAACTCCAGAGCGATTCACGACAAGATCAATACTTATAAAATGGTGGATACATGTGCCGGAGAATTTGAGGCAAAAACCCCCTACTTTTACTCAACAAATGGGACTGATAATGAAGCAACACCTTTACAGGGTAAAAAAGTGATAATTTTAGGTTCCGGGCCCATTCGTATTGGACAAGGAATAGAGTTCGATTATATGACGGTTCATGCAGTCAAAGCATTAAAACAGCAAGGCATTAAATCAATTGTTATTAACAACAATCCGGAAACTGTAAGCACTGACTATTCTATTTCCGACAGACTTTATTTTGAACCCTTGACTATTGAATTTATCAAAAAAATTATTGAAAATGAAAAGGACGGTCTTGTTGGTGTAATAGTCCAATTTGGTGGGCAAACGGCTATTAACTTAGCCAAACAACTAGAAGACATGCAAGTGAACATATTAGGTACTTCTGCTTCATCAATAGAGTTGGCTGAAAATCGTGAATCGACTGGTAACGTAATCAAAAAATTGAGTTACAAAATGCCAAAATGGGAAATAGCGAATTCCAAGAAAGACATCCAAAAAGTAATTGAAAAACTTACCTTTCCTCTTCTTATAAGACCATCATTCGTGTTGGGAGGAGAAGGTATGAAAATAGTTCATAACAAAGAAGAGATTAAAAATTATCTTGAAACCTTACCTTCGGTATATTTTAAGAAACCGTTACTTATTGATGAGTTTTTGGAAAATGCTTTGGAAGTAGATATCGATCTTATTAGTGATGGCGAAAATACAGTGAGTTTTATTTTAGAACAGCTTGATCTTGCCGGTGTACATTCCGGTGATAGTCGCTGTGTCTATCCGCCCCAAAAATTAGGTTTAAAATTACAAGCAAAATTACATTCTCTTGCAGCAAAAGTAAGTAAGACTTTTAAAATTATCGGTTTAGGTAATATTCAATGCGCTATAAAAAACGATGATATATATATTTTAGAAATAAACCCTCGTGCATCACGCACGATACCTTTTCTAAGTAAATGTCTAGATGTTTCTCTGACACAGATTGCCACAAAAATTATTTTGGGTGAAACGCTAGTTGCAACTGTTTTCAATAAAGATCCATTATATGTTTCTATTAAAACACCTGTTTTTTCTTTCGAAAAACTAACCGGAGTTTCACGCGAACTTGGACCCCTGATGAAAAGTACCGGTGAAATAATGGGGATCGGCAAAGATGTAAAAGAGGCTTTAGAAAAAACTTCTGGTTATTCTGCAAATAATAAAGTAACAAATATTTATAAACTCTAATCGTTAAAAATGGAGTATAATTTGCATTACAAATGCATAACATGAATATACAAACTAAAAAGGATCACAGGCACGATTACACCTGTCCTTTCTGCAAAAGCATCATCAAATCTTCAAGTAAGACTGAAATTTTTTATAGAAGCAACTGGATAAAAGGGTGCTTTAACTGCTTTGGCCTATCGATAGACAAAATGACGACGGCCAGTTTTCAAGAAAAAAACTATGAAATCATAGATTAATTTGCGAAATATTTCTTCTTATTTTTATATCTAGGCACTTTAAGTGCATTCTCACGATTTGGACCTGTTGAAACTATAGTTATTGGTAAACCTACTTGTCTTTGAATAAAAGCAAGAAACCTTTTTGCATTATCAGGTAGTTCTGCAAATTTTCTAGCTTTACGCACTGCCCGTCCATCAAACCCGGGAAGCTCGACATAATGCGGCTTCAAGCCTTGCTGTCTTTTTTGCCCCGGTTGGTAAGGATGATAATGTCCTCTTTCATCGGTATAATGTGTGCAGACTTTTATGACGTGATCTTTGCGGGCAATATCAAGGTGGGTTACGGCAAGCATCGTCGCCTCGCCCATTTTGGCATTAAATCTCAAAGCCGCCAGATCCAAATAACATATTTCTCGATACCTGCCTGTTGTTGTTCCCTTTTCGCTTGCTACTTCGCGTATCCAAGCTGCGTATTTTTGCTCGGAAGATAAACCTTTTAATTTTTGAATCTCGTGCCAATAATCTTCGCCTGTCCAATTTTTCCACGCCTCTCCAACCGTAGATTTTACTTTCGACAATAGATCGTCTTTCGGTAAACTGATTATTGTCAACGGTTTTACCGCTCCAACGCTGCTGTCATA
>Ga0209541_10004231_pt1 | contig 25669 bp, 27 predicted proteins | sample RifCSPlowO2_01_FD_184027 | JGI IMG/M metagenome (GOLD analysis project Ga0209541, IMG submission 184027) | Groundwater microbial communities from Rifle, Colorado - Rifle CSP2_plank lowO2_0.1 (SPAdes) (version 2) | ecosystem: Environmental > Aquatic > Deep subsurface > Groundwater | place... | reverse complement strand
ACATTTTCTATTCCCCCGAAAGCATTAAAATCCGCTTCATTTCCCGCCAAAGCGACGGCTCTGCCGTCGCGGAGCGAAGCCCAGCCCCGCCTTTGGCGGGGCTGGGCGAGCGAACCCTCTCATCTTCAAAAAATGAGTTCGTATTGTCTTCTTTGGCTCCGCAGGTAGGACTCGAACCTACAACCATCTCCTTAACAGGGAGGCGCTCTACCATTGAGCTACTGCGGAATATCTTAAGTATCATATCCTATTTTACTAATTGCCACAATATTAAAATTATGGTATGAATTGTGTAGTTCTAAAAAAAGAAGACGAAATGCCCGAACTTCCTATTATTGTAGCTCTAGATAATATGAGTTATTCAAAAGCTATGGATATGGCAAGGCTGCTGGATGGAAAAGTTTGGGGATTTAAATTATCAAGCTTAATAGTGCAGTACGGAATATCTATAATACCCGGGGTGAGAGGGTACGGACAAATTTTTGCAGATTTAAAATTTCACGATATTCCAAATACAGTGCGTAATCACATACAAGCGTTAGATGGAAAAGCAGATCTCATCAGTGTACATGCGTCTGGTGGAATAGACATGATGTTAGCGGCTCGAGAGACGGCTGTAAAATCCAAAATCGTAGCTGTAACAACGCTAACTTCTTATGGAGGCGAATTATCTAGAGATGAATATGTAGAAACGATAACCAAAATTGCATTAGCAAATATTGATACTATTGTTTGTTCTGGAATAGAATTAAAAACAGCAAGTGCATATGCTCACATGACCACCATTGTTCCGGGTATAAGACCACTATGGTACGAAAAACAAGACGACCAAAAAAGAACCATAACCCCACGCGAAGCCATGCGTTGTGGAGCAGATTTACTGGTAATCGGCAGACCGATTACACAAAACAGTGATCCCCTAGCCGCTCTTAAACGGATTGGAGAAGAACTAACGGCGTAAACCCTTGCGCCGTTTTTATATTAGATTATACTAACTAGGGGGCGGAATTCGAATTAGAGTTCATTTAGCGGAGTCAATTTTTTCCACACTCGAGGCACGAGAAGTGAAACGATGCTTTACGCATCGTTAGCGACCCGTCTCGCTAAGAGCGAAGCCGAGGCGGACGAGTAACAAAGAGTATGGAAAAAATTGACCCGCCCTGAAGGGAAGCTAAAAAATACCTCGTTTGCTTCGTCATTTCTCCTCGAAGTAGATAAAACTACTTCTTTGTCGTCATTCCTTGCATACAATATATTTTTTAGCTTCTAAACTTAATTCTAATTCGAATTCCGCTCCCCTGTGTATAAACTTAAAAAAAATAATATGCGTAACGTCATTATACCAATTACCGTTCTCGTAGTTGTCGTGGGTGTATTTTGGTTCGCGTCTAACAATAAAAACCGTCAACTTTCCACGACTAAACAAAGCGCGACAAATGAACTGCAAATAACAACAACACAAAACGGCTCCGGACCACAAGCAAAAACCGGAGACACTCTAAGCGTACATTATACCGGTACACTGCGAGATGGAAAAAAATTTGACTCTAGCCGAGATCGCGGTACTCCTTTTGAGTTTACACTGGGTGCTGGACAAGTTATCAAAGGTTGGGACCAGGGACTTATTGGTATGCGCAAAGGAGAAAAAAGAAATCTAATCATACCAGCAAGTTTAGCCTACGGAAACGCAAGCCCTTCTCCTCTAATTCCGTCAGGATCCACACTCGTGTTTGAAGTAGAACTCCTAGAAATTAAATAATAAAAAAAACTTCGCTAACTAGCGGAGTTTTTTAAAAAAGGCAATTTTTTCCAAAAAATTTCCCGTTCATATGCTCTTTTTTCATGTGGACGTTCTTTATAGGGAAGTGTATCATCGTATTTAAACCAAGGATTAAATCGATCTTTATATTCTTCATGTTCAAACGCATACAAAACATGATCTAATTCATGAAACAAAACCCTATACATATTAGTTTCGCCATCCGAATATACATCAGGTAAATATATAGTAACTACACCCCTAAGTATCACGCCATTCTCATTAAGATTCACTTCGCGTACAATATTTGCGGTTCCGCCTATCCCTGTTAACTTACCAACAAAATTTTCAAAAAATAGTTTGTAAACCCACCATAATAAAATCGCGTAAAAGGCCCACCATAAAGCCATCTTGTTTTTAGAACCCCAAAATATATACTTTATATACTTATAGCTATTGTCCGAGGAGGAAAATATTCTATAGATATAAGCCAGATAAAAACCAAATGTAAATGCGTATACGCTTTGTAAAATAAACTTCCCGTTTATTTTGTTATCTGATTTCAGAAATCCAATCTTTCTTTTATTTACAAAAAATATTTCCACCTCTCTTCTGTTAAGCTCTAACTCATATTTGTATGAACGAAAATATTCAAACGTATAGTTTAATATATCAAGTACTGTAGTATTTAGCGCCCTCTTTGTCATTCGCTGTTCAATTGCAAGCCCCTCAAAATTATAAATTTTAATAGGTCCTTCACGAATTACTGTTGACTTGGTATTTTTGGTATACTCGTATCTACGAGTATAAGAATTTAAAGATAGTATCAAAAGATAGGTACTGAATATAAAAACTAATACCGGTCCTACGCCAAGCTCAACTTTAATAACTATCGCCATTACTAAAAAGGCAATACAGGTTACGTACGGATGTTTCTTCACTATACCTCCATGATATGAACTGATAAAAACTATATCATATCTGATATGTACAATCAAACTAAAAAGAGCCCGCAAGGGACTCTTTTTAGTTTGATTTCAAAGATTGGAAAAATTACTTTTTTCTTTTCTTTGCTTTTGCTTTTGCCATTTTTTTAAGCTCTTACACCATACTGATACAGTATAGTATTGGAGCATGTAGAGTATAACTTTTTATACTCTAGCGACTGAACTTCAGTTATTTATTAACTAAAGTTTTTCGACTTATAATTTTATTATACTATAAAATTCAAAATAAATAAAAAATAAATAAAAAATGTGGATAAAATTAAAACTGAAAATCTAATATAACTCATTTTAAGGTTTGCATTGACAACTCCTAAATCGTCGAGCCCTCATTTGGTTCTGAAAAACTATCCGATGTTGAGGGTTGAGAAAAATCTGGTTCCTGAAAAGTTGGCTCTTGAAAAGTTGGCTCTTGAAAAGTTGGCTCTTGAAATTCTTGCGGATGTTCAATATTTAAAGATTCTTGTTTTTCGGGATAATATTCATTTAAAATTTCTGGAGTTTGAGGTCTAAAATCATTTATATCCCTCTGAATTCTTTCAAAATCTACACCCTCTTCAGCTGGCCTTCTTATATCATCTGGCAATTTATGTACTTCATTCAAAAATTCTTCTGGAATGTCTTTATCAAACACCTCATTCTGTGGAAAATCTCTAGGTTCACCATTATCTACATGCTCCCTCTCTTGTGTTTGAGGATTAAACTCCTGAAAACATTTTTGCATTGCTTCCCCAATGCGTGGCGATGGTGTTAAAGCTCCTGATTGTATCTTCTGAACAGTTTCAAGCCCTAATTTATCTCCCAAACATACTAAAACTTCTTGAGAGAAATTATCAGACCCTTCTCGTATCTCTTTTGAGTTTTTTTCTATGTGTTCTAACTCTTCTTGCCCAATTAATTTATGCTCTTTCGCAAAACTAAAACAGGCTCCCTGATTATCAGAGTTATTGCAGAATGCTTCACATTCTTCCCTGCCCCTGCAACCCCCAGGCCCCTTACCTCCGGTTGCTTTAAATCTTTCTATTTCTTCGGGGCTTGCTAACCCTGCTTTTGTTGCGAATTCCATACATTCTTGCGTATGTTCCTCATTACCACAATATGCCTCGCATGTCTGCTTGCTCTTGCATCCTCCGGGCATTTCACCTCTTGCCATAAGGGGACCAATTTTCCTAGCTTCTTCAGCTTCCTTCTCGTCCATAAGACCTGCGCGCTGGGCGAAATCTAAACATTCATTAATATTTTCTGGAGCGCGGCAATATGATTCGCACTCATCTTTACCCCTGCAGTCTCCAGGATGTTTTAACCCTCTTTTCAATGCTGTGGCAATTTTTTTAGCTTCTTGTAATTCTTCGCTATTCATTAAACCTGCTTTTTCGGCGAATACCAAACATTCATCCATGTTTTGTGGCTCATGACAGTAAGATTCACATGCTTGATGATTTTGGCAGCCGCCCGGAAGTTGAGCTCCTCCCTTAAGCGCTTGAGCAACCTTTCGCGCGTCCACAAGTTCTTCATCATCCATAAAATTATTGCGCTCTGCGAAACTCAAACACTCATCTATATTATTTAAATCGGCACAATAATTTTCGCACTGTTCCATTCCATTGCATCCACCGGGGCCTGTTTCAAGACGCACAAATTTTTTAGCTCGACGAGATTCTTTTTCAGAAATTAAATTATGTTCTAAGGCAAAGTCTGTGCACGCTTCGGCATTTTCCGGATTATCGCAGTATGTTTTACACTCATTTTTATCTGTACAATTTCCCAGTTGTGAAACTGGAAAAACAACATTTTTAATTTGAGCATTTACAAAAATAGAAAACCCAACTAAAATACCGACGACCAATACAGCGCTTGCAATTAAAGTACCCAGATTTTTCTTAACTAAATTTTTATATTCTATATTTTGCATATTTACTCAAAAGGGTTCGTGTAAGAGCTAAAAGGATTTGTATCCTCTTTTTCAAACGGATTAGCCTCTGTTTCCAATGGATTTGTTTGCGGTAAATCTTCAGTTGGATTTTTTACTTTGTTAAACAACTCTTCACCCAAACTATCTCCGTCTTGTAAAATTTCTTCCTGTTCGTTATTCCCAAACTTTTGTACTAAAAAATAAATACCAACGCCAACCAGCGCTAGCACTATTAATGAGACTGCTATTTCTGTCAACACTTTGTTGTTTAACATCTTTAACTTCATTATAACCTTTATTTTTGTATATATAAATAAAGAACTATCGTTTTTTTGTGGAAAAATTTCTAGTAAATATATTATAATAGCAATATGAAAGTTCTAAATATTTACAAACCCCTTGGGAAATCTCCGCTTGAAGCCATTGAACTATTTCGAAAACAAAATCCTAAATACAAAGATATTAAATTAGGATATGCCGGCCGTTTGGACCCTATGGCAGAAGGTGTTCTTTTAGTACTGGTCGGGGAGGAATTAAAAAATCAAAAAAAATACTGGACGCTAAATAAAAAATACGAAGCAGAAATTCTTTTAGGATTTGGGACAGATGCCTACGACATTCTAGGAATACCTAAAATGTCGCAATTATCAATTATCAATTATCCATTATCCTCTGGTAAAAACGTAGAGCAAAAAAAGATTAAAAAAGTACTAAAAAATTTTGAGGGAAAATTAACATTTGGTTATCCTCCGTATTCTTCGCGCACCGTAAACGGCAAACCGCTTTTTTGGTGGGCGAGACAAGATAGACTAAGTGAAATAGAAATTCCTAAAAAAACTATATGTATCAAAAAAATGAAACTACTAAAAATAACCGAAATTAAAAAGGAAGAACTAAAAAATCTAATAATACACAGAATAAATTTGGTAAAAGGAGACTTCAGACAGGAATTGATAAAAACTGCTTGGGAAAAGACTCTTCAAGAAACTACTCAAGAAAAATTTATGATTATAAAAATAAAAACACGCGTATCAAGTGGAACTTACATACGAACAATTGCAGATGAATTGGGTAAAAAACTGAACACGCGCGCTTTACTATTGCACCTAAAACGAACCCAAGTTGGAAACTACACCATAAAAAAATCACAACAACTAGAATAAATTCAACGACTTAATACATATATCGTGCTATAATAAAAAATATGAACTACAAACTCAAGAAAAAACTAGAATTGTTCCTTGAATTTTTAATTTTTGGTTTGTTCATGGGTATAACCGAAGACTTAATTGCTATAAGATTAACCACCGACACCTCTTTTAATCTGCGCACTCTTTGGATTGCAACTATTGTTACTATACCGTTTGCTATTTTTGGTGAATTAATAGTTGACAAAAAAGATGAAATTACAAATTCTATAAATAAATTCTTTCAAAAAAAACGCAACAAAAAATCCTAGAGCATACTCTAGGATTTTTTGTTTAAAAACAACAACTTATCTAATACCCCTCCAAAGTCATTGATCTATCATGTCTTCTAATTTTCTCCAACGCCTTAGCTTCAATTTGGCGAATCCTCTCACGCGTTACTCCAAATTCCTTACCCACTTCCTCAAGCGTGTGAGTTATACCGTCGTCAAGGCCAAAACGCATACGCAATATTTTTTGTTCACGCGCTGATAAATCTTCTATTATTTGTGTTAATCTTTGTCGTAACAATTCTCTACCTGCCAATACCTTTGGGGAAAGTTCTTTTTCATTTTCCACAAAATCTCCCAATAAACTGCTTTCGTCGTCGTTGTCTCCGACTGGCGCATCAAGGGAAACAATGTCTTGGGATATTTTTTTAATATGATATACCTTATCAACCGGTATTCCCATTTCAGAAGCAATCTCTTCCGCCATCGGTTCTCGTCCTAAATCTTGTAAAAGCTTGCGCTTAATTTGCATATATTTAGAAATTGTTTCTACCATGTGTACTGGAATACGAACTGTGCGCGCTTGATCGGCTAAAGCACGAGTTACAGCTTGGCGAATCCACCAAGTAGCATAAGTAGAAAACTTATATCCTTTTCTATAATCAAACTTTTCTACAGCCTTAAATAATCCTATATTTCCTTCCTGAATTAAATCTAATAAAGTTAAACTAGGGCTTCTGCCTACATATTTTTTTGCGATACTCACAACAAGACGCAAGTTGGCAAGGGCTAACTTTTTACGCGCCTCCTCATCCCCTTCCTCAATTCTTCGCGCAAATTCTTTTTCTTCATCTGCTGTTAAAAATGATACACGGCCAATCTCCCGTAAATAAGACTGCACGGAGTCAAACGGAACATTATCTAAATCAATATTTTCAACTTTTCCTTCAATTCCCTGGTCCGGTTCTTCCTCCAACAAATCCTGTGATTCTTTAATTTTAATATTATGATTGCCTAGTTCGTCATACAACCTCTCTAAATTGTCCAAATCACTTTCTGTATTGGGAATAAAGTGCAGTATCTCTTTATATGTCACAAACCCTCTCTGAAGACCTCTCTCAAGAAGCACCTTTACTCCATCCTGCCAAGCTTTTTTAAATTCTTGTTTTTCAAATCCTTCGGCTTTCAGCGGTTTTCTGCGAGATTTTTTAAGAATTACAACTACTGTATTTTTAACCCTTCTTTTCTTTCGTCCCGCCTTTATTTTTCCCCGCCTACGCCCCTCCTTCGTCAAGACTACGGCGGACAGGCGAGACTTCGACGGGGGGGTAGAAACCTGTTTAGTTTGTCGTTTAACAAATTTTTTCTTCGTTGTTTTTTTTATTTTAGACTTTTTAACTCTAGGGTGTTTTTTTGATGTAGAAACTTTTTTGTCTACAATCCTATGCTTTTTTTTATTAGCTATTTTCTTTTTTACATTTCTTTTTTTAACTAAACGAACTTGCTTCTTCGCAACCGAAACTCGCTTCTTTCGCGCAGAAGCCTTTTTTCCAGTGGTTGTTCTAATTTTATTTCTAGCCATAATATGATTGCTTAATTATGCATTATATAATTCAATTGTTTTTTTATGAAATTTATCCAAAAGTTTTTTAACCTCCTCTTCATTTCCATCTCTTTCTTTTTGCTTTACTTGTGCCTCCAATTCTTTCAACTCCTCTTCTACTATAGCCTTCCTGTAGCTAGTTAATATAGCTCTAAAATGCCCTTTTGTCCAATCTCCACCCTTGATGTCGGCCTCCAGTAATAACTGATCTACCAATATCCTATCATCTTTGTCTATTTTTTTAATAAATTTATCCAAATCGAACTTCTCCATCCCCTTTGCCACTTTTAAGAGTTTAAATGGTTTAATGGTTTCGTCCAAATTTTTTACCTCCTTCAAGAGCTTGCCATTCTTTAATACTGCCAACAACATATACTGCGCCAACAACTCTTTCTTAGAAATTTGTTGTTTTTTTATAACGTTATCTTTTGACGCCTCCTCATAACCTGTCGCCTGCGATTTCCGATTTGATACTTTAACCTCTTCCCAAACATCTTCTTGACCCACCTTTAGCCTTGTGGACAAATCGCTTACCCAATGAGCTTGCTCTATGCGACTGGGGATATTTGCTATAAGAGGCGACAAAATTTTACCTATTTCCCGCTTACCTTCCGCGGAACTACTATCAAAACGATCAAATGCGCCATCAAAATAAAACTGCATTATGCTTTTTGTGTTCTTAAGAGCTTCCTCCCATTTATTTTTATCTTCAAATATAACATCCGCTGGATCTTTTCCCTCCTCTAGAATTAACACCTTCACATCAAATCCCATATTTTGAGCCAAATCTATCCCGCGCTTTGTCGCACTATCCCCCGCTATGTCCATATCAAAAGAAGTTATCAAATTTTTTGTAAAACGGCTTATTAAGTCAAGCTGGCCTGCGGTTAAGGAAGTTCCGCTTGCAGCAACCACATTTTTAAATCCCTCCTGATGAGCTAAAATTACGTCCGTATAACCCTCAACTACAATACAAACATCCTGTTGACGTATGGCTATTTTTGCTTCATTTAAACCGTATAAAATATTACTCTTATCATATATATTTGTTTGGGGGCTATTTATGTACTTTGCGGTATCAAACTTTACCTTGCGATTCATTTTAAGTGCCAATTCCTCTGTTAAACTGCGAGCGCCAAACCCGACGACATCTCCTGCTACAGAGGATATGGGAAAAATAATACGAGAACGAAACCGCGTCAACCAATCTCCGCTTATGTCACTTTTAAACGCAACCCCCGCGCGCTCCATATCAAGATGCTCATAGTTTTTTTTACGCAAAAAGGTTATTAAGTTGTCGCTTTTAACTGGTGCGTATCCTAAACGAAAATCCTCTATACTTTGTTTATTAATGCCCCGCGAAGCAAAATATTCTACAACTAGTTCACCGTTTTTACTTTCAAGCTGACGATGAAAATATTTAGAAACCAAATCGCAAATTTCTAAACTTTTATTTTTTTGATTTCTAATTTTTGGATCTTGCTTTTTTACGTCAACCCCAGCCTTCTGTCCTAAACGTTGGAGGGCATCCACAAAATCAACCCCTTCTATCTTTTCAATAAAAGTAAATATATCTCCGCCTTCACCGCATCCAAAACATCGCCAAATTTGGCGAGATGGAGAAACAAAAAAAGAGGGTGTACGCTCCTGATGAAATGGACATCGGGCTTTAAGGTTTACACCGCTCTTTTCTAATTTAATATAGTTAGCTATGACATCTTTTATATCCAGCTTATTTTTTATTTGGTCAACCGGATCTTGAGTAGCCATTTTATAGTTAAAAACGAGAATTATGCTTCGTAATGATATTTTATACCTATTTTTTAAAAAAATCAAAAAAGTTGCCCTGCCTCTGTCAAATTAAGTTATTTTGTATCTACGATTTTCTTTTATTAATATATAACTTAATTAGTTTATAAACTAAAAATATTATTGCTATATACATTAATAACCGTATCTTTAGCGCATAGGAAATTGCAGTCAAAAAATATACATATATATTTTGTAAAAATCTATTATTTTTAAACGGAACCTCCTCATCCTGCGGCAAATTAATTCCTCTTTCGCTTCTTGCAACATAACCCTTTATCTCTTGTTTTTTAGACTCTAGAGCTTCTATATACTGAGCAAATTGTCGCTCTATCGCGTTGTCAGCGTTAATTGCCGGCTTCTCTATAGACTGGGGAAATAGCTTAATAGTTTTTTCAAATAAATCTTCTTTATCTTCATCTTTTGGTTTTTGTCGCGCTTCTATATATTCTTCAACGTTAGTTGCCTGATACGGGTTAGTCCCAGCGCTTACCTCATCTTGATTATCAATTCCATCTGAATCAAAATCCCCTTCTGGCTGTGATTTCAGTATGTCGTTGAAAAGCTCTTTCGGTTCTGGGTCTTTTGGATCCGTTCCAATTTGGGTTTCAATTTTGTCTGGCACTCCATCAGCGTCATCATCGTCATCCTGCTCGTCGCCAGCACTATCTTTATCTGTGTCTAAATCTATTTGGCGGATATCGGCTTGTGTTTGGGTGTTAGTCAAATCTATTTTTTCACCTTCACGTCCGGGAGTTGTTATTTGTACTTGCACTATGGACGCTGAAATTTTATGTTCGCCAGCTTTTGCCTGCCAATCAGCCCAAACGCGCGTCAAATTACCCCCTGCCTCAACATTAAAATCCGAAGCGCTAACTAATTCCCCATTATCGGCAAACTCCACACGGCCTGAAATATCTAAATCACTGCTATTAAAAATACCAGAATAAATACGAATACTGTCCCCTGCAAAAAATGGATCTTTTGAGTACCAAATATTGTCGCTTAAAAAACCGCCGCTAACTTGCGCATATCCGAGCGCCGGCACTAGCAATAAAACGCTTATAAAAACAAAATAAAGCTTCTCTATAAATCCCCTCATTATCTCCATAATACCACATCCAATTGACTTTAGAATAATTTTATGTTAAATTTTAACCAGTTCTTCAACATACAAGGGAAGACAAAATGCCTCGCGAACTCATTGTGTGTAAATTCGGCGGAACTTCTGTAGCAAACGCCAGACAAATTATAAGAACTGGAGAAATTATAAAATCAGACCCGAGAAGAAAAATTATCGTAGTTTCGGCTCCGGGAAAACGCTCCCAAGAAGATCAAAAAGTTACCGACTTACTACAAATTCGCTATCAAAAATGGTGCGACGGTGAAAATCCTATTCCAGAATATGAAATGGCCAAACAGAGATTCCTAGATCTCTGTCATGAGCTAAATTTAGACAAAACCGCAATCGCATTTGTTATGAACCACTTGCACGGCATAATTTCACCATCAGTAGCTACAGCAGGGCCTACTGAAGACTATTTTGTAAGTCGCGGAGAATATTTAAACGCGTTTATAGTCGCAAACTACTTAGGTTATGAATTCTGTGACGCACAGGACATAATATTTTTTGATTCTCAAGATGATTCTCGAAACCCAAAGGTTGACTGGGCACTCACAGATGAAATGGTTGGTAGAATTCTCCTGCCAAATATCAAGCACGGCGTGGTAGTTCCTGGATTTTATGGAACACTTCCTGGGTACGGCGTAAAAACTTTTACTAGAGGTGGCTCTGACATAACTGGCGCGGTTTTAGCAAAATCACTAAAAGCAGATTTGTACGAAAACTGGACCGACGTACAAGGATTGCATACAGCAGATCCGCGCATAATTGCAGGCGCGCAACATGTACGCGAAGTTACCTATAGAGAAATGCGAGAACTTGCCTACTCTGGCGCGATTGTACTGCATCCTGACGCTATCCCGCCTGTTATGGAAGCTGGTATACCCATTAATATCAAAAATACAAATGCCCCCACTGACCCAGGAACCATGGTTGTCGCACAAAAGAAAGAGCAATGCGGCCATATAACAGGTATAGCAAGCAGAAGCGGGTTTATGGCGTTTAACATCACAAAAATGGGGATGAACGACCAAAAAGGATTTATTAGGTCTATTACAGAAATATTTGAACAACAAGGTATCAACATTGAACATACTCCTGACGGCATAGACAGATTCAGTGTTATCGTCCGCGTAGAAGATGTGCTTGGCAAGGGAGAAAGCCTTTTACGAGAGATTGAAAAAGTATGTGAATTTAACCGAGAAAGCGCGCATGATTATCTTGAAACTAGTTATGGACTGGTTTTGGTCACTGTGGTTAGTGAAAACGTAGAACACACCCCAGGGCTTGCAGGCAGAATCTTCAGTGCCTGTGGTAACGCAGGCATAAATATTCGCATGATTACTCAAAGCACAGATGGAGTAAGCATTGTCTTTGGTGTTAACGAAGCAGACGAACGCAAAACCATAATGGTACTCTACAATGAATTTTTTAATAAAATATCGCTAAAACACAAATGGCTGGTCGCAATCAGAAAAGACGGTGGTGAAGATGCAATAATCCCCTTTGATTATCTGGCAGAGGCGGAAAAATACCAAGTTGAAGCTGTGGCTCAAGGATACGATGCTTATCTATGTGAAGTAAAAAAAGAACCCTCTTAAAGTCAAATCTTAAAAGGCGCAAATGCGCCTTTTTTATATATAAATAAACGTTTCAATGCTGGTTTGAAACGTTTATTTATATGTCCTTTTTATTAAAAATGTTGTTGACAGAACTTTTAACTATGCTACTATAGCTTCAGCTCTTAAGAAGAACGAGGCAACATGAGCATCAAAGAAACGACTGTTTATTACTACCTTGGTATTGTGATTTTATATGTAACAATCTTTGTTCTTTTCGGCGCGATACTTACCTCTAGTAGCATACCCGAAGGGATGCTGTATGTACAAGGTCCTAAATATAATATTTTTCTTTCAGCATTTGGCGGTTTCCTACTAGCCAACGTGGCGTTCTTTTTGTTTATTGGGGCTGTCTACAACGAACACCTAAAAACAAACCTGAAAAAAATACGCAAGCGTTTTGTGGCAATACTGTATTACATTTCACTCTCAATAACACCTATAACTTCCCTGCTCTTCATCTCACAATTTTATACAGGAAATCATGTAGTACTAAAGTCTGTTGACTCTACAACAAGGTTCATAGAATCCCGCAAATCGTTTACATACTTTCTGCTTCTCCTTACGGTGTTTGTGCTCATCCCCATTATTGTATACTACAGATTTTTTATCTTTAACAGAAAAATTGTCCAAAAAGGGACTGTTGTTATCTTCAAGGATGGCGTCGTCGCTATGCCCGGAGAACAGATAAAGTTAAACGCGTTTCTAGATAATAACTTTAATCTAGTCTCAGAAACACAACTATTAAAAACCCTTACCCTCACCCTGTCCACTCCAAGAGTTAAATATAAAGTTCATGTGGATGGCAAACTACTACTTGACTTTAAAAACGCAAGGAACGTACAGTTATCCCATGATGACTTGGTACAAAGAATACAAACAATAGAACAAGAGATTGCGAATGACCTGCAGAACGCTCTGCAAACCTTCCGGGACGTGGATGAATTTGTTCGTTTTGTTCATGAAATAGCAAGTCCGAAGAAATTTGACTATAGTGGCCTACCTATCATTTGGCAAGGATCTGTACGTAGTGGTCAAGTCAAAGTTCTTTAAAAGGCGCAAATGCGCCTTTTTTATGTTGACTACCTTATTAAAATGTAGTATTATTTCTTCAGTTCTCAAGAGAGGGTTATAAATGTACGCTAAAAAAATAAAAAAGATAGACGGATATTCTGTTTTTAATTACTGCATATTATTTTTTCTCCTTTTTATGTTCTGGTCTTTCTACTTATTAGGACTCACCTCATACGGACTGAGCGGTCTTGTAAAAAACTGGAATGTAAACATTTTCTCTGCGCTAATGACATTAGCGCTTTCGGCCTTTATATTTTTTGGCGTAATGGATAAAAGCAAGCAAATTCTACCCATAAAAGGCCTGGCAAATACACTTATGTGGATATTAATGTTTTTAGTCACCATGTCCGCAGTTTCATCTGGGTTTATAGTTGCCCTGCAATTTCCGACAAATGAGTTGGCTCTGGAAATATTTGGCTTTAAAAATTCGGTCTTAGAAAATATCATACTATTTTTAAACAACGGGTGGGTTTTCATTTTAAGCGCGCTACTCTCTATTTGGTATTACTGGACTAAAAGGAATGTATACGTTGTGCAACCCGGATCTATCGCCGCAACATACAAAGGTGAAGTAAAAAGGGCTGGAGAAAAAATAAAAACCTATCCCTTTATGCGAACTTTCGTAGTGATAGAAAGGGAAGAAAGATTAGACCAAATGTTTTTTGATATCAAAACCGATGCGGGAAACTACGGATTTAAAGTTAAAGGATCAATACACATAGACATAGACCGTGTTGAACAAAGCTTACTCCTCGGCGATTACACACAGTGGAGATATTTAGTGAATTTCTTTTCAACTTATAAAAACAGAGTCCGGCTAGAACAAGATATACGTAATCGTATAAAACTCTGTCTTGAAAATTGGCTAGTTGAAGAAAACAGAGATCTGGGCTATGTGATACAGAAGTTGGAATTAATGCTTTGGGAAAATGATTATTTTGTACTCGGATCGAGTGTACGCTGGCAAGGAAAGGTTGTGAAAGCAGAATTTGAAGTAAGTCCCAAAAGATTCAATAAATCTTAAAAGGCGCAAATGCGCCTTTTTTCTATATAAATAAACGTTTCAATCCGCCAGCTGGCGGATTGAAACGTTTATTTATATGTCCTTTTTATTAAAAATGTATGCGCCAAAAGTCAAAAACACTAACGCCATGAATATAAACACCATAATTGCTGAAAATTCTAACTCGCCTTTTGCTAAAGCAACTGAAGGGTCATAGTAATGAAAAAACGAAAAATATTTTAAACTCTCTAGCGCTTCTTTAAGACCTGCCATCACATTAAGAGTGTACATAGTAAGCATCATGCCTCCGCTAAATACAAGCACCCTACTTTTTTCTGAAAATATAGAGGAAAAAAACGTAGCTACGCTTAAAACAGCTACTCCAAATAAAAATCCCAAAAAACCAATGCTCAAAAAATTTTTAAATATATAATCTATACCGTTAACCGAAGCTATCGACACTGCGGCAAAAACTGAAATTAAGCTGAAAACAGCCAAAATACTTACTCCAGCAAGATACTGGGCAAAAAAGATTTTTAAACGAGATATCGGACGAGAAAGTAAAACTGATATAGTCCCCTCTTCTTTTTCCCATGCTAAAGATGCGCCTACTGAAATTGCTATAACTATCACCAACATTGGCCACATAAAACCAAAATATTGTATAGATAAAAATTTCTCAACCGTATCAAAATTTATCTCCTCCAACCCAAAGGCGTCTTTTAGTCCTTGCGGATAAGATTGGAAAAGTTCATTTAGCTGTTGAGAATTTTCTTGAATAGAAGGGTAAAGGGACATAAACATCATTAGCAAAAGCACCGCAAATACCGCGTACGCCACTAAAGATACCCTGCGTTCATTTATTGTTTTTAAAAAAATAGTAAACATTTTAATATTGATAGAACTCCAAGAATATATCTTCTAAAGATGCTCTATTTACTTTTATATCTTCAATTGAATACCGAGATAGTTCCTCAAAGAGTTTGTTTATATCTCCTTTGAACTTTATAAAAAACCCGTCGTTTGAACTATTCACAGTTTCTATGCCCTCAATCTGCAAATCTTCTTCCGTGACTTGGGAGGCAAAACTAACTTTAATATCATAAAACCTTTTTTGTTTAAGCGATTTTATATCGCTAATTTCAACGATGCGTCCGCCTTTTATAATAGCTACTTTAGTACAAATCCTTTCAACCTCTGTTAAATTATGGGAAGACATAAAAACTGTAGTTCCATTATCGGCAAACTCCTGCAAAATTTTATAAATTACATTTTGAAGCAGTGGATCAAGAGCGTTTGTGGGTTCATCTAAAACCAAAATTTGTGGCCTAAACATCAGAGCCAAAATAATCCCCAGCTTTTGTTTATTGCCACTTGATAATTCTTTTACTTTTCTTGTGGGATCAAAAACTAATCTTGCCACAAGTTCACTTGTAATATCTACCGCTCTGGTATCTGCAAATTTTTTTACAAAATTAATATGTTGTTGTCCTGTCCATTTACCATATAAATTCACCTCCCCAGGCAAATAACCAATATAGCGTTTAAGCTCTACGGAATTAACTTTGCTATCTTTTCCAAATACTTTTATACTGCCGCTGGTTGGGCGCAAAAGGTCCATTATGGTGCGCATAGTTGTAGTTTTTCCAGCCCCATTTGGACCCAAAAAACCAAATATCTCACCCTTTTCAACCTTAATAGATATCCCATCTACTGCCTTTAGATCGCCGTAATATTTATAAAAATTTTTAATAAAAATAACTCCGCCATCTGTATGTGTCGGATCTAATAATGCGTCTAGATAGTCATCCGGCCAACCACTCTGAAGCAGTGACTTTTTAATTTCAGAGTCCCTGTACCCTGCTTCTCGCATTTCATTTATATAGTTTTGAAGTTCTTGAGACATTTGTTTAAGTAAGATGTTTATGAATTTTGTTGAACCTAAAAATTATTTCAACGATGAATACAGCCGGCCCAACAACAAGGCCTGCGTTTTCCGCCCAAAAGCTCCGCGCGCGCCCTCTCGATTCGGTGGTTCCTCGTCTCTACTTTCTTAGCGGACTCAATCCAACAAATCCACTCATTGCGCGCGAGTGGCGTAATATCCTCCCATACTGCTCGCACCGTTGAGGAGGAAGTAAGGACTTTTCGTAAATCCGTCGGCATTTTGTGCACTGCAATAGTGAAAATTGTTTTTTTAGCCATAAGTCTACTTTATTAAATTCTCTATTGAAACACCAAGTCCATTGGCGATTTTCACTATGGAAAAGGTTGTTTTTTGGATGAAATTCAAACTCGCGTACGGGGTAACCCGCACGCTTTCTCCCGACAATTATTTTCTTCTAGGCGGAAGGGACAGGATTTGAACCTGCGAGGGATTGCTCCCACACGCTTTCCAAGCGTGCTCCTTAAGCCACTCGGACACCCTTCCGCCTAAGAGAAAATAAATTATCGAGGATCCCCTCAAGTTGAACCAATATAATACGCTCCTGTCTTTTTTGATTCTAATATATAAAAATAAAACATTTACTTTTTATGCAAATCGGGACAAGCCGTTCTACATAGCCACTAGGTGAACCCTCCAAATTTATAACTCCCTTAACTTCTTAATTCTATCCTCCAATGGAGGATGGGTCATAAATAACTTTGCTAAAAAGTTTACCCTTCTACCATGTTTATCGCCCCCAAACGGATTTTCTATAAATAAATGCGCTGTTGCGTTGTTTGCATAACGCATATTTGTTTTGTCTTGTTCTAATTTTTCAAGGGCGCTCGCAAGTCCTTGAGGGTAGCGGGTTAAAAGCACTCCTGAAGCATCCGCTAAATATTCTCGCTTGCGAGAAACAGCTAAACGTAAAAGAGTTGCAAACAAAGAAGAAAAAATTAAAGCAAAAAATCCAATAAGCAGTAGAGCAGGATGCCCACCGTTACCATCCCGTCTTCGATCCCCTCCCCAAAGAAGAGACCGAAATAAAAAATCTGTTGCATAAATAACAACACCTGCTAAAACCACAACCACCGTAGATACCAATATATCACGATTTCCAATATGGCTTAATTCATGCGCTATAACACCTTCTAACTCTGTTTTGTCTAGTACTTCAAGCAAACCGCTGGTTACTGCTACAACAGCTTTTTTGGAATTACGCCCTGTTGCAAAAGCGTTCGGAGAAGGGTCGTTAACCATATAAACACGTGGCATTGGCAAACCCGCTGTAATAGCTAAATTTTCTACAACTCTATACAACTGCGGATTATCTGTTTGTTTAATTTCTTTTGCGCGTGTCATTGAAAGCACCAACTTGTCACTCCACCAGTAGGAAGTAAAACTCATAAAAATACTTATAAATATCGCAAATATTAAAATCTCCTGACTTACAAAAATATAACTAAAAACCCAACCCAATCCTATAATTAACAACAAAAACACGGTTATTAAAAACCATGTTTTGCGAATATTTGAATCACGATGTGAATATATGCTTGCCATTAAAAGCTTACACTTGGAACTCCCCGCTCTGCCTCCACTTCTATTTTAAACAACTCCTCTTGCTTAAAACGAAAAGTTTTAGCTAGCATATTGTTTGGAAAAGATTCCCGTGTCGTATTATATTCTTGAACGTTTGAGTTATAAAACCTGCGCGCTGCTTGAATTTTATTTTCTGTATCTGAAAGTTCACGCTGAAGTTCTAAAAAATTAGTTGAGGCTTTTAAGTCTGGATAATTTTCAGAGACTGCAAATAAAGACTTTAGAGCATCTGAAAGCATATTTTCACCCTTTTCTACATCTTGTCTATTTTGCGCGCTCATCACAGACGCTCGAGCTTGAGTTACCCTGTCTAAAACTTCCCTTTCATGACCTGCGTATCCTTTCACTGTGCTTATAAGATTAGGAATTAAATCGTGTCTGCGTTTTAATTGAACGTCTATATCAGCCCATGCTTCCCGAACGCGATTGCGCATACGGACAAAGCCGTTATACATCATAATAAACCACAAAAGGACAGCGATCGGTATTGCCGCAGAATTAAAACTCCATGTAATGAGATTAAAAAATCCACTTAATAACAAAAGAGCCAATACAATGAGAAATAAAATTGAATTCATAAAATTTATATATTATTTACTACTTTATATTATAACACTGCTCCACTACATCATTCCACCCATACCGCCGGGCATACCGCCGCCCATTGAGGACACATCATCTTTATCTTCTTTTTGTTCCTCCGTAATTGTCACATCTGTAGTCAAAAGCATTCCTGCTGCAGAAGCCGCATTTTGCAAAGCGGAACGCACCACTTTTGTGGGATCTACGATACCTGCTTCTAGCATTTTTTCATATTTCATTTTTTGAACATTATAACCAAAATCTCCTTCTCCATCTTTCACTTTTGCCACCACGACTCCCGCTTCAAGCCCTGCGTTTATCGCAAGTTGGCGAAGAGGCGCATGTAAAGCGCGATATAAAATATCTACTCCCGTGTGTTCGTCCTCATCTTTTAAATTTAACTTTTCTAACGCTTTTGCAGCTCTTATAAACGTAACGGCACCCCCGGGGACAATCCCTTCTTCTAAAGACGCTCGTGAGGCGGCAAGCGCATCCTCCAATTTTTGTTTTTTCTGATTTGTTTCAACTTCTGTTGCAGCTCCCACCTTGATTACCGCAACGCCTCCCGCAAGTTTTGCAAGGCGTTCTTGTAATTTCTCTTTATCAAAATCTGAATCACTATTTTTAATTGCCACTCTTATTTGATTCACCCTTTTGTCCACCGCATCTTTAATTCCTTTCCCATCCACTATCGTTGTATCTTCTTTTGTTGAAACTACTTTTTCTGCTTCTCCCAACATACTTAATTCAATATTTTCTAATTTCTGTCCCCTATCTTCTGAAATAAATTCCGCTCCGGTTACAATAGCTATATCTTCTAACATTTCTTTCCGTCTGTCACCAAATCCCGGCGCTGAAATAGCAAGTGTGTTAAATGTTCCACGCAACTTGTTTACAACAAGGGTTGCAAGCGCTTCTCCTTCTACTTCTTCGGCTATGATTACAAGTTCTTTTCTGCCACCTTGAGCAACTTTTTCAAGCACTGGCACAATTTCATTTAACGCTGAAATCTTTTTATCTGTAACTAAAATATAGGGCTTTTCAAAAACAGCTTCCATACGATTAACATCGGTTACCATATAGGGGGACACATATCCCTTATCAAAACGCATTCCACTTACCAACTCTTTACTTAATCCAAAAGTTTGACCTTCCTCCACTGTAACTACGCCATCTTTGCCAACCTCGCTCATAACTTCTGCAATAATTTGCCCCATTTCTTCATCATCGGCAGAATTTACCGCAACTTGAGCAATGTCCTCCTTGTTTCCAGATATTTTTTTAGAAAGTTTTTGAATTTCTTCCACTGCCACTTCAACTGCTTTGTCTATTCCTCTTTTTAGCGCGCGGGGATTTGCTCCCGCAGAAAGATTTTTTATTCCCTCATTTATAATAGCTTGGGCTAAAATTGTAGCGGTTGTTGTTCCATCCCCTGCAACATCGTTAGTTCGGCTTGCAACATCTTTCACAAGCTCGGCACCCATATTTTCCACTTTGTCCTTTAAATCAATTTCTTTAGCTATACTTACCCCATCATTTGTAATATCAGGGGCTCCATATCCTTTATCTATTAAAACGTTTTTACCTTTTGGACCGAGGGTCACGCGAACAGCGTCCGCAAGTTTATTTACCCCAGCTTGCAATTTGCGTCGCGCATCTTCGTTGAATAATATTTGTTTTGCCATATTTTTAAAAATTGTTAATTGTAAAATTGAAAATTTGGCAATTCTTATTCAAGAATTGCCAATATATCTTCTTCTTTTGCTATAAGGTATTCCTTCCCGTTTACCTCAATCTCTGTAGGACCATATTTTGAAAATAAAACAACATCTCCCTTTTTTACATCCAAAGGTACTTTACTGCCATCTTTCATTTTTTTACCGGGCCCAACCGCAACTATAGTTCCCTGTTCTGGTTTTTTTTGATCTGCAGTATCTGGAATTATAATGCCAGATTTTGTCATTTCTTCTGGCGACTTAGGTTCTATAATTACATTATCCCGCAATGGTTGTATCATCATATTTTTTAACTTTTATTTTAATTATATTAGCACTCATATAATAAGACTGCCAATGTTTAGCTTACCAAAAAAAGCCTAAAGGTGTCAACCCCTTCATTGTAGAACATAAAATTTTAATAAAAAAAAATAGTACATTTTATTCCGTCATAAGCCTACCTGTCGCCTGCCTACGCACAACGTGCAGGTAGACAGACAGGCGGGCACGAAGTGACAGCGTGGAATAAACTGCACTGCTTGTTAAAACAAAAGAGTTTGTATAATTTATTTCGTCGTAAGCGGGAATGAGCGTAGCGAATGGCAGCGTGAAATAAATTATACAAACTCTTTTGTTAATCCGTCTCAACTCCAAGCATGATATTTTCTACTTTTTGAATCATAGTAAATAAAATCAACCAGAACCCTTATAACTTCTTTATTATCGCTTGCCCCATTTCTTGTGTTCCTACTCCCCCTTTTTTACCCGAACACAGATCATAAGTTACATTTTTTTCTTTTTTTATTACACTTTTTATAGCTAAATCTATTTTTTTAGCTATTTCTTTTTCTCCTAAATACTCCAACATCATTACTGCACTTAATAAAACTGCTGCTGGATTCGCTTTATTTTGCCCTGCCATAGATGGCGCACTGCCGTGAACTGCCTCAAAAATGGCGCACTCGTCTCCGATGTTTGCCGACGGCGCAACTCCCAAACCACCCACAGGTCCGGCGCACAAATCTGACAATATATCTCCATACAAATTCGGACACAAAAGCATATCAAACTCTTGTGGATAACGCACAAGCGCCATGGCCGTTGCATCAACAATTTTATCCTCAAACTCTATCTTAGGGTATTTTTTTGCAACTTGCCGTACGGTTTCTAAAAATAAGCCGTCGGTATATTTAATGATATTGGCTTTGTGAATTGCGGTTATTTTTTTGCGGTTATTTTTTATCGCATATTTAAAAGCAAAATTGGCAATTCGTTCGCTCTCGTAAATACTTATCGGCTTTATAGATATTCCAACATCATCCCCCATGCGAGGCGATACAATACGCGGTTCCTTATCTTTGCCAATCCCCGCGATATAATCTATCAAATCTTGCGTTTCAACCTCTCCTTCTTTAAATTCAATTCCCGCATATAAATCTTCCAAATTTTCTCGTATAACCACAATGTCCACATTTTGAAATGGAGTATCTACGCCCTTCATGCTTTGGGCGGGTCTTACATTTGCATACATGTCCAATTCTTTTCTAAGTTGCACATTTATACTGCGATAACCTCCGCCAATTGGAGTAGAGATTGGGCCCTTCAGAGCAACTTTATTCTTTTTTACCGACTCTACGATATCGGGGACATTTTGGGCATCTTCGTAGATATCCCACTCGATTTGGGCGCCGACAATATCTAAAACACTTACTACAACTTTTATAATTTCGGGCCCTATTCCATCTCCTGGAATTAACGTAATTTTATGCCTCATAGTCTAATAACTTTACTAGCTCTTGAGCAATTATGTCTAAATCTTCACGAACAAGCCGTTCTTCTTTTGAATCCTCTGTATAGTGTCTTTGCGGATGGGCTAAATCTTCTTCCGCTGTATCTCTTTCTCCATATTTACTAACACCGGACTCTGTTTTGTTATAAAAAAATGCATCTGATCCGCCCATATTTCCATATATAATATTTCCTTCATATTTCGTTGTTCCACTAACTACAACACTGGCCACATCGAATACTATACCAACTTTTTTTAAAATATCCGTTAAATTTGTCATAGAGAGTCCAGTGAATACATATTCGGTAACCAAAAGCACTTTGCCGAGTTCGCCTTTCTTTTTCTTAAGAAATGCTTCAATTTGTTCTGCGCGTCTAGGTATGCCATGGCCTCCTGCCAAAAAATATATAGGTATATTTGCGTCTCTTGCTCTGTTTATTATTTTTCTTAGTAACAACGAGGGCAGTCTACCACTTGCGTCGTCACTTAAAATTGTATCGTATTGTAAAACTCTCTCGCGCAGTTCGAGAACCAATCTAGCCAGATACCAAATTGCAGACTCTGATGAAGGAGGGTGTCCCTCCAAAAATAACCTACTTCTAAGTTTTTTCTGTAATAAATCTATGTCTATGGTAGAAGAAATAATTCTTTCTGCCTCCTCCCAGTCCCCTCTAGTGTGCGGCGTACCCACCAACTCTTTTTCATTGGCAACATCTTGCTGTGAGCCAGATTCTCTTTTACCTTTAAAAAAACTTTTTATAGATTCAATTGCCATATATTTTTTTATATTTGGTTAATAAAAAGAAAAAAACGATAATAGAAGAAAAATCAGAAATTAAACAATAAAAACATATCGCGCCAATTACAAAAAATTGCAACCACAAAAGCATTAAAGCTACAAAAAAACCCCCAGCGCTTAACACAAAACTAAGTTTTAAAAATAAAACCTTCTTTGTATCTACATACGCTAAAAGCAAAAACAAAAGTGCCAAAAAATAACCAACACCAACAAGCGCCAATGGTATTGGGCCGACTTGAGAGTATTTGCTTTTAGCCACAACGTCGCATCCACCCAAAAAAGAACAACTTGGAATTTCCCCTAAATAGTACTTTGCAGTTAAGTACCCTGCAGATAAAAAACCAATAAAACTAAAGCCAACCAATAGCCAAAGTATTAAATTTTTATGCACCCTTAAGCGCTTCATTGATTAAAATTTTAAATTCCTCATATGTTCTTGGGTTCGTAATCTTTCTGCCATTAACAAAGAAACTAGGGGTACTGTTTAATTTTGCGCCCACAGCGCTTAAATAATCTCCATCTACCTTATTTTTTGTATCAGGACTTTCCAAGTCATTTTTGAACTGTTCTACGTTAAGCCCAAGTTCTTGAGCATAACTAACAAATAACTCCTCGTGATCGCCGTTTACCCATACAGATTGCCTTTCAAATAAAATATCGTGCATTTCCCAAAACTTATCCTGCAATCCCGCCGCTTCGGATGCTTGCCCTGCAAGTTGAGCTTTCGCATGTATACTTCTTAGGGGAAAATGCCTGTACACAAAACGCACGTCGTCGGGATGATCTTCTAACAACTGTTTAACTATCGGAAAATAAACGCCGCAAGCAGGGCACTGAAAATCACTATATTCTAATAGTGTCACTGTTGCCTGCGGGTTACCTTTAACCCAATCTGATTGGGTTATTTCGTCTGCGGTTTTATTCTCATATTTTGGAGAAGTATTGCTTGCCCAATAACCTATACCCCAAAGTGATAAAACAACTACAGAAACCGCAAATCCCCAAAATAAAAATCTCTTTATTTTGCGCTTTTTTTGCGTCTTCTGAACAATCTCCTGTTTTTGCTGTTTTTTTAGTTCATAACGTTCTTTTTTTGTCTGTTTTTGATCTGACATATTTTTTAGACTTTAGAGAACTTAATTCTACCTTGAATCCTATTCCCTTGTTATTTTAACAAATATACAACTTGAATTGTACCATTACTTTTTCAATAAAAAAAGACACTTATAAAAAGTGTCTTTGTCTTAATTCTAAAGTCATAAAAACCGATCAGATTAATAATATGGGTACCGATTACGCCGCCAATTCGGATTATCGCGTAATTTGTGTCCATATGGACTGGTGGCATAATTTAAAATCCATCCTCCTACAATTAACGACAATACTATAGACCGGAAAGCACGAGCCCCAAGCTCATCAGCATTATCATTTATATAAGTTGCGGTTTGAGTATTTTGGTCAAAAGATTCAAACTCCCAGCCGTCTTCAACTGGTGGGCGACTAGAAAATTCTTCAAAAACAACCATACCCGCCCTGTTTTCTATAAAAGCCCAATATGTAACCTTAAATTGTTTACGCGATCTATATCCATCATAATAATCAAATTCTGTCGTTGTATATATGGGCTCTCCTACAGCCACCAAAGATACAAATTGCTGGGCGGATTTAGCAAAAATTTGTGGCGCTCCAAGACCTCCGGCTGCTCCCCCGCCAAAAATTCCTATCCTGCGAACTTCAACAAACTTATTCTCAAGTTGTAATACCTCTACAGCGCCTACTACACTGTTGGGCGCAGTAAGCTCTATAGGCCCTTCTTCCCTATAAAGACCATTGTGAGATCCGGCAGAATATGCCAAAAAAGATCCCCAGCCAATCCCTACAATTAAAATTGCGCTTCCCAAAACAACCATTATCTTTCTTACAAACCTTCTAAATCTCACCCTGTCGGACAGTTCATTATGTTTGCTCACTTTTTACTCCATCTTATGTTGTTGTGTACTGTAGTTAATATATATTGACTATCAAAATTTGTCAATAAATTCTGGAAACTCTAACAAATAAGACCTCCTTCCTTAATTAATCGCCTCATGTAAAGATGAGGCGATTTAAAAACGGCTCATCTTTCCGCCAGCTGGCGGATTGAGGCGATTTGACTTCTTAAAATCAGACCCCATCCGTTACTCCACTATAGGGTTGCTTGGCAACCCTATAGTGGAGTAACGGAACCAAAAAAGTAAGGTGTACCCCTACTTTTTTGGTTCAAACTTCGCCCTCTTTTTTTTCTAGTTCCTGCTCCCAAAGAAACTCATCAAGCAACTGCTCGCCTTCAAAAAATTTTCTTATTCTTTTTTCAATAAAAGCCATCAACTTATCCTCTCCAATTTTTAGTTGTTCTTCTGTAATCGGATCTGTAGAATCTTCTGTTTGTTGTACTAAAAGAACTACAACATCCCTAACCCAAACTTGTTTATAGTTATGTCTTAAAGTCTTTAGTCTTGGATGTTCGTTTTCTAGTTTAGCAATAACTTTATTCACTATTCTCATCCCCCATTCTCTGTATAAACCCGGGGCTTCTTTGTATGCCCTTTCCGCAGATTTAAGTTGTGCGTCATCTCTATTTTGAAAATTTTCAAAATCTTCTTTCATAATTTAGTGTTTTAATTTAGTTATTGAAAATGGAACGAACCTCCAACCAGCAACATTATACACTTAGTCCGCCCCCTCCTTCTCCGCCAACTGGCGGATTCGGACGGGCGAAGCAGGAAGATTTCCGCCAGTAGGCGGATAAACTACCTTCCGACCAGCGGCTTCCGTTAAATATTTAGTCCGCCCGGGAAGATTCGAACTTCCGACCAGCGGCTTAAAAGGCCGTTGCTCTACCAAGCTGAGCTACGGGCGGACTAAATATTTAATTACTAAAAGGCTTTGCTCT
>Ga0209541_10004224_pt1 | contig 25684 bp, 25 predicted proteins | sample RifCSPlowO2_01_FD_184027 | JGI IMG/M metagenome (GOLD analysis project Ga0209541, IMG submission 184027) | Groundwater microbial communities from Rifle, Colorado - Rifle CSP2_plank lowO2_0.1 (SPAdes) (version 2) | ecosystem: Environmental > Aquatic > Deep subsurface > Groundwater | place... | reverse complement strand
GAACTGATTGTTCCTCAGATTATCATTTTTGAAATCTGTTTTGCTCTCGAGAAATATTACCAATTGTCTAAAGAGCAGGTTATAGAGAAGCTTAAGGCGATAGTTTCGGCTGACTATTTTCAAGTTCAAGACAGGGAAGTTTTTAACACCACGTTAGGTTTATATAAGATGAAAAATGCTTCTTTTGTTGATTGTTTTTTAATCTCTCAAGCGAAAATGAAAGGCTCGGAATTATTTACATTTGACAAGGATTTACCAAAGCTAGTATAAACTTTACACAAATCAGGTTTGTGCTAGTTAACCAAACAAGGTCCGACCTCGTCACTGTCTAGTTCGAAAATCGCCCCATCTCAAATTTTGCTCTTTTTATTCCGAGCGAGAAAACCTTGGCATTTATGCCAGAGATGAGAGTGAATCCGCGAAGCGAGGAAAAGAGAACCACGGCCTTCAGGCCGTGGGATCTATTTTTAGCAGAAATATCAGATCGGTATGTTTCCGTAAATATCCGACACTAACCTCTTTCGAGAGGTGGTTTCATGCCAAGACTAATATGTGGTCTATGATAATGGTATCTGTCTAGGAAAGTGTCGACCGCATCTGTTAGTTGGTTAATCTGTTTCTTCCTGTACTTTGCCCAACCGAGACATTCTTTTCTAACGGTCCTGTTAAAACTCTCGATGTATGATTGCTCATTCTTCTTGTAAGGTGCGGATATCCTGTACCTGTTACTGTACTTGCCGACTTTTCTTCTAAACTCGTCTTTGAACTCCGGACCGCCGTCTGACTGAATTAACTCTGAATGTGAGTTAAACCTCCTGGTCATTGTTGTATCGAGAAATATCGCTCCATCGTGACTTGTTAATGATGGCCTAAGAACAATATCCGCTTCTTTCGAGTAGATATCAACAGCTGTGAAGGCAAATACCTCCCCGAAGTCTACTGTGTCCATCTGGATTACCTCCCGGGCATGAGTAGCAACAGGTACCGGACCTCTTTTGTGATACTTCTTCCACTTGCTCTTAATGATATATTTCTCAGCTAATATCTCGTAAATTTTGGGAACGGATATATGAATACCGTATTCCTTTTCAAGGAAGTACAGAATCTTTTGGCCACAGCAATCCATTTCCCGTTCCCTTATTGTCCAGATTCTACGTTTGAGTATTGGATCTACTTGTCGCTTTGGTCTTTCACCTTTCTTGGCTTTCTGATAGTCCTCAAGAAAGCCCAGTAAGCCCTGGGGACTGACCAGTATCTTATCAATCCATATATGGACAGTTTCCCGCTGTACCCCAAGCCTTGCGGCAATATGGCTTTTAGGAACCCTCTGCTCGTAGAGCTCCCAAGCAAGAGATATCTTTGTTAATTGATTCACATCCATATTCTAATTTCATGAGTGTCGGATTTCTACGGAGAATACTGCGCAGATTATACACACAGTGTAAAAGGCTGATATACTACATCTTTGGTGAGTAATTCCAGTGATCTTGCAAAATCATTAGTTTTAGATATATCCCAGTCCGGGTTTGAATTCTGGCAGGATAAAGATTTCAGAAATCTAGTCTCATTCGAAACTCTCTCTCAAACGGAACAAGATAGAATTTTCAACGAAGTTTTAGTAACCGGACTCGGTCTTCTTGCATTATATTTGGACAATGCAAAGTCAGAAGTTGCACTGACCGAACATCAAATCTACTTTAATAACCTACAAAAAGAATCTTTGAGCTTTTTTATCATATACCTCAAAGAAATTGGCGTACCCAGTAAATTCGCAAAAATTTGGCAAAAATTGATCGATCTGAGACTTGAAGAATATAGGGAAGATTACCAAACCGCCATCAAAGAATCTGGCTATTGGAAGGAATTTAAAGGGGATTTGAAATTGCGAAAAATGTGGGCACAAATTGAGACGTTGGCAATTGATAGTCTTCACCACATTAGGAGAGGAAAAGCAAAAACCGATGATCCTCTCTGGAAAATGATTCGAACGTGGCTAATCGAGCTCTATAAAAAGATCGCGAACCAAAAATTATCTTACCAATAACATTAGAAAATTCCTAAAATACAATTTTCGATGTTATAATAAGCTCCATGAAAAAGATTAAAACGATAACTTATCAGTTTCCCGTTGTTATTGAAAAAGATGAGGATGGTCTTTTTGTGGCCGACTGTCCGGATCTTGCCGGTTGTCATACTCAAGGCAAAACACTCGAAGAAGCGATCACGAACATTCGAGATGCCATCAAACTTCACTTGAAAATTCTCAAAGAGGATAAACAGGAAATTCCGCATGTTCAACCTGTGAGCCTTACCTCGCTTGAAGTGTCTGTTTAATGCCAAAGCTTTCTCAAGTTAAAGCCCGTGATTTAGTTAAAGTTGTCGTGAAATTAGGGTTTAGATTCAGGGCCCAGAGCGGCAGCCATGCAGTCTATATTCATGCTGATGGCAGAAGAACAACCGTTCCCATCCACCCGACTGAAACTATTGGTAGGGGACTTTTAACCAAGATTATTAAAAAGGATCTGGAAATTACCAAAGATGAATTCGTCAAAATTCTTAAAAGCTAAAATAAATAGTCGCCGCTGATTTGACTTTCACAAATCAGAAGTTTTAGTATTTAGACTTTAAATATTTCCTCAAAAAATTTTTCTCGTTGGACTTGCGAAGGGTTTTATAAAATAAAAAATGGTCAAGACCATACCAGCTGTCAGGGAATTCGCCGCCTAAAGTAAATCCTACTTTTTTATAAAATTGAATGTCGTTTTCGGTAGTCCAAAGCTGTAATTTGTGTGCTCCTTGTTTTTTGGCTTCCCTCTCCCAAAATTTCAAAAGTGCCAAAGCAACACCCCTTCTTTGGAAACCCCGATCTACTGCCAGCCAGTGTCCAAACGCAACACCCCCATTTGATTTAAACGTCAAAAGATAGCCGACAAGTTGTCCATCAATATAGGCAAGATAAAGCGGCTTGTTACCCTTTTTAAACTCTTCCCAAAGCGACTTTTTGGAAAGTCCTTCTTGTAAGATAAAAGACGAACTGTGAGGAGAATAAAGAAAATAACCCTCCTTCAAGGTCTTCGTGATCAGCTGATAAAATGCCTCAAAATCTTCCTGTTTTGCAATGCTGATTTTTATTTTGCTTTTCATCAGCCCCAATTTTAGAACTTTAATAATGTAATTTCCATTTTTGATATACTTGCCTCGATATGAAAGCTCTTTCGGAAAAGGCCAAACAGATCATTGAGAAAATTCTTTATATAACTCTTGCTACCATTTCCAAAGACGGTCAGCCTTGGAATTCACCCGTCTACTGCGCTTTTGATGAAAACTATAATTTCTACTGGATTTCTTGGAGAGAAAACCAACATTCTAAAAACATAAGAGATAACAATCGGGTATTTATAGTAATTTATGACAGCACTGTTTCCGAAGGCCAAGGACAAGGCGTCTACATACAAGCCAAGGCGTACGAACTAAATGACGAGAAAAACATTAACAATGCCCTTAAATATCTTGACGGGAGGATTGGTAAACAAGACCGACACAAAGCTTCTCAATTTCAAGGTAATATGCCAAGGAGGATTTACAAAGCAGTCCCAGAAAAAGCATGGGTAAACGTGGACAGCAGAATAAATGGTGAATTTGTAGATAAAAGAGTCGAGATAAAATTATGAAGGTAATTCTTTATATGGCAATTTGCGCAAATGCTCTTACTTCTTTAATTTTGTTTTTCCTAAAAAGTTCTTTTCAGCAGGGAGAGCAGAGCCTAAAAATGGTGGTTAGAAGGCTGATGGCAACGGCCAGGACAAGCAGTAAAAGAGATACTAAAATGGCCATTTTAAGGCCAAATTTTCTTTTTACAAACAGAAACCCTTTAACTATGCCAAATGCGATTAAGGCAATTGCCGCAAAACCGATGATGGTATAGAGTGAATCTTCCATAAACTTCCGAGGACTAAGAGTCCTCGGTATTCTCCTTAAAGTTTACATGAGCGAGCAGATACCTTAGTCCTCGCAAGTATGTATTCGCTTTCGCATTCATCCGTCGAGTCAGACTCGACGGTGTTCTGCGAGCGAATATAAAATTTAAGAAGAAGTGCGTCTGCCGGAGTATGAACCTTGACAGTTAAGGCTGAAACTTTGTCCTTCAACCGCACCCCCCCCACTGACCGTGATATTGCCTTTGACTTGTGCTTGGCCGCCCGATTGGTAAAAAGCATAACTTTGAACAGCTTGGACACTAATGCCGCTGGCATTAACGTTTATGACCATTCGAGCTTGCCCCGAAGAATCAATTGGATAGCTGCCTCCTTGGGCATCAAACACCCGATTCCCCTTGACAGTGAAATTGGTTGCCGACGGCAACAGTCCCGATGAGTAGATACCCGGGATGTTACAGCCCACATTGGCATTAACACTGTAGGTTCCGTCCCATGTTGCTTGCGGCTTCTGAGTCGGTTGGACCTGAGAAGTCGGCTTGGGGCCTGATCCATCAGAAGGCTCAGGTTCTTTTTGGACAATTCTTGGAACTAATCCCCGCTCGGGGCAGCCGGGATTGCCGCCCATGTACCTGCCGCCGGAATAGGTTAGCATATCCCAGCAGGCGCCATTTTGGTATTTGCAGGTCCTGCCATCTTCCGTTGTCGGCAGTCTTTCTTTGACTCCGCCCGTTCCCCCGACAATCCCGCCTTTGCTAGTACATTCGTTGAAAAATGCTTGAACGGCTGGCGGGTATTGCGGTTGATTCTTATCACCTTGAGTAATACCAACTCCTCCCATCGAGTAGCCGGAAGCGTCAATTAGCGGTTCTGCATCTTTCCAGGCATTGTCCCAACTTGTGCCTGCGTCTTTTTCTCCGACCACGTATCCAAGCGCGGATCTGTAGACCCCCTGGGCCATTTTTTTGACATCGCCAGCGCAGACGGTTTTTGAAATACAGGGGTTACGTCTTTTTAGAGTACCTACCGGAATTTTGCGCCCAAGGGCGTAAACGGGACTTATTTCAAGCGAGAGGAAAGAAGGATTTGTTGACTGATCAATACCATCAATCCAGTAGCTTTGTACTTGCAGCTTGGCGGCGATATAGCGCATTGCTTGTTTATCTGTACGGGAAATAGCGTCATCGCCGTAGTCTTTTAGGCTGGCGATTTGCTCAACGCTGGATTTAAGCAGGCCCTGTGCTTGGGGATTCGTCAACTTTAAAGTGAAGGGACCCGGATCTTGTCCTAAAGTGTCCCAGTTTTTTTGGTCTTTTGAGAATGTGACCATGGCGTCTGCCCAATCATTGGCGGCCAGTTGATAATCACTAAGCCTTGATGGACTATTAAGGGCTGTTAATCTTTCGGAAACGGTTTGGGCATTTTCGCCAACTTTTTGGAGTGAATAAGGCGCAGATTTACCGGCGGCTATTGCATCACCAACTGATTTGTTGACAAACAGTTCGGTTAAGTTATCCTGGATAAGGTCAAGATTTGGTTTTATCTGTTTGTATTTAAAGTCGCTAATTTTCATGCCGAAAACAACTATTAAAATAAGCAAAATCGCCAAAAAACCGATTGCATATTTGGGTTTCTTAACAAAAAAGCTAAAAATTTTGCCAAAGATATTGCCAGTTCCCCCTAAGGATTTAAAAAATACACGGGCTAGTTCATATAAAAGAAAAAGCCAGAGAATCCCGGCCCCAACGCCGAAAATTATGGCTATACTTTTATTTGATGGATCGGAACTTTCTGCCGCAAATGCACTCAAGAGGGAAAAAATAATTATTAAGATTATGTAGCTGGCAATTTTTCTGCCCCTCGAAGGCGGTTTTTTCTCTGTTTTTGGAGCCTCGCTAACTTTCGAGTCGAGATCAGCTACTTCTCCGCAGTAGGTGCAGAACTTAGCTTTTTCTGGTATTTTCTTTCCGCAGCTTGCGCAGTACATTTACTTAGTAATCTGATTCTAACACTACAAACAAAATTATTACACTTTTGATTTAGTAGCGTTACTTGCGCTTGGTTGACTGCCCGTAGTAATTTTGTTAGAATTCGCATAGATTTTTTAGCTCTAGTATCTAAATTGAGGAGGGGCGCCAAGTGCGCCTTTTTTAATAATAGTTCTGGGTTCATAGATCATAAACTATGAACTGTAAACTCAAAACTAAGAACTAAATTCCAGAGGAATTTCATGGCAATACAGGCAAGAACAGAATTTGCGTCAGCTTTAAATCAGGTTTGCTCCGAACGGGGAGTCGAACCGGAAGTGGTAATTGATTCTATAAAACAGGCGATTTTAGCGGCTTACCGAAAAGATTATGGCGATCCTGAAGGGATCGATGTCGATCTTAATTCGGAAACAGGCGAAGTTGCTCTTTCAAAAGGCAAGAAAAAAATCACGCCTTCAGGTTTTGGTAGAATCGCCGCTCAAACTGCCAAGCAGGTTATTTTGCAAAGAATTAGGGAAGCCGAAAAAAATGCCATCCTTTCCGAATATTCCTCAAAAATTAATACAGTTGTTTCGGGCATTATCCAGCGAATTTCCGGCCCCATTATTACTGTTAATTTAGGTAAAACAGAAGGAATTATGCCGCCGCAAGAGCAAGCCCACAACGAAAAGTATGTCCTCAATCAAAGGATGAAATTTTACGTTGTGGGTATTAAAGAAGGCGCAAGAGGTGAAGAAATAATAGTTTCAAGAAGCGCCCCCGGGCTTTTAGAGGGACTTTTCAGACAAGAAGTTCCTGAAATTTCAGCAGGTAGCGTCGAAATCAAGGTAGTGGCCAGAGAAGCCGGTTCCAGATCAAAAATCGCCGTTTATTCTTCTCAACTGGGGGTGGATCCGGTTGGATCTTGCGTTGGGCAAAAAGGGGTTAGAGTACAAGCGGTAATTAACGAACTTTCAGATGAGAAAATTGACGTTATTGCTTACCAGGAAGACCCAGTTGAATTTATAAAGGCAGCCCTTTCACCGGCGAAAGAATTAAATGTCACAATAAATGAGAAAGAAAAAACAGCCCTTGTCATTGCCCCTGATGATCAACTTTCACTGGCAATCGGTAAAGAAGGCCAGAATGTCAGGCTGGCCGCAAAGTTAACAGGTTGCAAAATTGATATTCGGGGTAAAAGCGGAACCCCGAAAGAAGTTGAGGCTAAAGAAAAAGCGGCACAAGAAGAAGCAAAGAAAGCCTTAGGGGTGATCGAAAAAATTGAGGCCAAGGAAGCGAAAACTCAGCCTGAAGACAAACAGGCCCAAATCCCAGGTCAACAGCCTCAAACTCCCGTTGATGATCAAGCCAAAGCTAAAGGAAGTAAAGTGGAAGACTCAGACGATGAAAAGGTTACCAAGCAGGAAACACCTCAGGGCCAGATTAAAGAAGAATCAGTTACTAAGCCGATCAAAAAAAAGGCAACAGCCAGTCAATCTGAGACAGAAAACCCCACTCCAGAGCAAAAGGTCAATCCGCCCCGCCAGCTAGCGAACCAGACGGCGAAAAAACTACTTAAATGAGAGTTTGGCAGCCGTCAAAATTATTAATTTATGGACAAGAAGAAACAAGAAAATTTTCGACCGCCTATTGTTACCCTTATGGGTCACGTGGATCATGGAAAAACCACCTTACTTGATGCAATCCGCAAGTCAAATGTAGTTGCCAAAGAGCACGGCGGTATTACCCAGCATATCGGGGCATATCAAATAACTTTTAATAGTAACCCCATTACTTTTGTTGATACTCCGGGACACGCGGCCTTCGAAAAGATGCGTTCCCGCGGCGCAGAAGTTGCCGACATTGTTGTTTTGACGGTGGCGGCTACAGAAGGAGTAAAACCGCAAACCCAAGAGGCAATTAAACATATAAAATCAGCAAAAAAACCCACAATTGTCGCACTCACAAAAATAGACCTCCCAAACATAAATTTAGAAAAAGTTAAGAAAGAATTGCAAAAAGAAAATATTGTTATCGAAGAATTTGGCGGTGACGTACCCTTAGTTAAGGTGGCAGCCCCAAAGGGTAAGGGTATTGAAGAATTATTAGAGGTAATCCAGTTGGTCTGGCAACTTTCACCTGCTGTTTGCGAGCCAAATGCCCCTTTAGAGGCGGTAGTTGTTGAATCATTTTTGGATAAAAACCGAGGTTCAGTTGTAACAGTAATAGTTAAAAAAGGGACACTTAAAATTGGACAAAAAATAATTGTCGATAGTGAAACAATCACAGTTAAGGCTCTTGTAGATGACAGAAATCAAAGGCAAATGATTGCCGAGCCGTCAAAGCCGGTTGAAATTTTAGGTTTTAAAAGGATACTTGATGTTGGCAGTGTTGTCAAAGATCGGAATATAGTTAACTTATCATCTTTTAAAAAGCCAGCAACTCTTTCAGAAATAATTGCCAAATCGCAGCAAGCTAAAGATAAATTTAAAGTAGTAATTAAAGCGGATGTTGCTGGAAGTCTGGAGGCTATTGAAGCGAATTTACCCCAAAAGGTTCTCGTTGTATTATCCGGCGTCGGAGAGGTTTCACCGGCCGATGTTTCATTTTCTAAGGCAGCCAGCGCACCGATATTGGCGTTTAATGTCAAGACATCACCTTCTGTAAAAAATCATGCCGAAAGGGAAGGTGTAGTTATTAAAGAATATAAAGTTATTTATGATCTTATTGCCGACCTGAAAGAAGTTGTTGCCAATTTTGAAGAGGCTAAGCATGAATCTAAAATTGCCGGTCGCGCAAAAGTTGTCGCAATTTTTGAAATTGAAGGCAAAAAAATAGCTGGTGCAGTCGTAACAGATGGGAAAATAAAAATTGGAGAGAAAATTATTATTAATCATAAAAACAACCGAAGAAGCGACAATATACAGGTCTTGTCACTGAAGAGATTTAAAAAGGATGTTAACGTAGTAAGTAAAGGGCAAGAATTTGGCATAGGATTTGTTCAAAGTGTTGACTTTGAAGAAGGAGATATAATAGAATCTTTGGGTTAAAAATTTATTCACCCCCGTCAAAATGACTTAGAGTCAGTTGATTTTCGAAAACTAAGGTTACTCGGGGTTCTGTAAATTAAAATGGATCCAATTTCTAAAGAGAAAACTCTAGAGAGATTAACCAAGGCCCAGAGTGTTTCTATAATTATTTCAGACAATTCTGGGTTTGACGGACTAGCCTCAGGTTTAGGCTTATATCTTTCACTGACCAAAATTGGTAAAAATATCTCTGTTTATGCCAAACATCCAACTGTTAGTGATGCTTCAAAACTTTACGCAGTAGACAAAATCGGCAGATCTGGCGAGGGAAAAAATTTAGTTATCAATATCGATAATGCAGTTAACACAGTTGATAAAGTTACTTATTTTTTAAATCACGATAAATTAAAAATAGTTATTCATCCACTGACCGGGACAAACGGGGCTTCAACTGAACAAATTTCATTTGAGCATGCACCTTCAAAATCGGATTTACGTTTTGTCATCGGGTTCAAAACGGCAGAAGAATTGAATAAAGAATTTGTTCATGAGCAAACTTTTAGTTCAGATTCATGGACAGTCAGCATTTCATTAGAAGAAATGAATCAAAAATTTGCTCATGCAAGCGTTGGCAACCCTCAAGCGACTAGTTTAAGCGAGTTAACAGCAAACCTCTTAAGAGATTTAGCCTTGCCTCTCGATGAGGATACAGCCTACAATTTATATACCGGTATCGCTCATTCTACCAATAATTTTGATGTTGCCAAATCAACACCGGCGACCCTCGAAATTGCCTCTTGGCTAATCAAATTTGGAGCAGGTAGAGCCAGTTTTGCGCAAAAATCACAACCCGCATACGAAACACCACTCTCTTCTCCCGTTGGCTCATTTCCAGCAACCTCCGACAGCTTTAAGCAGGTAGACGAGGTTTCTATCGATCAGGTCGAATTTGAAAAATCTCAAAAAGAGTGGCTTAAACCGCCAAAAATTTACAAGGGCTCTAAATCTTTTGACACTGAGCATTAGATTAGATATACTGATTTTCTCATGAGCGATACATCAAAAAAGCAAGTAATAGATAAATTTAAAACGCACGAGGGCGATACAGGATCTCCGGAAGTCCAGATTGCCTTACTTTCCCAAAGAATCGAGAAGGTTAAGGATCATTTAAAATCACACGGACATGATAATCATTCACGAAGGGGTTTGCTTTCTATGATAAATAAACGTAGAAGACTTCTCCACTATTTAACGAGAAAGGCAGAGGATAGATATAAGGATATTATCGGTAAGCTTGGCTTACCCCAATAATATCCTTGCGGTGCTCGCTCAGTAACACTGAGCTGCGCGCCTAAAAGATATTATTGGTAAGTTAGGACTGCCAAAATAGAAATAAGCAGCGCTTGCTATTTATCTATTATTGACTTAAAATATAACAGGGAATTGGGTTGTTGGAAGTTGAATAGTTCGAATCAATTTTTTTGATTCTCACTATCCGATTTCTAACTCCCGTAAATTCTCCAAGAATTTATAATGCAAAAAACAGTCCGTAAAGAAATTGATCTTGCTGGAAAGAAACTCATTTTAGAAAGCGGCGAACTTGCAACTCAGGCAAATGCCTCCGTTTTAGCAAGCTACGGAGAAACCGTACTTTTAGCTACTGCTGTTTCCAAAAAAGCACCACCTGATATGGACTTTTTTCCGCTTGCCGTTGATTATGAGGAGAGGCTATATGCTGGCGGAAAAATATCCACCTCAAGATTTATCAAAAGAGAAGGAAGACCATCCGAGAAAGCTATTTTAACAGCAAGGTTGATAGACAGGTCTATAAGACCTCTTTTCCCAAAAGACTACCAAGCCGAGGTTCAGGTTGTAATAACCGTATTATCATTCGATCAGGAAAACGATCCCGATATTGTTGCCCTAATTGCCGCTTCCTGTGCCCTTTCACTTTCCGACATTCCCTGGAACGGTCCGATATCTGGTCTTAGAATAGGCAGACAAAACGGAGGTTATATTTTAAACCCGACAGATGCTGAAAAAGATTTTTCCAGTCTTGATCTGATTTTGGCATCCAATAAAGAAGAAGTGGTAATGATTGAAGCCGGGGCAAATGAAGTCGATGAAGAGTCTGTTATTGGAGCAATTAAGTTTGGAATTGATCATGGAAAAAACGTTATTAAACTGATTGAAGATTTAACCAAAGAAGCCGGGAGAGAAAAACAGAAATACGAAAGAGTAAGTCTTGGAGAAAATAAGGATAAAATAATTAGGGAATTTATCGCAAAAAACATTATTAGTGGTCTTGAAAAACCGGAAGTTTCTCAAGACGAAAATTGGTTTAGCTATCAATTAACAAAACTTGAAGAAGAATTTATCAAAGAAGAAGAGAAACAAATTACTTCAAAATGGCTAGCAGGCATTTTAGACGAGGCAGTTTCCGACTTCTTAAGGAAACGCATCTTGCAAGACAAAAAACGAATTGATGGCAGATCTCCGGACGATATCAGGCCAATAACCGCAAGAGTCGGTATTCTGCCAAGAACTCATGGATCCGGGCTTTTCCAAAGAGGTGATACTCAAGTCTTATCGATTGTTACCTTAGCATCTCCCGCCTTGGAACAACTGATTGAAGGGATGACCGGCGAGGGGACCAAGAAGTATATGCATCATTACAATTTTCCGCCGTTTTCAACCGGCGAAGTAAGACGTCTTGGCCCGCCGGGAAGAAGAGAGATTGGCCACGGAGCTTTAGCGGAAAGGGCTCTCTTACCCGTTTTGCCTTCACAAGAAGACTTTCCATACACACTGCGGGTAGTTTCAGAAGTCTTATCTTCTGCAGGTTCAACATCAATGGCTTCCGCTTGTGGTTCTACTTTGGCGTTAATGGATGCTGGTGTTCCCATAAAAGAACCGGTGGCAGGAATTTCAATCGGCTTAATTTGCGACAAGAAAGACAGGTCAAAATATGTAACATTGGTAGACATAGCTTACCAGGAAGATTCCCAGGGAGATATGGATTTTAAAGTAGCCGGCACCAAAAACGGCATTACCGCTATTCAAATGGATATTAAGTTGGATGGAATTCCAACCAGTATTGCAAAAGAAGCGCTAATGAAGGCTAAAAAAGCAAGACTTTCTATTCTTGAAACTATCATAAAAACGATCCCTGCCGCTAGAGAAAAAATTTCACCTCATGCTCCCACTGTTATTTTAATAAAGATAGACCCTGCAAAAATTGGCGCTGTTATTGGTTCCGGTGGGCGAACAATTAATAAAATCATCGCCGAGACGGGTGCGGCTATAGATATTGACGACCAGGGTATTGTAACGGTAAGCGGGAAAGACGTCCAAGCATGTCAGACTGCAGCCAAAATTATTGAAGGAATTGTAAAAGAAGCCGAGGTCGGTGAAATTTATGAGGGTGCAGTCAAAAGAATTCTTCCATTTGGCGCCATGGTCGAAATATTGCCCGGCAAAGAAGGTCTAGTTCACATTTCCCAAATTGCCAACTATCGAGTTGCCAAAGTCGAAGACGAGTTGAAGATAGGACAAAAGGTAAAAGTTAGGGTAGCGGAAATTGATGATCAGGGTAGGGTAAATCTCTCCATGAAGTTTCAAGACGAGAGGCAGGGTTTAGGAACCAAAAGCGATGATTTTCCCAAAAGGAATTTTAGAAAAAAATTCGACTATGGACCAGGCAGAAAACATAAAAAGTAAGAAATTCAAATGATTGGGACCCCACGCCCAGAAGCTTACCGCAAGTTAAAACAATTTCCTATATTTGAAAATAAGTGGTTGATTTTAACGATATTTGTTATCCTTCTTTTAGTAATTTTTGTTATTTCTTCCAAATTCACAAATGCCGGCACAGGTTTAGAAATTACGCCAATTGGTAATAAATTTAGGCTCAATTTTCAAATACCCAAAAATGATCAAGAAAACTTTTCCCGCACACTATCCCAACTCAATCTGCCTCAAGAGGTAAAGGAAGGGGTCGAGTTTGAACTTGACGCAACCTCATCTGCCGCGCTTGCTTTTGCTTCACCAATAAATGCCAAATTAAATTTTAAAACGAAGCAAGTTAAAATCAAAGGTTTGACAAATTCAACCTCGCCAGTTTTATTTTTACCCGAAAGCTTTAAGCTGCCTCAATCAACAAAATTGGCTATTTTTGCGCCAGATATAAAGAATTTCCTTGATAGTCAGGTGAATATCCCGCCGGAACTTACCAGTTTTATAAATAATCTATTTTCCCAGAGAGGTCAGCTGCTTGCATTTTATAATGACAATGATTTTCTTATGATTACAAAAGCAAACCAAGTCAATTTTGATGATCTTAGCAATTTAAAGATTCCCAAGGAAGAAGAATTTTATAAAAGAGAGCAGATTGAAGAATCTTTTGAAACTCACCTTTTAAAACTTCCCCAAAAAACAGAAAGTCAAAAATCTACACTGTCTATTTTCCAATTAGGGCAATGGATTTTTATTGCGTCCTCGCAAGAGGCGGCACGCAAGTTTATTCAGGTACAAAAATTTGAAAAAGGCGCGATAGAATTTCCCAAAAGCAAACAAGCTACTTTAGTAGTTTTAATAAAAAATCCAGATATTGATACCGCAAGTTCTCTTGGGCAAATTTTACTAAGCTCAAAAAAAGATTGGCTGAATATATTCTCAAACATACAGGAATTGGAATTTGTTTTGAAGGGCAATGTGTTTTCTGGTTTAATTAATCTAAAGTGAATTCAACTACTGCCCAATTCGAGGACATAAAACTTCTTGAGGATAAACTCAAATCAGCCAAAATCCCGCTGGATTTATACCAAAAAACGCAAGTAACGATCGAGCGGCTTACCAGGCTCGCGAAAACATCTTCTTATTCTCAAGAATATGATCTTGTCACAAGATATTTGGAATGGATTGTTTCCTTACCATGGGATAAAAAAAGCGATGATATCCTATCGCTTGATAAAGCCCGCCAGGTTCTAAACGCCAATCATTACGGTCTTGACCAAATCAAGGAGAGGATACTCGAATATATTGCGGTTGCAATGTTAAAAAAGGATCAACCTGAAAGTACATCAAAAAACAATAAAGCCCCCGCTCTTCTTTTAGTAGGGTTAGTTGGAACCGGTAAGACTACTATGGCTTATTCGATTGCCCAAACATTGGGCCGGCAGTTTGGAAGAATCCCGATGGGCGGTATGGGGGATGCATTACAGCTTAGAGGGAGATCACGCACCTTTCCGGATGCAGAACCAGGTCTTATAATGAAGGTACTTAGAAGAGTAGGCACCAAGAATCCTGTAATACTTCTTGACGAAATTGATCGGGTAACAGAAGAGGCCAGAGCAGACATCATGGGAGTGCTGGTGGAACTATTAGACCCTGAACAAAATAGTAAATTTCTTGACCATTTTATCGATTACCCGTTTGACCTATCCCAGGTACTCTTTATTGCAACTGCTAACAACACGGCAGGGATAGCGACAGCTGTACTGGACCGATTGGAGCTATTAGAAATGCCGTCTTATACTGATGAGCAGAAAACAATAATAGGCAAAAATTATCTTCTGCCGCGAGCCCTTGCAGCTTCTGGGCTTTCAAAAGAAGACCTAGTCTTGGAAGAGAATATTTGGCATCAAATTGTAAGACCATTGGGTTTTGATGCTGGTATGAGAACATTGGACAGGACAATTAATGGTATTTGCCGAAAAATCGCCAAATTAAAAGTAGAAGAGAAAGTAGAAAGAGTTAATATAACAGGCGATAATCTCAAAGAATTTTTGCCCTCATGGTAAAGTGACCTATTCGGAGGAGAGTTTATATTCGCTCGCAGAATACCATCGAGTCAGACTCGACGGATGAATGCGAGAGCGAATACATACTTCCGAGGATTGGAAGTATTCTGCTCGCTCATGTAAACTTGAAGAACAATACCGAGGACTCTTAGTCCTCGGAAGTTTATAATTTTCTAAAACTCTCCGGAGAAAGGGTTAGTTAAAACTAACCCTATAGCATTTATAGTCCGCTTGATGTAAAATAAAATTAGCTTCTGGAAAAATTATGAGAAGGTATCGCAGAAACAAAATTGTATCGCCTCTAAATTTAGAAAAAAAGACAATAATGTCTATTTTAGGGGTTGTGACTTTAGCTTTTTCTGTACTGCTGCTCCTCTCATTTTTTACCCAGGCGGGTATTTTGCTTTCTCTTAGAGCGTCACTATTTAGGGTATTTGGCGTAAGTATAGTTAGTATTCCGCTTTTTGGATTAATTTTCAGCCTGATACTCTTTTCTATAAAATCAAGATTTACTAAAATTAATATTATACTTGGTAGTGTTTCACTGGTACTTTCAGCAAATGGACTTCTTGCGCCCTTTTCAACTAATCTGGCTGGAGTTTTAGGAGTAACTCTTTATACGACTATTAAATCAATTGTTTCTCCAGTTGGAGCATTTTTTGTTCTAGGTTTTACTTTTCTGGTTTCAATAATAATTGTTGCAAATACCAGTCTGGATCAGGCACTGACAACCATTACTAATTTTTATAAGTTCATAAGCAGTTTTACTAGAATCACCAAAAGATTTTTTAAAGTCCATCAACCCAGAATAGTCACAAAGAACCAACAAGAAATTTCTCCTGCGCGCGCAAATCTTCCTAAAAATCTTGACACAACTCTTTCGTCTACTTTAGTTGCCAATAGTCCTGCTGATACCAGGGTTTGGGAATATCCTCCATTATCGCTCCTTGCCGATCCCAGAGGCAGTTCGGCAAATAGGGGAAATATAAAACAAAATGCCCAGATAATTGAAAAAACTCTTGAAAGTTTTGGTATTGTTGCCCAGGTAGTCGAGGTTAATCCTGGTCCTACAGTCACCCAATATGCCCTGAAGATTCCAATGGGAACTAAACTTTCTAAAATTCTGACTTTGCAAAATGACCTGGCGCTGGCACTGGCTACTTCTACCGGTAATGTCCGTATCGAAGCACCTATTCCGGGGAAATCCTTGGTAGGAATTGAAATACCTAATATTTCACCGGACATAGTTTCACTCAAGAGCATTCTTTCAAGCGATGTAATGAGGGGTACTAAATCAAAACTGGCAGTTGGACTTGGTCCTGATGTTTCTGGAAGCACCGTTATTGCCGATATCGGTAAAATGCCCCATGTTTTAATCGCCGGAACAACCGGTTCCGGTAAGTCGGTACTTTTAAATTCGATTATTGCAACTCTTCTTTTTAGAGCAAGCCCCCAGGAAGTCAAATTAATATTGGCCGATCCCAAAAGAGTGGAACTTACAGAGTATCAGGATATTCCCCACTTACTTACGCCGGTCATAGTTGATGCGGATAAAATTTTATCTAGCCTTAAGTGGGCGATGGCTGAAATGGAGAGGCGCTATAAATTATTCCATGAAGCTCAGGTGAAAAATATCTCGGGTTATAATGAGTTATCCGGATTTCAGGTTTTACCTTATATTGTCATCGTCGTAGACGAATTGCATAGCTTAATGGAATTTGCCCCGGTTGAAGTTGAAGATGCAATTTGCCGTATTGCTGCTATGGCTAGGGCAACCGGTATTCATCTTGTAGTGGCAACCCAAAGGCCATCTGTTGATGTAATAACCGGCCTTATAAAAGCAAACATTCCGTGTAGAATTGCTTTCAATGTTTCTTCAATGGTCGATTCGCGTGTAATTATTGACCAGCCTGGAGCAGAAAAATTGCTTGGAAAAGGTGATATGCTCTATGTTCCTCCGGATGCTTCAAAACCGATGAGAATTCAAGGGGTTTTTGTTTCTGATACGGAGATTAGAAACCTTATCGGTTTTCTTAAAAGGTCTGGAATTACCCCAGAATATGCCCAGGAGGTTACCCAAATGCCTGTCGGTAAAATTGCTGGAATGGTTGGCGGTGAAATCGACGAGCTCTTTGAGGAAGCGGTAAGGACTATAGTTCAGTACGATCGTGCCTCTGCTTCACTTTTGCAGCGCAGATTGCGCATCGGCTACGCCCGGGCGGCAAGGCTCTTAGACGAACTCGAGATGGCCGGTATTGTCGGTCCGGGGGAGGGTTCAAAGCCCAGAGACGTTTTAGTAAAAAATGCAGATGAATACTTTCAAAGTCAAGTTCAAAATTCCTCCTAAAACTGTATGAGTGCAGTTGGTGAACTTTTTTCCCAGAAGAGAAAAGCAAAAAAGATATCACTTGCCAAAGTGTCGCATGATCTTTTAGTCAAACAAGAACACCTGGATGCAATAGAAAAAGGCCAGTGGGCCAATTTGCCGGAACCTACTTTCGCCAAAGGATTTATTAAAATTTATGCTCAGTATCTAGGCTTAGACACATCAAAAATCCTGCCTCTTTACCGACGGGAGTATGACGAAACAAAATATCCTCACAAACAATCTCCCCTTCAGATTAAAAAGCGCCTAATGATTACTCCTAATAAATTTGCCTTATTACTTTTTATTGTTACGATTGCAATTTTTGCCTCCTATTTACTTATTCAATATTTTTCTATTCTTTCAGCTCCCAAACTTGAAATTATTTCTCCACCTGACGATTTGACAACATCAGTTCCAGCTATCACGATTGATGGTCGCAGTGAAAAAGAGGCTATGGTTTCTGTAAATGGTCAGTTTATTCCAATTGATGATCAAGGAAAATTTTCTTATCAGTACAAACTCACCCAGGGCAAAAATACAATTGAAATAATCGCCTCGAAGCGCCTTTCGCCAAAATCAAAAGTTACAAGGTTGGTGCGACTATCCAAGTAAAAAAGTTACCAATTATTATTTGACAAAAGTGGGGGATTGAAGTAATCTCAATTGGAAATTAAAAATTAAATTCCCAAATTTCAAAGAAATTTGGAAAGGAAAAATGCGAGTGCGCTAAAAGTCCACAATTGTGGACGATTAACAGCACGAGCAATTTTGACGCTATGCTGCCCTTAGAACTTTCGCAAATTGTGCTTCTTACTGTTATTATCATCCTGACAATATTCTTAGTGGTTTTGGGCTTCCAGGTTTTTTTTGTCCTGAAAGATCTAAGACTTACCCTCAAAAGAATGAATCATCTGTTTGATGATGCCAATGAACTTGTATCGGAAGTGAAAAAACCTATCGAAAAGGCTGGCAATTTCTTTACAGCATTGACTGCAGGTGCAGGTATTATGCACTTACTTAAAAAGGGGTCAAAAAATGAGCGATCACGAGAAAAATAACCTGCCTGCCGGCAGGCAAGGTAATATTTCATCTTTAATTGTAGGCATCGTTATCGGCGCTGCCGTAACTTACTTGTTTACCAATAAAGAAGGCCAAAAGTTAAAAAATAAACTTCTTGCTGAAGGTGAAAAGCTCCTGTCTAGTTTGAGGGAGAGTTTAGAAGAAGTCGAAGAAGAGACAAAAGAAGCCAGGGAAGAAATCGGTCAGAAGTTATCTTCGGGCGTCGAAGAAGTTAAAGAAAAAGTCGAAGAGGAAGTTACTGAAATTCCAAAGCATATAGAACAAATTCAAAAAAAAGGCCGCCGTTTCTTCTTCCGAAGAAGTCATACTTCTCAGGAAAGTTAGACCAAGTCAGACTTGGTTAGACTTTCCGCTGCCACGTTTCCAAATCATAACAGAAATTTTCGTTTGCAATCAGTATTATTTTAATAACGATAGTTAGTTATAATTAGGAGAAGTGAAATCAGGTGAGCTTCGGCAAAAATTCTTGAAGTTTTTTGAGGACCGCGGGCATAAAATTATTCCTTCAGCTTCCCTTGTTCCACCCGAATCTGTCGAGCTTGCACCAACCCAGAGAGTTCTATTTACTACAGCCGGGATGCATCCACTGGTGCCATATCTTTTGGGTCACCCTCACCCAGAAGGTAAACGTCTGGTTAATGTCCAGAGGTGTCTTAGAACAGATGATATTGACGATGTTGGCGATGCCGTCCACAATACCTTTTTTGAAATGCTTGGCAACTGGTCTTTGGGCGACTACTGGAAAAAAGAGGCAATTAGTTGGTCTTATCAATTTTTGGTTGATGTCCTCAAGCTTGATCCTAAAAGAATTTACGTTTCAGTTTTTGTCGGTGATGCCGATGCCCCTTTTGACGAGGAATCGTATGAAATCTGGAAAAAGCTGGGGATGCCTCAAGACCATATTTTCCGTTACGGCAAAAATCAAAACTGGTGGGGACCAGTCGGCCCAGTTGGTCCGTGTGGTCCTGATACGGAAATGTTTTATGATCTTTCTCCTCAAAAATCAGGCAAGATTGATCCAACCGCCGACCCCAACCGCTTCGTCGAAATCTGGAACGATGTTTTTATGCAGTATGACAAGCAAGCTGATGGAACATTTAAATCTCTAAAACAAAAAAATGTCGACACAGGGATGGGCCTTGAGCGAATACTTGCGGTTCTAGCACTTGCACCGACGGTTTATGAGACGGATGTTTTTTTGCCATTAATGAAATTGATTGAGGATAAAGCGGCTAATTTTAATATTAAATCCGCAAGAATCATTGCCGACCACTTGCGGGCAAGTGTATTTTTGGCATCAGATGGAGTTATTCCTTCCAATGTTGAGAGAGGTTATGTTTTAAGACGCCTGATAAGAAGGGCTATTCGTCATGCTTATCTTGTTCAAATTGAAGGAGATTTTCTTAAGGATTGTACCAAGACCGTTGTCAAAATTTATGGGTCTTTTTATCCAAAACTTGTCGAGTTTGAAAAGTCGATTATTGATACCTTAACAATCGAAGAAAAAAAGTTTAAAAAAGCCTTAGCTTTCGGAATCAGACAGTTTGAGAAAATTAAAGGAAATATTTCCGCAACAAACGCTTTTGATCTGTACCAAAATTACGGGTTTCCTATCGAGCTTACTGTTGAACTGGCGAAGGAAAGAAATAAAAAGGTAGACGTTTTAGGATTTGAAAAAGAGCTTAAAAAGCATCAAGAACTTTCAAAAAAAGCCGGCATCAAGACAAAAGGTGGCCTTGCTGTTCAATCAGATCGAGCCGCAAAACTCCATACAGCTACCCACCTTTTACATCAGGCTTTGCGAGATGTTTTAGGTAAACACGTTCATCAAACAGGATCACATATCACAGAAGAAAGACTAAGATTTGATTTTTCCCACTTCGAAAAATTAACCGATGAACAAATAAGAAGAGCTGAAAATATCGTTAATGAAAAAATTAAAGAAAATCTTAAGGTCAATAAAAAAACGATGCCTAAAGAAGCGGCGGATGAACTTGGCGCAATCGGCCTTTTTGCCGAGAAATATAAAGACCTGGTAAATGTTTACTATATTGGATCATCCAACGATATCAATAACGCATATTCTAAAGAGTTTTGTGGCGGTCCGCACGCCGTTTTAACCGGAGTACTTGGTTCATTTAAGATAATAAAAGAAGAGTCTGCAGGCGCAAACATTCGCCGAATTTATGCTACAATTAGTGGGTAATTATGGATCCAACTGCCCTCAACGATGATCCCAAAATAGGTGATAAAACACCAGATCCATCTGGTGACTCTCACACAAGTCCGATTCAGCCAGGGCAATTTGTAGTTGCGCAGGAAGAACCCGAAAGCGCAGCCGCAAATATTGGGTCGCCCCCGCAAAATCAGCCAGATTCAAATATATCAGGTCCAGTCCAAACCCAAACAGAGCCGCAAAATATACCCCCAAGTACTCCTCTGCCTTCGTCGGTTGCACCTACCCCGCCCGAAACTGCAGATCACTCACTGGCAAGTTCTCTCTCTACACCTCTTGCCGAAAGTACGAAGGTACAAACTCCACCGCCCCCAGAAAATGCGCCTAGCCAGCCGGATCCTACGCCATTTGTATCCCCACAACAGTCGCAAGATCCAGCTCAAATGGGCGGCGCGGATCAAACCTCTAAAATTGAAAAATTTAAACTCGTACTGCTTGTAGGGGCTGCTTTAGTTTTAATTTTAATTATTGCTGCCCTTGTTTGGTTTTTCATTTTGAATAAAAAAGAAAAGGAGCCCGCCAAAACACAACTTCAGGAACAGGTTGAAGAGCCGCAGCTGCCTCCAAAAAGAACCACTGGCGGTTTTGGAGAACTGCCGCCGGCAACACCCGAGGCAACAGAATCTGCTAGTCCTTCGCCAGAATCGCAACCAACGGCTTCTCCAACGCAGTAGTCACAAAGACTTGATATAATTGGAATCGCTTGTGAAGCTACCGAACTTATTTGGCAATTTTTTTAAAAAAACTCAAGAGGAAGAAACAAATTACTTATCTCTGATTTTAACGCCCGCAGAAATCTTAGCATCAATCTGGGAATTTGAAGTGGAAAATCCCAAGATAATCGGATTTGAAAAAAGATCTTTTACCACAATTGACAACTTAGTCCATCAGGCAGCAGTGACTATTGATAAAGCAGCAAGTCTTGCCCAAAGTGACGTTTCGAAAGTCACATTTGGACTTAGTCACTTTTGGCTGGAAAATGGCCAACTAACTAAGGAAACTGCCAAAATTCTAAAAACTCTTTCGGAAGATTTAGAACTTGAAGCACAAGCTTATATTTCTCTAGCCTCTGCCATCAATCATTTATTGAAATTTGAGGATTCAATCACCCCCCAGGCAATTTTAATAGGCAACTTCGAGGATTTTTGTGAGGTTCATTTATTGGAGAAGAATCAAGTGATTGAGACAAAAATAGCCAAAGGAAAAGTCAACAGTGAAAAGTTAACTGCTCTTATCAGTCAATTTAAAAAAGAGGACAAGGATCTGCCTTCCCGGCTGATTTTGTATGGCAAAGAGCTCGCAGGCGAGTTTAAGGAAGATGCTTGGCAAAACTTATTCCAAGCGAAAAACTCCGACATTGATGCCCAAGATGAAAAGAGTTTTGAAGCGAGGAAGAGAGAACCACGGCCGAAAGAATACGGGAATCTATTTATACATGAGCCCAAAATTGAATTCCTTCAAGATTCCCAACTGACCAAAGCAGTTGCCTTGTCTCAGGCACAAGACATATTAGGTCATGAGCCGATTTCAAAAGCTGCTTTGACCAATACAACTAAAATTCCAAAAACTGAACAGTTCGATTTTGTTGAAGGAGAAGACGTCTTATTGACCAGGGGCGCGAAAGACCCACAAACCGAAGAAAAAATTTCAGTTGACAAAGAAGAGGAAAAAGAGCAGCTGCCGATTGAAAGGGCTCATCCGTTCGAAAAAGAAAACTATGCTATTGAGCAAGAAGCACAAAATAAGGAAGATGTGCCCAGAGAAAATTTTATCGAAGTTGCCACTACTGTAGGCTGGATTCCTAAATTATTGAATATTTTTAAAAATAGACCATCCGCTAAAGTAATAGCGATTATATTGGGGGCCTTAATCGTCTTGGCGATCGCAGCAAGCTTTATTGTCGGTCAGTTTCTAACTACAGCCGATATTACTATTAAGGTCCAGTCAAAAAGCCTTGAAGATGATTTTAAAACCCAAGTTATTGCCCAAAATGCCAACTCATCCCAAATAAATGGCGAGGAAATTACGGCTGTAACGAATGGTGTTCAAAAAGCAGTGGCTACAGGAAAGAAAAAGATTGGTCAGGCGGCCAAAGGTGAGGCGACAATTTTTAATATCACGTCTACCCCTAAGACTTTCCCAAAAGGGACTGTAATAATTACAAATAGTGGACTCAAGTTTACTTTAGACGAGGAAGTAGAAGCTACGTCAGCGGGTAAACCAGGACAGCCAAGCACAATAAAAGCGCATATCACCGCCAGTGAGGTAGGGCCGCAATATAATTTAGATCTCGGACAACAACTTTCTTTCACACAATTTGACGAATATTCTTATTGGGCACAGAATGACGCACCGTTTTCCGGTGGTGAAGAAAAAGAGGTGACTGTTGTTTCTAAAGACGATCTGGATGGACTTTCTAAATCTCTAAAGGATACATTGACCGAGAAAGCAAAATCGCTTCTTAAAGAAAAGGCAACAAACAAAAATTTTGATGATCAGGCCCTTATTATTAAAGTTCTAAAATCAGAATTCGACAAAAAGCCGGACGAAGAAGCTTCTCTTGTCAATTTATCAATGGAAATTGAAGCCTCAGTGATTGTCTATGACCAGATAAAACTTAAAGAAAATTTAGCCCAGTCTCTAAAAGACCAAGTGCCCGAAAATTCACAAATTAGAGCCCAAGACATTGAAATACTGGATTTATCAACAACGAGAAATGATAACAGCCTTACTCTTGGCGGAAAATTTAAAGCATTATTGGTACCCAAATTTAATGAGGAAGAATTGAAAGGGAAAATTACCGGAAAAAGCCAAAAGACAGCAAGGTCAATTATTAAAGAAATACAGGAAGTTACGGATGTCGAATTTAAATATAGCCCGAATTTATCAATCACAAGTTCTATCCCGCGAAATAGGTCAAAAATTAAATTCAATATCGAAGCGATATAATGGTGCAAGCAGTTTACGTTAAAGCAAAACCCAAGATTTTAGGACAAGCAAAAGACACGAGACGGGATAGATATTTTTTTGCGCTAGTAAGTCTTATCGGGTTGTCTGCGATTATTTTTGCCGCCTGGCCCATACTGATTTGGCAAATAACAACACTCCCTAGATTAACAGCAGGAGTTAATAGGTTGCCGATCCCCAAAAGTGAAGTTCTTTCGGCAAAATCAACCTTGGAATCAAACGTTCAGGTTGTCAAAGATCCTGACGGTTTTTCCTATTTCGTACCGACGAATTTAGTAATAGAAGAAAAGGACAGACCAACGGAATTTTATCTTTCCATTCCCAAACTTAAAATTTTTAAGGCGAAAGTAAAGGTAGATAATCTTAATTTTTATATCTCGCTTTCCCATTTTCCAAATTCAGCGCTTCCCGGGGAAGTAGGCAATAGCTTTATAACAGGACATTCTGTCCTTCCTCAATTTTATGACCCAACTAATTACCTGACCATTTTTTCTAAACTTTCTGATTTAGAAATCGGAGATGATGTGATTGCCGAACTTGGTGGAAATAAATTTCAGTATACAGTTGGCTATTCAAAAATTGTTGACCCCCATGATCTTTCAGTACTTTCTAAAATATCTCCAAATGGACGCAACTTAACATTAATGACATGCGTTCCTCCGGGAGCAAATACCAAAAGATTAGTTGTAGTGACTTCTCTCTTATGAGATTTATTGGTATTGATTTAGGAAGAAGGTCAACAGGAATTGCGGTCTCGGAGGGTAAGTTTGCACAGCCGTACACAACAATAACTCATGCAAATACTAAAGAGGCACAAGAAAAGGTTGCCAAATTAATTAAAAGTCTAAATGGTCAAAAAGTGGTAATTGGTTATGTTGAGGGCAAAATCGCCAAATTATTTGGGAATTTTGCAAGTGGCCTTAAGAAGAAAATGCCCAATATCGATATAATTTTGCACGATGAAACATTAACCTCTAGACAAGCGCAAGATACTATGATTAAACTTGGAATCGGTAAATTTCGCCGAAGAAAAAAAGAACATGAAATAGCTGCTGCAATTATTCTGCAAAGCTATTTACAAAGTAATGATTAAAAGACTTCTTGCTCCGGTTCAGGCTTGGATACTCCTGCAGGGTAAATGCCCGGGCTGTGGTAAACATTTATCATTAGGTCGAAAGTTTGAAAGATCAGACAATAGCCAAAAAATTATTTGTTCCTGCGGAAGGATTTATATTTTTGACAAACGCAAAGGAAAATATAGAAGAGCGGCTTTTACGGAGGCAGGAAATTGATCAAAAAAAGATTTTTCGCATTTGCGATACTTTTTGTTTTATTAATTATCGCGCCAATAGCACTTAGCCAGTATTACAATTATCTGCTTAAATCGAAATCGCAGGACCAAACACCTAAAATTTTTGTAGTCACACCCGGCCAGCCAGTTTCACAAATAGCTAAAAATTTACAAGAAGAAGGATTGGTTAAGAACGCTTTTGCCTTCAGATTACTAGTTTCGCAAATGGGAATTGGTAAGAATATTCAGGCTGGCGATTTTAGGCTATCGAGCAGTCTTTCTTCAAGAGAAATTGCCACTCTTTTAACGCATGGGGCAATTGACGTTTGGGTGACAATTCCCGAAGGTATGAGGGTCGAGGAACAGGCTCAAAAAATTGAACAAGTTTTAAAATTCGGCTCAAATGACAAATACCAGTTTGATAAAAGCAAGTACATAAAAACAGCCGAAGAAGGGTATATGTTTCCCGATACTTACCTGATTCCCAAAGATGCAACTGCCCATGATGTAGCTGCCAAGCTCAAGAATACTTTTGATCAAAAAGTTCCAATAGCTGTTCTTGACAAAGGAACTGAAATTAATTTGACACCAAAAGAGGTCGTCATTTTAGCATCTTTGGTTGAAAGGGAAGCAAAAAATAATGAGGAAAGGCAACTGATTGCCGGCGTACTTGTCAATAGACTGAAAGCAGGTATTGCTCTTCAGGTTGATGCTACTGTCCAGTACGCAAAAGGTTATGATAGCGCCAAGAACACATGGTGGCCTTTTATAAATTCGAGTGATTACCAAACTGTTCAATCTCCCTACAATACCTATCTTTTCGCAGGTTTACCGCCTTTGCCAATTGCCAGTCCGGGTTTGGAGTCAATTAGGGCTGCAGCAAATCCTGCTCAAACAGAATATTTTTATTATCTCCATGATAGTGACGGCAATATCCACTTTGCAAAAACAATAGAAGAACATAATCAAAATATCCAAAAGTTTCTCTAAAGTATCGTGAGGGAAAAGGC